>Ga0070728_10000328_pt1 | contig 100909 bp, 84 predicted proteins | sample tdDd471_FD_66723 | JGI IMG/M metagenome (GOLD analysis project Ga0070728, IMG submission 66723) | Marine sediment microbial communities from the Atlantic coast under amendment with organic carbon and nitrate - tdDd47.1 | ecosystem: Environmental > Aquatic > Marine > Coastal > Sediment | place... | reverse complement strand
AGCATATCACTCAATTCTTCAGCTTTGAAAGGAGTAAACGGAGTGAGCAACTGTAATCTTTCCGAATCATCTTTTACAATAACTTCAGTTGATTTTCCTTCGGGTAACTGAAATCCTACAGGATCCTCAACAAATCCTTTTGGAGGTAGTGCCGGCGCTTCTGGCGCTGTGAATCGGAATTCTTTTCCGTCCGGTGTTTTTATGGAATCTTTTGAGGGATTGAAATCGAGATTACCGGCAAAAGCGAGCATTGTGATTAATTCCGGTCCACCTATAAAGGATAATGTCGCTTTATTTCCGTCGTTTCTGGCTCGAAAGTTCCGGTTGAAACTATTGACAATAGTGTTTTTCACACCGTCTTTCGCGCCAAGTCTTTCCCACTGACCGATACAGGGACCGCAGGCATTGGCGAGAACTGTCCCACCGGCTTCTTTGAGAATATCGATTACTCCATCTCTTTTGGTTGTGAATTTAACAACACTCGAACCGGGAGATATATAAAATGGAACTTTCATTTTCAGTCCGGCCTTCACAGCCTGTTCAGCCAGGTTGGCGGATTTTGTCAGATCTTCATAAGAAGAGTTTGTACAGGAGCCAATTAAAGCTGCTGAAATTTCCAGAGGCCATTCTTCACGAAGAGCTTTTTCTCTGATTTCTGAAATCGTAACAGCTGCATCAGGAGTGTGGGGTCCTGTTAAATGAGGTTCCAGTTCCGACAGGTTGATTTCCACAATCTGATCGTAATATTTGGATGGTTCAGAATAGACTTCACTATCTGCCGACAGATTAGCTCTGTTTTCTCCGGCTAAGACAGCGAGATCTGCGCGACCAGTGGCTTTCAGATATTCTTCCATATTTGTATCGTAGGGGAAGATGGAACAGGTCGCTCCCAGTTCGGCACCCATATTGGTTATGGTTGCTTTGCCGGTACAGCTGATTGTATCACAGCCTTCACCGAAATATTCGATGACTCTGTTTGTTCCGCCTTTTACAGTTAAGGTTCCGATGAGATTGATGATGATGTCCTTGGGGGAACACCAGCTATTCAGCTTTCCTGTCAGTTTTACACCGGTAATCCCGGGGTTTTTAACTTCCCATGGCAGTCCGGCCATTACATCGCAGGCGTCTGCACCACCGACTCCGCAGGCCGCCATGGATAATCCGCCGGCATTGGGAGTATGAGAATCCGTACCGATCATCATTCCGCCGGGAAAAGCATAATTTTCCAGAATGACCTGGTGGATTATCCCTGCTCCGGGTTTCCAGAAACCAATACCATAGCGGCTGGAAACAGAAGATAGGAAATCGTAAACTTCTTTATTTTCAATTACAGCTTTCTCCATGTCGGGAGTTTCACCATCGCGCCCGCGGATCAGGTGATCACAATGGGTCGTTGAAGGTACTGCAGCTTCGTCTCGTCCAGTAAGCATGAACTGAAGAAGTGCCATTTGAGCTGTTGCATCCTGCATAGCTACACGATCCGGCTGAAGAAGAAGGAAACTTTTACCCCTTGTCAGGTCTTGATTCTCCGCATCTCTTAAATGACCGAAGAAGACTTTTTCAGCGAGAGTCAAAGGTCTGTTCAACCTCTTCCTGATTACTTTCAGATTTTCAGCCTGGGTGGAATAAGTTCTTTTCACCTGAGCCGCCGTCGTTTTCATTTCTGCCATAAAATCTCCTTGTCGCCTTTTTTTTATATAATTTTAATTGTACTATTAAATCCTGAGTATAATTTAACGGAGTACTATTAAATGCGAAACAAAAAAAAGAATTTTTTCTATTATATAAAAAAAATCTTCACCCCATTTGAGGTTATTCGGAAAATAATACTGAATTCTCTCTTCTGGGTTATATTTCTACTTCTTATTATTAGTCCATTTATTGGAGAAAATATCAAGCTTACAGGCCCGCAGAATACTCTGGTGATAAAAATCCATGGTTCTATTGTAGAAGAGTTGTCAGGTAGCGCTTTGTCACAGACCATTGGAAACTATAGCGGTGTAGATTTGAGTGAAACTCTATTGTGGGACCTTCTCGATTCAATACGAATTGCTGAAAATGATGATAAGATTAATTCCATACTTCTGGATTTCAGGGAAATGAGAGGGGCGGGATTAGCAGCCTTGACTGAAATCAGAAATGCCCTTGAACAATTCAAGTTGACAGGTAAAAAAGTAATAGCTTATTCAGATGCCTACAATCAGAATCTGTACTATCTGGCATCAGCGGCAGACAACATCTTTGTCGATCCCATGGGTGATTTTCTGATAACAGGTTTTTCAGTATACAATCAATATTATGGAGAGGGACTTGAACGGCTCGGTGTAGATGTTAATTATTTCCATGCTGGAAAGTATAAATCCTTTGGCGAAGTATATACGCGTTCATCCATGTCCGACGCAGCCCGTGAGGTGAATCTGCACTGGAGCGGTGATTTGTGGTCGGAATATGTCTCTACGGTCTCTTCATCGCGCAATTTATCAGAGTCTCAATTTAACAGGTTTATCGATGATTATGTTGATTTATTAATGGATTCTCAAGGCAGCTCTGTGCAGACGGCACTTGATGCCACCCTTGTTGATGGGCTCTATGAAAGAAGGGATCTCCGGACTCACATGATCGATCTGAGCGGGTATTCATTCGAGTACGATTCTTTTAATCAGATATATTTTGAAGATTATGTTCAGCTCAGAAAAAATGAAATGCCATCATTTCAAAAAGACAAAGTTGCCATCATTGCCGCAAGCGGTACAATTTACAATGGATATCAGGATCCAGGGAACATCGGCGGGGAAACTCTCGATGAGATGCTCGATACTGTTCTCCGGAATAATTCTTACAAAGCTCTCGTCTTAAGGATTGATAGTGGGGGAGGAAGTGCTTTTGCGTCGGAAATTATACGGAGAAAACTATCCAGACTCAGAGAATCGGGGCTTCCTGTTGTTATTTCAATGGGATCCGTTACCGCTTCCGGGGGCTACTGGATTGCAACAGAGTCTGATGAAATATGGGCGCATCCCACGACCATAACCGGATCTATAGGTGTTTTCTCTCTGATTACAACATTTGAAGATCCTCTGAAGGAATACCTTGGTATAAATGTCGATGGAGTCGGAACGACCTGGCTTGCGGGTTCGATGCGGAGTGATAGAGATATGAGTCCTGAAGTAGGAAAAATTTTCCAGAGTTCAGTTGATAATACATACACTCGTTTTTTGACACTCGTCGGCGATTCCAGAGAAAAATCTATTGAAGATGTACATAAAATCGCCCAGGGAAGAGTCTGGAGTGGAGAGCAGGCTTTGGAACTCGGGCTTGTGGATAAACTGGGAGGTTTGTCTGAAGCTGTACGATCTGCGGCTGCTCTGGCCGGGTTGGAAGATGAAGCCTATAGTGCCGAGTTGATTAAACAGGAAATCCCGATGGGGAATCAGATTCTCAGTACAATCATGAATGCATCTGTTTTTGAGAAATATTTTAAGGAATTGACTATATTTAAAGCATATTCTGAAAATCTTTTTCTGAGTAAATTGACAGATCTGAAAGAGTTGAATGATCCCTCCGGTGTTTATGCGCTTTCAACTTTGATGTTTGAGTAAATATGAGAAGAATATTAATCGTAATTATCTTTTTTTCCACAACCGCCCTGCTGACTGGCAATGATTCTAAAGGACCTCTTGTAGGGAAAAACTATTACGTCCCTTTTATCCCCTATTACTCTTTTCCCGGTTACGCAGCCGCTCCTGGTTCAAAGAGAAATCTCTCTATTTCAATATCTAATTATTTCATACAGGATATGGTTACAGAGTTTCACCAGATAGGTACCACTCTGGAGCAAGAGAGATTTATTGATTATGAAGGATATGTACTGGAACCGACTGTCTCATATAATTTTCTCGATAACCTGGAAGTCGGACTGACTGGAAGAATACATTTCTATTACGGTGGTTTCTGGGATCCCGTAATCGAGGGATTCCACTCTATATTCGGATTCCCCAACGGAGGCCGGAATCTCTATCCTGCCAACGACGTATTTATTAATATACAAACGACATCGGGAATAGACCTCTCTCTTACTGAACCTCTAGCTGCAATAGGAGATACTGATCTATTTGTCAAATGGTCTTTCCTTTCTCTGAATTTTATGGATGCGGCGTTTTTTTCAGCGTTTAAAATCCCCACTGGTTCAATGGAAAATATCAGTGGTTCCGGATATCCCGATCTTGGATTTTCTCTTTTGATGGATTTTTATCCTTTAAAATGGCTTACCATTTATCTTCAGAACGGCATTGTGATTCCCGGTCAGCTTTTTGTAAAAACACTATCAGCCCCAGAACCGATATACACATTGGTTTCAGCATTTGAATTTATTCTCTCGCCGAAAATTTCGTTAATTGCCCAGTTCCGGTTGAATACTTCCCCTATTAAGGAAGGAACAACAGTGCCTTTGAATATAAGCTATACAGTGAAATTGCATCAGCCTATGACCAATATTCTTGCCGGAGTTGTTTTTTATTTATCAGATTATAGATGTCAGGTATATTTTGAGGAAGATGCATTCACCAATAATGGTGCAGATCTGATCTTGAACCTGGCAGTGAGTAAAAGTTTTCATCTGTAATTTGTTGTTTATTCAGAAATATGTATTAGCGTATTATATATACACAGGAGATAAACCATGAAAAAAAGTATGCTGGCAGTATTGCTGATCCTGGCTTTAGTTTTAACAGGATGTGGTGCTTCTAAAGAAGATAACAAGCCATCTAGAACTTTTGTAACTATCGGAACCGGTGGTGTTACCGGTATTTATTATCCGACTGGTGGAGCTATCAGTAAAATAGTGAATAAGAAGTTTGAAGAATATAATCTTAAAGTAACTGTAGAATCTACAGGAGGATCTGTATTTAATGTAAATGCAATTATGGCTGGTGATCTGGAATTCGGTATTGTTCAGTCAGATAGACAGGCCCAGGCTTATAATGGAGAAGCAGAATGGGCAGAGACGGGAAAGCAGGACAAGTTGAGAGCTGTATTTTCAATCCATCCTGAATCGGTAACTATCCTTGCTGCTGAAGATGCAAATATAAACACTATAATGGATCTGGTTGGTAAAACAGTTAACATCGGCAATCCCGGATCCGGAAACAGAGGTAATGCAATTGATGCTTTTGAAAATGCCGGTATCAACTGGGAAACAGATCTCAAGATAGAAGAGCTTAAAGCTTCAGATGCGGCAAAAATGCTTCAGGAGAACAGGATTGATGCTTATTTCTATACTGTAGGTCATCCAAATGGATCTTTTAAGGAAGCAACTACGGGAAGACGAAAAGTAAAATTTATCCCTATAACAGGCATTGAAGGCTTGCTCGATAAATATTCTTATTATGCGAAATCAGAAATACCCGTTGAGTTTTACCCCAATGCTGCCAATACAGAAAATGTACCCACTTACGGTGTCAAAGCAACTCTATGTACTTCATCAGATGTTTCAGCCGATATTGTTTATGCAGTAACGAAAGAGGTATTTGAAAACTTTGAAGAGTTTAAAACACTTCATCCCGCATTCAGTGTTCTTACTAAAAAAAGTATGCTCGATGGACTTTCTGCTCCTCTGCACGAAGGCGCATTGAAGTACTTTGAGGAAGTCGGTCTCAAATAAGGATTTGCGGAATTGACAACAGACGAATCAGATATAAAAAAAACTCAACAGATAACTGAAGGGGGAAGTCGAATTGTTTCCGGTCCTTCTAAATGGCTGGTTCCCATATTGGCTGTGGCCTGGTCTGTGTTTCAGCTTTTAACAGCTTCTGTTTTACTTCTCGATGCTACAATTATACGTTCTATACATCTGGCTTTTGCCATTTGTCTGGTTTTTCTGACACATCCCATGTTTAAGAAAAAAAAGAAAAATCATATTCTGAAATATTTATCACGTAAAGACCGCTATACAGTTCTCGACTGTATTATTGCGTTTACCGCTGCAGGCCTCGCTTTGTATCTTGCCTTTGATTATATCGGTTTAAGCGGACGACAGGGTTCTCCCATTCCAAGAGATCTTGTCATTGGTTTTGCTCTGATTCTTTTTTTGCTGGAAGCGTCCAGAAGAGCACTCGGTCCCGCTCTGCCCATTGTTGCCTGTGTATTTATATTGTACGCTTTTTGGGGACCTTATATGCCATCGGTATTAGCTTTTAAAGTGGTTTCTATAAATAGATTTATCGGTCAGATCACAATGTCAACAGAGGGCATTTATGGTTTGCCTCTCGATGTGTCGGCGACTATTGTATTCTTATTTGTACTTTTTGGTGCCATACTCGATAAGGCAGGGGCGGGGAAATATTTTGTAGATCTCGCATTCAGCCTGCTTGGTCACTACAAGGGCGGTCCGGCAAAAGCTGCCGTTCTGGCCAGTGGATTAACTGGAATGGTTTCAGGATCCAGTATTGCCAATACAGTTACAACAGGAACTTTCACCATTCCCTTAATGAAGAGTGTCGGTTATCCGTCACATAAAGCAGGTGCTGTAGAAGTGGCCTGCAGTACAAACGGGCAGCTTATGCCCCCCATTATGGGTGCGGCAGCTTTTATTATTGCAGAATACTGTAATATTGAATATTTCCATGTAATCAAGGCTGCATTTGTTCCTGCAGTGATTTCCTATATCGCACTGATGTATATCACACATCTCGAAGCTTCTAAACTGGGGCTCAAAGGTGTGCCTAAAGCAGATCTGCCAAAATTCTTCCCCACATTTATCAAAGGGATACATTTTCTGATTCCTATAATTTTTCTCATTGTGGAACTTGTCTTCTTCAGGCATTCAGCGACCCTGGCAGCTTTTAGAGCTATTTTATCACTATTTGTACTGATTCCTGTGCAGAATATCATACAGGCTCTCTACAGAAAAGAATCAGTGAAAGGTGCTATTATCAAGAGTTTGAGACAATTGTGGTCAGCGCTGGAGTCGGGTGGTAAAAACATGATGGGAATCGGCGTGGCTGTTGCTTCTGCAGGTATCATTGTGGGAATAGTCACACTCGGTCTCGGTGGCATCATCACCGAAGTTATCGAAGTCCTTTCCGGAGGGAATTTTATTCTTATCCTGATAATCACTGCTATTGCCAGTCTGATCCTGGGAATGGGATTGCCCACAACAGCGAATTATATTGTTATGGCATCACTAACGGCTCCGGTCATTGTGACTCTCGGAGCAAAAAACGGGATCTTCTTTCCCCTTATCGCAGCCCATTTATTCGTATTCTTCTTCGGCATACTTGCCGATGATACTCCTCCTGTTGGTCTCGCTGCATTTGCCGCAGCGACAATTGCAAAATCTGATCCGATTAAAACAGGTATTCAGGGATTTTCTTATGATATAAGAACTGCTATTCTTCCTTTTATGTTCATTTTTAATACAGATCTACTGTTGATAGGTATCAATAATATATTTCACATTTTGTGGATATTCCTTACGGGGGTGGCGGCAATGTTCGCCTTTGCCGCTTTGACGCAGAACTTCTTTATCGTCAAAAACAGATGGTATGAAGCCCTGGCTCTCGCTGCTGTTACTTTTACTCTTTTGAGGCCCGATCTTTTTGCCAGATTATTCAACAATGCTCCCTCTTCAAAATTTCTGATAGCCATAGTGGCTCTGGTCATTTTTGGTATTCTCTATCTTCTTCAGAAAATCCGCTTCAGAAAACTTGTAATGTAAATTTTCAGCCTCCTGTTTCGGGAGGCTTTTTTTTGTGTTATAGTATTTAAAAATTAAAAAACAATCTAAGGAGAACTCAATGGAAATGAGATGGAATCTGGACAATCTCTACAAATCATTTGATAGTGAAAATTTTACAAATGATCTGGAAAAACTCGATAATGAAATTACAGAAATTGTAAACTGGGCTGATAAGTCGCTGACTACAACTGACAATGCTCTGGGAAAAATCACCTGGTGGATCAATAAAGAAAATGATCTCGGGCATCTATATTCGCGTTTATCATCATATGCCGGTCTGGTTTTCAGTGTGGACGCCGGAAATAATACGGCAAAAAAATATGAGGAAATTCTCGAAGTAAAACTTACTGCTCTGACAAAATCGCAGACCATGTTTACAAAATGGATAGCGTCACTAAACAATCTGAAGGAATTGATTGAATCTTCCGATCTATTGAAAATCCACAGCTTTTACCTCAATGATTTAATTGACAAGAGCCTTTATATGCTTGGTGACGAAGTGGAAGTGGCCATTGCAAAAATGAGAAATACAGGATCAACAGCCTGGAGTCAGTTGTGGAATGTTCACACATCCAATCTTCTTGTTGATATAAAAGTAGATGGAAAAGATCAGAAGCTGCCCCTTCCTGTAGTAAGGAATATGGCTTACGATAAAAACTGTGCTGTGAGAAAGACGGCCTTCGAAGCGGAACTGAAAGCCTATGAGACATTCAATGAATCCGCTGCAGCTTCGTTAAATGGAATTAAAGGTGAAGTTATCACGACAAGTGAGATGAGAGGCTATGCGTCTCCTCTGGAAATGACACTTAAAAATTCCCGTATGGATAAAGAGACACTCGATGCCATGCTCGATGCTATGAAAGATTCCCTACCCGCATTCAGAAAATATTTCACGAAGAAGGGCGAATTTCTGGGGCATAAGAACGGTCTCCCTTTTTATGAACTTTTTGCACCGATGGGGAAATCGGATATGAAGTTCACCTATGAAGAGGCTAGAGTCTTTATTGTTAAGAACTTCAGAAATTTCAGTAATGAACTGGCAGATTTCGCAGATAATGCTTTTGAGAAAAACTGGATTGATGCCGAGACCAGAGAAGGGAAAAGGGGAGGTGCATTCTGTGCTAATCTCCATGTTATTGGTGAAAGCCGTGTGATGTCCAATTTTACAGGTAGCTTTTCCGATGTAACGACTTTAGCTCATGAACTGGGCCATGCCTATCATGGGCACTGTCTGAAAAATGAAAGTTATATCAATTCAGACTATCCTATGCCACTGGCCGAAACAGCATCTATATTCTGTGAAACTATCATTGTCAATGCTGTTTTGAAAGAAGCAGATAAGGATCAGGCATTCACTATACTGGAGAGTTCCATTTCAGACGCTGCCCAGGTTATTGTAGATATATACAGCCGATATTTATTCGAAACAGAACTATTCGAAAAGAGAAAATCCGGCTCTTTATCAGTTGAGGAACTGAAGCAGGCTATGATCAACGGACAGAAAGGATCCTATGGTGACGGACTTGATCCGGACTGCCTGCATCCCTATATGTGGATATGTAAACCTCATTACTATTATGGCGAAGCCAATTTCTATAATTTCCCCTATGCATTCGGCCTTCTTTTTGCCAAGGGACTTTATGCGGAATATTTGAAAAGAGGAGACTCATTTATCAGTGGATATGATGATCTTCTGAAGGCTACAGGAAGTAATAATATTGCAGATGTTGTTAATCTAATGGGAATAGATGTCCGATCGAAAGAATTCTGGAAGAGTTCTCTCGATATTGTTTCCGGTGATATTGAAAGATTTATCGATTTATCATAATCAATGAATTCATCGAAAGGCCACTCAATTGGGAGTGGCCTTTTTTGCATATAAACATAAGCAATTATAGAAATATAAAAAAAACATCGACAATAAATCACTCTCAATGGTACTATTATGTATAAATCGTAAAAAATCATATTGGAATTACGGATTTCATCTGTATCTGTAATGTAAATTGCCACATTTCACATTACGGGGAATGTGCTTGATGTATAGTGGAAAAAACAATTATTATTGTTCGTTATAAATATCGATTTGTATAAAATCCGGTATTTAAAAAATAAAAAGGAGAATTTAATGATTCGAAGAAAAGCAGTATCAATGGCGTCTCTTCTGACATTATCAGTAGCTTTATTATTGAGCAGCTGTGGTGGAAAAGAAGAAGTAGTTATTGAAGATGATGTGAAACAGGAATCTCAGTTTGAAGGCGTCACAGAGATCAAGTATGGTGACTATGAAATTGGTAAATCCGGCGGACAGCTTGTTATGGCTGTTGTCAGTGATCCCAAAACTTTAAACGATGCAGTAGCAGGTGAATCATCATCTACGGACATTACTTATCAGTTATATTCATATCTCGTGCAGAGAAATCAACAGGATCTTGATTGGGCTCCCATGGCGTCTGAATCATGGTCATTCTCAGAAGATCAGAAAACTATTACCCATAAAATTAGAAAAGGGATGAAATGGTCCGATGGAACTGATTTAAATGCGAAGGATTTCGTTTTCGCTTATAATCATGTAATATTGAGAGAAGATGTTGAATCAAACTCAAGAGACGGAATGTTCGTTAATGACCTTCCCGTAGAAGTTAAATTGATTGATGATTATACACTTTCAATTACAGCGGACACAGTTTATGCGGGTATGCTCAGTATAAGTAATGTTCATCCTTACCCACGTCATATATTCGGACCTCTTATCGGTTGGACGGAAGCCGATGGATATGACTATGAGTTTGAAGTAGTCGATGGCGAAGTTGTTGAAAAGAAAGATGAAAACATAGACTATGCAGCGATAAACTCATTTTGGGGAGTAGATACTGATGTCACAACAATTGTCGGGAATGGACCTTTTATAATTACAGAATACGTTCCAAGTCAGAAAGCTGTGCTCAAAAGAAATCCCCACTATTTTGAAAAAGATGCTAAAGGGAATCAGCTGCCATATTTAGATGAATTGGTTATGCTCATCGTTGCAGATCAGGATACACAGCTGGCTAAGTTCCAGTCTGGTGAAACTAATTTCTATCGACTCCGAGGAGAAGATTACGCAATACTAATCGATAAAAAAGAAGATCTGGGATTTGATATTTATAATGTTGGTCCCGTAACATCTACGCAGTTCATTGTCATGAACCAGAAACCCGATGCAACAGATGTAAGTGAAGCTGTTCTTTCGTGGTCTTCCAACAAACAGTTTAGAACTGCCATGGCTCATGTTGTAGACAGACAGACTATCATCAACAATATCGCATATGGATTCGGTTATCCACAGTACTCTTTTGTACCCAAAATGAGTCCTTATTACTGGGATGATGCCGATAACAAAGCTGCAAAATACGATCCGGAAAAAGCTAAGAAAATTCTTGATGAACTCGGATGGATTGACAATGACGGTGACGGAATCAGAGAAGATGACAAAGGGAACAAAATCTCTTTGAGAATGACTACTAATGCCGGAAACAGAGTGAGAGAAGCTATCGGTGAACTCTTTGCTCAGGAAGCCAGAAAAGTCGGTGTGGAAGTAAACTTCCAGCCTGAAGATTTCAATACTATGGTTGGTAAACTGCTTTCTGGAAACGATTGGGACATTATCCTTATCGGTCTGACAGGATCTGTAGATCCTATCAGTGGTTCAAACGTTTATAGATCTCAGGGAAATCTTCATATGATGGATCCTAATCAGGTTGAACCTAGAAGAGACTGGGAAAAAAGAGCTGATGAAGCATGGAAAGTAGCCAACAACACTACTGATGAAAATCAGAGAAAAGAAGGTTGGCAGACACTCCAGGAAATCTGGGTCGAAGAACTACCATGGATTTATACATTTAATGCAGCTTCAATGCATGCTTATGATGCAAAACTTGGAAACATTCAGCCTAGACCTGTATCTGAATTGGATGAGTTTGGAATCATTCAGTATCTATACTGGAAATAATTAAAAAAACTATTTAGTTTCACTTTCTCACATGAGGAAGTGAAACTTTTTTTAAGGACAAATCTATGAACAAAAACAAGGATTTATACATTCGTTTATCCTTCGTTGCTGATATTCTTTTAATTGTTTTTCTGATTCTGACAGGCACTTCGTGGTTTCTATCAATTGTAGTGGTGGAAGCTGTAATGTGGCTGATCAGATTGTACTGGATCAGTAGAGTACTTTTATTATTCATCGGAAAACGCTTATTACATATGATACCGATCATTTTGTCGGTAGTGGCAATCGGATTCTTTTTAATTCAGTTAGCTCCTGGTGATATATTCACGCAGATGACTTTGAATCCCAACGTAAACCCGGATACAATTGACCGTTACAGAGCGACATTCGGACTCGACAAGGCCTGGTACGTCCAGTTCTTCAGATATGTCTGGAATGCCCTGCATCTGGATTTCGGTTATTCTATAAATTACAAGACTGCAGTTTTTAATCTGGTAAGCCAGAGAGCCGGTAATACCTTAACTCTTGCTATAACAACGATTATCCTCGCCTGGGGGCTCAGTATCCCTGCGGGAATCTATTCTGCAACCCATCAGTATAGAATCGGTGATCAGATTATTACAGTTCTGGCTTTTCTCGGTCTGGCTCTTCCGAGCTTTTTTGCCGCGTTCCTCCTTATTTACTTCGTTTCCAGTACGGGAAGCTGGCTGCCAATCGGCGGTATGTGGAGCGTCGATGTCGACCAGATGAATATCTTTCAGAAGGGAATCGACCTGCTGAGGCATATGGCCATACCCGTATTTGTTCTGGCAACGAGAAACATGGCGTCTCTCACAAGAATTATGAGAGCCAATATGCTGGAAATTATGAGTCAGCAGTATATTACAACTGCAAGAGCTAAAGGGCTGACAGAAAAAACTGTCGTCTATAAGCACGCACTGCGAAATGCGATCAATCCCATGATCACTATTTTCGGATATCAATTCGGTTATATTCTCGGCGGTTCGGCACTGGTTGAGGCGGTTACAGCATGGCCCGGTCTGGGATCTTTAATGCTGCAGGGTATCATGTCACAGGACCTGTATCTCGTAGTGGGAAGTCTGGTTTACAGTGTGGCTCTGCTGGTTATCGGAAATCTTATCGCCGACATTCTTCTCGGTGTAGTAGACCCCAGAGTGAGGATTTCATAAATGAGTGAAAATAATATTGAGAAAAATGACCTCGTAAGCAAAGAGGGTTTAAGTCATAAAGAAGACAGTCTGATGACTGTTTATATGAGAAGGTTTAAGAAGCACAAACTGGGAAATATCGGATTCGTTATTCTCGTAGTCTTCTATACTCTGGCATTATTCGCAGACTTTGTATCTCCTTATACTATGGGCTGGACGGATAAAACAAAATCATATCATCCGCCTTCAACTATTTACTGGACGTACAACGATGGTGAAAAGACGCGTTTCAGACCTTTTGTATACGAGCAGAAAATCGCCAGTATCGCTTTTAAAAGTTATGGAGTTATTGCTCCCTATTCATTCAGGGCTATTTCTATCGAGACTATTCCCGGTAAAGCTGAGCTGCGATCAATCGCCAATGAGAAAGATTTTGGAGAGAGGAAAAGCACAATTGTTTCCGACGTAGCCAGGTATTACAGTATATCACAAGAGGGCGAGACGATGAGAAGACTTGCCAAAGCTATCGATGAACTGGAAAAAGATTCAGATCCTGATGCAAAAATGGTATTCAATATCGGTACTCAGGAAGTGAATGGCAAAGTTACATCACTGGATATCCATCTGGTTAAAGGTAATAAAAACTTTATAACTTTTTTCAACAGGGGAATCCCCTATAAATTCCTGGGATTAATCAAGAGCGACCTGCATCTTTTCGGTTCTGAAACCGGTGGGTTCTTTCTGTTAGGCGGAGATGGGTTAGGAAGAGATATGCTTTCCAGATTGCTCCACGGATCAAGAATTTCTCTGTCCGTTGGAATTGTCGGTGTTTTTATCTCGTTTATTATAGGACTCCTTATTGGTGGTATATCTGGATTTCTCGGCGGTGCAGTCGATTCGGTTCTGATGAGAATAACAGAAATAATCATTTCCATTCCGTCGATATATCTTCTTTTCACTCTGCGCTCGTCTCTACCTTCAGGTTTATCTTCAACTCAGATTTATCTGCTGATAATCATTATACTGGCATTGGTCGGTTGGGCCACGCTGGCAAGGATTATCAGGGGAATGGTTCTCTCTCTCAGAAATGAGGACTATGTACTGAGTGCCAAGACAATGGGATTATCGGATCTGAAGATTATTGTGAAGCACATTCTTCCCAATACGATGTCATTTGTTATTGTACAGCTTACTATTACAATCCCCGGTTATATTCTGGGAGAGTCTGCATTGAGCCTTCTGGGACTTGGTATTACGGAACCACAGGCAAGTTGGGGTAATATGCTGTCAGTTGCGAGAAACTATAGAGTTGTTCAGGATTTTCCATGGATTTTAATCCCGGGATTCACAATATTCCTTTCAATCATGGCCTGGAACTTTTTCGGAGATGGCGTACGAGATGCTGTTGACCCGAAGAGTAAACATTAAAGGATGATTTAAAAATGGGACAAATTGATAAAGAAAAGAAAATAATTGAAGTAAAAGGGCTTAAAACCCACTTCCATCTTCACGATCATACGGTTAGAGCCGTCGACGGGGTGGACTTTCATGTCCGTGCCGGAGAAACTCTGGGTATTGTAGGTGAATCGGGATGCGGTAAGTCCATCACTTCCATGTCTATAATGGGACTTGTACAGTCTCCTCCCGGTAAAAATGAAGGGGGAGAAATCCTTTTTCATGGTGAGGATCTTTTAAAAGCGACTAATGCAAGAATGAGACAGATTCGTGGAAATAAAATTTCCATGATCTTTCAGGAACCTATGACCAGTCTAAATCCTGTTTATACTGTGGGGTTTCAGATTTCCGAAGTTCTTATGCTGCATCAGAATATGTCAAAAGAAGAAGCTCTTGCAGAAAGTGAAAGACTTCTCGATCTTGTTGGGATTTCAGATCCTCATGAAAGAGTCCATGAATACCCCTTTCAGCTTTCCGGTGGCCTCCGGCAGAGAGTTATGATAGCTATGGCCATGGCCTGCCAGCCGGAAATTCTAATTGCTGATGAGCCAACGACAGCTCTCGATGTGACCATTCAGGCACAGATACTGCATCTGATGAAAGATCTGAAGGAAACGCAGAATACTGCTACTATATTCATTACTCATGACCTGGCGGTAATTGCCAGCTTTACTGATAGAGTTATGGTTATGTATTCCGGTGTCTGTGTTGAATCGGCTCCTGTAAAAGAGTTATTCAAGAATCATATGCACCCCTATACAGAAGGTCTTCTGAGCTCTGTTCCCGTTTTGGGAGAGGGTAAATATGATGAAAAGGGTGAAAGAAGATTCCTGAAAACCATTGAAGGAAGCCTTCCCGATCCTCGAAACTATCCCAAAGGATGCCGTTTTGCACCGCGATGTACAAAAGTCATGGAAAAATGTCATCAGTCAGAACCGTCTTTGGTCCTGCACGGTGAAGATCACGAAGTCCGCTGTTTTCTATACAGTGATGAAATAAAAATGGCTGGAGAATAGTATGAGCGAAACTATATTAAAAGTAGAAAACCTTAGAAAAATATTCCCTGTTAAAGCCAGTGCTTTTTCCAATAAAAAACTGATGTTAAAAGCAGTTGATGGAGTTTCCTTTGAATTGAAAAAAGGTGAGACTCTCGGTCTTGTAGGTGAGTCCGGTTGCGGTAAAACAACAGTGGGACGAACTCTGCTTCGATTGTATGAATCTGACGGTGGAAGGGTTTACCTCGATCCTGAAGAGTTGGATATTACTGAAATCGAGAAACTCGATAAAAAAATTCTCGGTCTTGAAAAAGAACTCGATAAAGTCTTGATTACACGACCGGAAAGATTCAAAGAAATCAGCAAAAATCTGAAAAAAGAGATAAAAGATCTTAGAAAAGTAGCTGATGATAAAGCAAGAGATAAAGATTTCCTCGTTATGGATAGGGAAACACTCAAAAAAAGCCGTAAAAGAGTTCAGATGGTTTTCCAGGATCCCTGGGCATCTCTAAACCCGAGAATGCTGGTGAAAGACATTATTTCTGAAGGTGTTAGAGAATTCGGAATGATGAAAGGTGATGAAGTTGACGATCTGGTGGCGAACCTGCTGAAAAAAGTCGGATTACCCCAGGCTGCTGCACATCGTTATCCCCATGAGTTTTCCGGTGGTCAGAGGCAGAGAATCTGCATTGCCAGAGCTCTTTCTGTTAATCCTGAAGTAATTGTCTGTGATGAGCCCGTATCGGCTCTAGATGTTTCCATTCAAGCTCAGGTGCTTAATCTGCTAATTGAACTTCAGGAAGAATTTGGACTTACGTTTATTTTTATTGCTCACGATTTGAGTGTTGTTCAGTATATCTCAGATAGAGTTGCCGTTATGTATCTCGGTAAAATGGTGGAAATGGCTGACAGTGAGGTCTTATACGATTCTCCCCGTCATCCCTATACCAGATCTCTTCTGGATTCTGTACCCGTTGCTGATCCTGAACTTGACAATACAATCATTCCGCTGGAAGGGGATGTTCCAAGTCCGGTAAATCCACCAAGCGGTTGTTATTTCCATCCGCGATGTAAATATAAAACTAGCGTCTGTATGAGCGAAGCTCCCGATTTGAAAGAACATGAGACCGGTAGAATTTATGCCTGTCACAATCCTTTGAAATAAAGGTCGTAAGTAATGGCTAAACTGGATGTTCGAATTAAAGAATCCGGTAAAGATAGTCTTCAGATAGAGTTAGGCGGCAGAAGCCGCCTTCTCTATCTGGTTATTTTTATCCTTCTGAGTCTTACAGTTTTCTTCTCTATTGATCCTGCTCAGGATTTCAGTTCATCGAGGATAGGCGGTACAATATTCACATTTGTACTGATTTTGCTGTCTCTTGCTGTAACTGTTGTTGTGCGGTCAGTTTCTATTGATAAATCATCGGGACTTGTGGAAAAACGAATTGGATTACCTTTCGGATTATACAGCCGTGCTACAAAAACTTATGTCATGGGCAGCAGACCCCAATTATTAATAAATTCCATTTCCGGATTATATCCGGAGACCGGGATGAAAGGAGCCAGAATGTCCGGTAAAGGAAAGATGTCACTCTCTATCGAAACTGCAGAGGATACTGTATTAATTTGCGAAGGTGTCTCTAAAGATGAAATCAGTAGTGTCGGGCAGTATCTATCTCATTATTTGGGATATCCTCTGAAATGAGCTATATTGACCAGATTGCCTTCCACATGGGACGTCGCGATGAGGTTCCCAACCAGGAGCTTGCCGCAATTCTCGCTGAAAAAGAGGACCTCGGGGGGATAAAAGAAATTGCCTCTTATCTCAACGATAAAAATAAGTCCATACAAAGTGACTGTTTAAAGGTTCTATATGAAACCGGATATATAAAACCGGAGTTGATCGTTTCTTTTGGCGACACATTTTTCTATCATCTGAACAGTCGGAATAATAGAATGGTCTGGGGTTCCATGATTGCAATTGCAACAATTGCAGAACTTGTCCCGGGAAAAATGATGGATAATCTGGATCTCCTGCTCAATAAGATAGATAAGGGAACCACCATTACCCACGTCTGGGGAATTTATACCCTGATAAATACATGTAAAGGTGGAGACTCTTATAAAAAGAAACTCTTTCCCTTATTGCTCAGTTATTTAAAAGAATGCCGGCCAATAGATTTTGCAAAGAGAGTAGAATCAATACTGATAATTACAGAAAAAAAAGAGCTGCCCCTTATCTCTTCAATTATAGAAGATAAAAAAGACAGCTTATCTGATACACAATATAAAAGAGCTGTAAAAGCTATTAAGAAATATCAGTAATCCCAATCACTCCTGGCGTCGGGTTTGTAAAATGCTTTTTCCAGTTTTTCTATAAGATCTTCATCAATTTCCAAATCTTCAACCAGGCCGATTGTTGATGCCCGGAGCACTCCTATCCACAATCTGGTAAAACCATTTATTGAGCCCTTAATCAAAGGAAGACTTTTCTTATGTCCTTTTTCAATTTTAGATTTCATACCCACTGTAACTGAAAAATCGCCGGAACAACCTTCGAATTGATTCTGATCTTCGAGAAATTCATTTATTGGATCGCTCAGAGTCAGGTTAAAGGAAAAAGAGTCACCATCAAATTGAACAGCTTTGATACAACTTTCAAGGTTGCAGATTCTCAGCTGCTGGTAGGCAATTGATCTCATCCTGCTCTCAAATTTGCCTTTCCTGGTTATTGTCTGAAGCTGAAAGGGCTTATCGATAAAATCCTGAAGTTGAATGGAAGTTGGTTCTTTCATTCTTATCGTGCGAACCTGTTCCTCAAGATTTTTTATTATACCCATTAATTCCAGAAATTGATCCCATGTCCGAAAAGCCATCCACCGGACATCATAAGGACCCTCTTCAACATCATCTGTAGAGAACCAGAGGTAGTGACTTAATTTGCCATCTGCTTTATATCCGAGTCCGAAACCATTTTTACAAAACAGCATTTCACCATGCATAAGCTCAGGGGGATCCAGTGTGACAAAACCATGTTGTTTTCTGCCATCTATATAACACTGATGGGCATCTTTAAAATCCTCTGCTGATATTCGCAGAGGAATTCCGCCTTTTCTGAACACTTTTAATTTTGCCGGATCAAAACTGTACCAGTGTTCATAACCCATTGTTCCAAAACCCAGCCTGTTATAAAATCCCTGTTCAAACATGCCCAGGCCTGCTACATCGACACCATTATCAATATCCTCTTTGAGCATTGATGCCAGCAACCGGGGAGCGGCACCGTGTTTCCTGAGCAATCGGCTGACAGTCACTGCAGATACAGCACTGAGAGAAAGATCTGCAGTTCCGTATTTCATCTTGCCCGGAGATGTCATAATCAGACATTCGGGGGAACCCTTCGAATCAACTACGCTGCATCTGCTTGAAGCTGTAAATATATCAAAAGCTTTTTTATCTTTATCATCGTCTTCTATCCACCCGCATTCAATCCAGATTCTCTGAGCCTCTTTTTTATCTTTTTCCCGATCATATTTCCTGAATTTCATATGTAACTCCTGTAGTTGAAGGAGTAATTATAAGATGGCTACTGTGATAAGACAAGTCAGAGATTTTTTAGAATTGTTTAATCCTTTAATTCCCTATATCATAATTTTATGAAAATCAGACCCTGCATTGACCTGCACAATGGCAAAGTTAAACAAATTGTCGGTGGATCGTTGAACGATGAGAATAATTCAGCCAGAGAAAACTTTGTATCCGAACACGACGCGTCCTATTTTGCCGGTATATATAAAAAAGATGAATTAACCGGAGGCCATATTATAAAACTTGGACCGGGGAATGACAGTGAAGCCGAGAAGGCAATAAAAGCTTACCCCGGAGGCCTACAGGTTGGTGGCGGCATCACAAACGAGAACTGCAGATCATATCTGGATATGGGAGCAAGTCATATAATCGTCACCTCTTATGTATTTAATAATGGAAAGATAAATTTTGATCGCCTCGATGAACTGGTCGGCCTTATCGGAACAGATCACCTGGTATTGGATCTCAGCTGCCGTAGAAAGGGCAATGACTATTTTGTAGTGACCGATAGATGGCAGAAGTTTACAAATTACAAAATCACAGAAGAAAACCTGAAAATACTGGAAGCGTACTGCAGTGAATTCCTTATACATGCAGCAGATGTCGAAGGATTGTGCCAGGGTATCGAAAAAGATTTGGTAAAGCTCCTGGGGCAATGTGTTTCCATTCCTACAACTTACGCCGGAGGTGCCAGAAGTCTTGAAGATGCAGAACTGGTGAAAGTACTGGGATTGGGGAAGATTGATCTAACAATCGGTAGTGCTCTTGATATCTTTGGGGGAACTCTTCCATACAGTGATATTGTAGAATGGAACCATCAGAATTGTGGTGTATAATAAGTGATATGAGAAAGCATTTATTTTCATTGATATTAATTATCCTTTTGACTTCCTGTGTGTATTACGGTTCGGGGATTCAAATAGTGACAGGTACGGTTACCGGCAGTCCGGCTAATTTGAAAATCGGACTCTTTGATCCTGCCGTTTTTTTTACCTATGATGAATATACCATTGGCGCAGAGACCGATGAAATCTTTATGGACAATCTGGATCAGGAAACTGGTACCTATACTCCGGTTTTGCTTATTGCTCCTACTGGAACGACATACAGCCTTACATTGCCAGATGATCCGTCAACTGTAAAATGCCTGATAGCCTGGGATGATACGGTCAATGACGATATCTTTGATATCGGAACAGAAAATGGATTCCTACCTGTTAAGACTATTGATAATATTGAGTACGTTGTTACTCATTTCAACTATCTGGAAGTTGCAGAGGTTATTACATATCTTAGCGTCTACAGAAAGAAAGATCCCCTTTCTATAGATTTCGACACGCTATATAATGATAATTTCGATGCTATCGGAGCCGATGGTTTCAATTTTAATTTTTAGTTGTCAGGTATTATAATTTTTTCCCAACTCAAATTGGAACCATCTACAGTTACCCGTACTATTGCATCTTCGCTGAAAGCTTTTTCCAGAGGGGGGATAGTTACATATTCAACATCATTCAAAGTTCGGTAATTCCATACATGAGTGTGTCCTGCAAAAAAGATATCAACACCATATGTTTTGAAAAGATAAGTCAGCTTGTATATCTCTTCAGTATCTGTGAACTGTACTACCGTCAGAATCGGATCTGCAAAAAACTGAGAGTGAGTTAATACAATTATGTGATCCCATAATCCCGATTCCCTTTTCAATGTTTCTTCAAGCCAGTCCATTTGCAGCATTCCGAGAGAACTATTTGCTGTATCGAGTGAAATGAGAAACATAGATCCTGTTTCGCCTTTGGTCCCGACTTCAAAAGTAAATACTGTTTTTCCCAATACCTGCCTATATTGTTTCCAGCCGTCATTATATAGGTCGTGATTTCCCAAAGTCTGAAACCAGGGAACTCCCGTTGCATCCATCATATTTTTATATGTTGTGTATTCTTCCAGGTATCCATGTTCGGAAGAATCTCCCAGATCAAAAAGAAATAGATCGAAAAGACCATCGTTATTAATATCATTGGTCGGAGAATCCCTGTATTCATCGAGGACTTCTTTCAGTTGAAGCAAATCAGTAGTCTGACCTTGAATATCGGAGAATACCAGAAATTGGTATTTTGCTGCCGTTGTGTCTACAGCGGTTCCCAATAAGGACATACCATCAGGATCATCATAGGCCATAGTCATGCTCTCTTCAAATCTTTGATCGGGATCTGAGTAGGTATAAATAAATCCACTTAACATGGATAGCATTTCACAACTTGAGAGCAATAATATAATGACAATTAGGACAAGAGACTTTTTCATACTACTAAAATACACTTTTTTATAATCTGTTGACAACTATTCAATATACTTTACAGCAAAATTTATCAATCTAAATAATAACGGATTCCAACACTGCCGTAAAAAGCAGAATAAAAGCTCGACATCCCGACCTGACCGGCATTTCTTAAACCAAGGCCAACAGTTAACATCCAGTTGTCATTAATTTTTATCATGTTATCAAGATTATGACTGATTGCTGTGATATTTGCCGCATAAAAGTTATCAAAGTTTTTGATAGTGTAGGTTAATTGGTACTTTTTGAAATTCAGGAGAAAAAACTTCAGCTTATATTGTGTACTGATTGTACCACCTTCCGGTATCCCACCGAGAAAACGAAAGCCTAATCCCACTTCCAGCTCAAAAAATCTGGTTAAAAGACCAATGGTAGGGTATATGGAATTCTCTCGAATTTCATAATCGGGGAAGTCTCTACTGAGAAAGGTCACACTGTATTGCAGGAAAGACGGATGATTATTGACCTTGAAACTAACAAAAAACCGTTCGGGAAATGAATTGAAGGCAGTAGAAAATCCACCTCCTACAGTAAAATCCTGTGCGAATTGATATTCTCCAAAAAAAAAGAACTCATCTTCATGGCCTAGCGTCCTGTTGTAAGTATACTGATTGGAAGAACTGAGAAATGTACTGCTATTCATATCCAAAGCGAATAATGGCATACTAACCACACTGGCAAGTAATAATGTTAAAATGAATGGTTTCGGTGTCATCGGGTAAAAAATAATACATATTAAATGTTTTAGTCAAAGGCCTGCTAAATAAAAAGTCATATTTGTTCTTTCTTGCAGGCATTTTTTATAGTATGTAATGAAAAAAATAAGGTAGATTTCTTATCATTATTTGATGAGAATTGACTATTTCGAGAATTGATTGCTGAATTCGTATTTTGAAGCCTGTTATAATACAGAATTCGATGTATTATGTTTCTATGAATAAGAAATAATTAAAAAAATAGCTAAATTCAAGATTATGCGGGATCACTCCTATAACAGTAATATTTTTAAGTCATTATATTTTCAATATTACTATGATCAGCAATTATAGATAAATAATGCTCTGATTTCAGCAAATTTAAAATAAGTGCATATACTCATATTTATGCTCTAGGAAAGTCTGTGGCAGTTTCATGTAGAAAAAAAAGATAAATATTTTTAATAAAATATATATATTATTATATGTAGCTTTTTATACGAATACAATAATTTATTGAAATTATTTTGATTTTTACTCATGAATATGGCAAAAAAATTACTTTTTTCTTATATGAAAGAATAATATTAGGCGCTACGAAATCCTCATTCAAAAGACAAAAATCTTGACACAACTCTTTATCAATACTATAAGAAATGTAGTATTAATTAAGTTTTTTAATTAATTGTAATAAACAAGGAGAGATGAATGAAAAGATTTACTAAGTTATTTGTAATAGCTTTAGCATTATTTGCAGCGTTTTCATTAACAAGTTGTAAAGAGAAAGAAGCACCAACTATTAAGATTGGTGTAGCAGGACCACATTCAGGTGACCTTGCATCTTATGGTATTCCAACAATTAAAGCGGCCGAACTGGTAATTGCAAAAGTTAATGCAGCCGGTGGTGTTAATGGTAGTATGCTGGAACTCGTAATTGAAGATGATGTTTGTAAACCGGAAGTTGCCGCTAATACTGCAGCGAAACTGGTTGGAGACGGTGTTGTGGCTGTTATCGGGCATATCTGTTCTGGTGCTACAAAAGCGGCTATGGGAACTTATCTCGATTCAGAATTGCTTGCAATTTCTCCTTCAGCGACTAATCCTCCTCTGACACAGAGTGGCGATTATCCCAACTTCTTCCGAACAATTGCTCCAGATGATGCTCAGGCATTAGTTGAAGTTGAATTCGCATATGCTCAGGGATATAAAAAAATTGCTGTTCTTCATGACAAAGGTGACTATGGAAAAGGATTTGCAGAATTCTGTAAAGCTCTTCTGGAAGCAGATAACAAAGCTGAAATCGTTCTTTATGAAGGAATTACTCCAGGTGCTGTAGACTATACAGCTATTATTAACAAAATAGCCTCTTCCGGTGCTGATGCCGTTATCTTCGGTGGATACCACCCTGAAGCTTCTAAACTGATTACACAGATGAAGAAAAAAGATATGAATCTTGCATTCCTTTCAGATGACGGTGTTAAAGATGATACATTCATCAAAGTTGCCGGTGAATATGCAGAAGGCGTATATGCAACAGGACCTATGGATACAACTTCCAATCCTCTTGCAAAAGAAGCTCTTAAAGCACATCAGGATGAGTACGGTGAAGATCCCGGTGCTTTCTACTTGAATGCATATGCAGCTGTTCTTGCTCTTGTAAATGCAATTGATGTTGCAGATTCTACAGAGTATGCTGATCTTACTAAAGCTCTTAGAAGCAACTATGTCGATACTCCTCTTGGAAGCATCAGTTTTGATGCCAAAGGTGATGCTATCGGTGTTGGTTTCGCAGTGTACCAGGTTCAAAATGGTGTATATGTAGAACTTTAAATAGTTCATTCTCAGAAATCTATTAAAGGATTGTCCCGTCCGGGGCAATCCCTTTTCAATTTTTAAAGGTAAAAAGGTTATTAGAAAATAAATGAAAATCGATTTTTTCTTTCAATATCTATTGAGCGGGTTGACTCGTGGAAGTATCTACGCACTTATCGCACTTGGTTATACCATGGTATATGGTATTGTAAAACTTATTAACTTTGCTCATGGTGAAATATACATGATCGGAGCATTTACGGCATTAATCGTAAGTGGAGTTCTCGGTATGTATGGAGTAGATCCTGTTGTTACTTTTATGATTGCCATAACAGCAGCAGTTATCTATTCAGCGGCTTATGGAGTTACGCTTGAGAAAATAGCGTACAAACCATTGAGAAAAGCTCCGAGGCTATCAGCTTTAATCAGTGCTATAGGTATGTCGATGTTTCTGCAGAATTATGTTCTGTTGGCTCAGACATCTGACTTTCTTCCCTTTCCGGAACTCATTCCGGAGTTTGAATTTCTTGATCCCATTAAATCAATTCTCAGTACGAACCAGTTTTTGATTCTTGTGACAACAGCTGTCGTTATGGTTTTACTGACTATTCTTATAAAATTTACCCGAACGGGTAAAGCGATGAGAGCCACAGCTCAAGATAGGGATATGGCCCAGCTCGTCGGTATTAACATAAACAAAGTAATTTCCATCACTTTTGTGATCGGTTCAGCTACTGCTGCGATCGGTGGTGTTTTAATAAGTTCTCAAATTGGACAGATTAACTTCTATATTGGATTTATTGTCGGTATAAAAGCTTTTGTTGCTGCCGTACTCGGTGGGATAGGAAGCATACCCGGTGCAGTGCTTGGTAGTTTTGTACTCGGTATTACAGAAAGTTTCGGTACGGGATACATCTCCAGCGATTATGAAGATGCCTTTGCCTTTATCATCCTGATAGTCATTCTGATTTTTAAACCTTCAGGTCTGTTGGGTCGAAAAACTACAGAAAAAGTTTAATAGAGGGAGTGAAAAAGTGTTTAAACTAAGTGAAATAAAAAAATCTTTGTTAACGTCTTTATGGTTTATGTTTCTTACATTCCCCATAATGGTTCTAAAAGTCAATACAATTACAGATACAGTAGAATGGCGATGGAATAACCTCGCAATAGTCGGAGTCGGTTCTTTCATCTTATCTTTTGTCTGGAGATGGGCTCTCGATAGAAAAGAAAAGGGCGGATCAAAAAAAGAGAGTAGTGGGCAGTTGAAAAAAATGGCACTTGCTAAAGCGATTCAATATAAAATGCCTACCCTTATCGTAATCGGTATCCTTTTAATCGCTTTGCCTTTTGTCGCATCAATGTATCAGACTAGTGTTATAACGACAGCTTTGATGTATATTATCCTCGGATTGGGATTGAATGTTGTAGTTGGACTCGGTGGGCTTCTCCATCTGGGTTATGCAGCTTTTTATGCAGTCGGTGCCTATACATATGCATTATTATATTTTCATTTCGGCCTCAATTTCTGGATTGCTCTGCCAATAGGTGCTTTATTCAGTGCGATACTGGGTCTCGCTATCGGTTTCCCTGTTTTGAGATTGCGGGGAGATTATCTGGCAATCGTAACACTGGCTTTCGGTGAAATTACCCGTCTGGTTCTTGAAAACTGGAACGAATTTTCCTTTGGTCCAAGTGGAATCGCCAATATTGCCCGGCCATCTATCGGAGTCAAAATGAGATTGCCCCAGGCGACAATTCTCATATATTTTATTGCTATTGCCATGGTTATATTTACTATTTTTGTTGTGAACCGGCTGGAGAACTCACGATTGGGTCGTGCCTGGGAAGCAATGAGAGAAGATGAGATAGCCAGTCAGTCAATGGGTATAGATTTGACTAAAGCAAAACTTCTCGCTTTCACCTTAGGTGCTGTCTGGGCTGGTTTTGCCGGAGTCCTTTTTGCTGCAAAAACAACGTTTATAAATCCTGCCAGTTTTACCGTATGGGAGTCTATTACTGTTCTTTGCGTAGTGGTAATCGGTGGTATGGGTTCGATACCCGGTGTTATTGTCGGAGCTTTGTTGTTTACACTTCTTCCGGAGTTCCTCCGTGGTGTATCAGAATACAGAATGCTTGTTTTCGGAATAACCCTGGTCATAATGATGATATTCCGTCCAGGTGGTATGATTCAGAAAACAAGAAATGTATATAAATTTAAAGATGGAGATATTAAATAATGGCAGCAATTCTCGATGTAGATAATCTATCTATGGTTTTTGGTGGTCTTCGGGCTGTTGATTCCTTAAGTATGAAAATAGATGAAGGTGAGATTGTTGCACTCATCGGTCCCAACGGAGCCGGTAAAACAACTTTCTTCAACTGTGTTACAGGAGTGTATACTCCTACTGAAGGTGATGTGTATATTCAGGCTCCCGGTGCTGAATCAAGAAAAAGTATAAAAGGTCAAAAACCCAATAAAATCACAGAAAAAGGGCTGGCCAGAACATTTCAGAATATTCGTTTATTCAGCAATATGTCCGTACTGGAAAATGTTATGATCGGCCATCACCACAGATTAAATTCAGAAGTTTTGGGTGCTGTGTTCAGAGATAAAAAGACCAGGGAAGAAGAGCAGCAGGTTGTACATGATTCTTATGAGATACTCAAAAAAATAGGATTGGAGCAGTATGTAAATGATCTGGCTAAAAATCTGCCTTATGGAGCGCAGAGAAGGCTGGAGATCGCCCGTGCCATGGGTACCAATCCCTTCCTGTTGCTACTCGATGAACCTGCAGCGGGTATGAATCCCCAGGAAACAAATGATCTTGTTGATCTAATTCTGCGTATCAGAGATGAAGAGAAAATATCTGTTCTGCTAATTGAGCACGATATGAGCCTTGTTATGAATCTATCGGAAAGAATCTATGTCGTTGATTATGGAAAACTGATTGCAACAGGAAATCCGGAAGAGATCAAAAACAACAGAGAAGTGATTAAGGCTTACCTTGGAGAAGATGTAGATGCTTAAAATTAAAAATATTCAGACATTTTATGGAAATATTCAGGCTTTAAAAGATATATCAATTGATGTTAGCGAAGGTGAGATAATAACTCTTATCGGTGCTAACGGTGCGGGAAAATCAACTACGCTAATGTCCATTTCCGGTGTTGTGCCAATCAGATCCGGTGAAATTGAATTTCAGGGTCAGGATATAACGAATAAAAATCCAGATGAAATAGTTGCCATGGGTGTTTCACAGGTTCCCGAAGGAAGAAGAATCTTTCCGCAGCTGACAGTTCAGGAAAACCTCGATATGGGTGGTTTCTTAAGAAAGGATAAAGCTGTAATCAAACAGGATCTGGAATATGTTTTTGAACTCTTTCCCAGACTTGCTGAAAGAAGAACACAACAGGGTGGAACATTAAGCGGTGGAGAACAGCAGATGCTGGCAATATCAAGAGCGTTGATGGCCAGACCTAAACTTCTTCTTCTCGATGAACCGTCTCTCGGCCTGGCGCCCATTTTCGTTCAGCAGATCTTTGATATTATCAAGAGAGTTAATAAAGAGAACAACACAACTGTTTTCCTTGTTGAGCAGAATGCCTATATGGCATTGAAAATCGCTCATAGAGGGTATGTTCTTGAAAATGGACGTATTTCGATAACAAATGATGCTTCTGTTCTTCTCAATGACGAAAATGTAAAAAAAGCCTACCTGGGAATATAGTTTTTTATATATGTACGGGACGGTCGCGACCGTCCCGTACTGAATTCAATAGATCAGCCTATCATGCTGTATAGCGTGAGAGGCTTTTCTTTTCCCCTGATCTCGGCATTGGCTATTGCTTTCATATTCACTTTTCTTTTCATTTCTTTTGTTAAGAGATTGTATGTTGTGTCGCTGATTATTAGAGGTGATTTGTATCTCTTGGTCAGGTTTTCTATTCTGGAAGCTACGTTAACTGTATCTCCGATAACTGTGTATTCGAGTTTATTATTATTTCCAAGATTACCACCGATTACCGGACCTGAATGGACTCCAATACCGATTTTTATTGGGAAAAAGCCTGTTTTTTTTCTTTCATAATTTAAAGTTATTAGTTTCTCATTCATGGCAAGAGCGGCTTTTATTCCGCTTTCAGCATGCTTCTCTGAAGAAACAGGTACTCCGAATACGGCGAGTATTCCATCACCCATAAACTTATCGATGATTCCGTTGTTCTCTATAATGGCATCAATCATTCCCGATAAATAAGAATTGAGAAAATCTACGACTTCACGGGGATTCATTTTTTCAGAAATTGAGGTGAAATTCCTTATATCTGCAAAGAGGATTGTCGCATTGTACAATTCTCCACCCAGATCGACGTGTCCATTTAATATTTCATCAGAAATCTCTCTAGTTAGATACTGACCGAAAAGGGATTTGATTTTTTCCCTCTCCCGAAGACCATCTACCATTTTGTTAAATCCTTCGCCGAGTTTTCCAATCTCATCTTTGGTCCTAACTACAGTATATGTGCCGAATTTCCCTTTTGAAGTATTTTTCATCTCTCTGACTATTTCATTAATGGGAGCGGTAATGGATGCATTGGTCCATTTGAGAAAGAATGCAATATAAATGAAAGTAACAGCTATTCCGTTGGCAACCCCCCAGGCGAGTCTTAAAAAACCGGAAATATCAATATAATACAAATGTGTTATATTAGAAGCTTCGGGGCTGGCGAGCCATTTAAAGAATCCCTCTTTCAGGTCAAATATATTTAATATATCTATTAGTTCTCCAAGCAGAAGAGAGGAATTACTATCGTTGATTGATTTAATATTGATTGTACTGATATTCAGAAAAATATAAAAAACCATTACGAGAAGCGGCAGAAATGTTGTCATTATCGATGAGATAAAAAGCCTGGACTTCATATTGGAAAATGTCAGGCGGCCCATTCTTGATTTTAGTTTTTCCTCACTGAAAAAATGCTCTATATATTTCATTTGGACCCGGTATTTTTGCCATGAATAGAGAAACACCGCTGTGAGCAGCGATGATACGATAGACAGGATAAATAACTGCTGGAACATTCCTGCGAGAACGGGATTGCTACTATTGTCTTGTGCAAAATACTGAATCTGATTTAGTTGTATAATAAATAAACCGCCTAGAAATAACAGTGAATTGATTATCGGAGTGTGATTAATGAACACTTTGCAGTATTTTTCAAGACCTGGTTTAATCTCTTTATTTATCTTTTTCTTTTTGAGATAAATCCGGAAAGGGTAGTTAAAGATAAGAAAGAGAATAAAAATAGCAATCTGGACATAAAGGAAAAAAGATGTCGCACTATCAACAGCATTTGTATCTTCTTCAAAGGCCATCTCCAGTTCTCTCTCGATATTTGCCTCTTCCTGCATCTTGATGATTTCAGTTACCGCATCAACAGGTATGTTTCCATTTTCAATCAGCTCCAGGAGATTACTTGAAAATAAATTAATGAGTACGGGCAAAGTCAATAGGAAAAATAAAATGAGTGGTAAAAACAGCATTCTAAATATGTAATAAGAGGGAACCCTTTTTTTCTTCATAAAAATCTCCACAGGTGTTTTTTTCATTATCGAATTTTTTTATAAATAAAGTTGCATAAATTTAAAAATACTGCAATAATGTTTCTACGAATAGTAACAGGTAAAAAATTGAGAGGTACATTATGAAAAAAAATCTGGTAACAATAACGGTTCTATTAATAATCTCCACTATGGCTTTTGTCGGCTGTGAGAAGGAAACAGGAACCATCAAAATAGGAATATCGAAGATCGTTGAGCATCCGGCTCTAAATGCAATAGAACAGGGCATACAAGATGAACTGGTGGATATGGGATATGAAAATGTAGAATACGACCTGCAGAATGCAGCCGGTGATATGAATACGGCATCTCAGATAGCTGCTAAGTTCAAAATGGAAAAAGTAGATGTTGCCATTGGAATCGCAACTCCCACAGCTATCGCCCTCGCTACGGGAATTAAAGATCTACCAGTTGTTTTTTCAGCTGTAACCGATCCTGTTGATGCGGGGCTTGTTGATGATTATACTGCGGGAAAGAATAATATTACCGGTGTTTCCGATATGACTCCTGTAAAAGAACAGATTGAAATCATGGCGAAACTCGTCGATATAAAAACTCTTGGTCATATCTATACAGCCGGAGAACCAAATGCCGTAAAGCTGGCGGAAGTTGCTGAAAAAACAGCGGCAGATCTTGGATTGGAATTTATTGCAGCTTCCGTAAGTAATTCAAGTGAAGTCATGCAGGCCGCATTATCAATTGCAGGTAAAGTTGATGCCATTTATATCAGTACTGATAATACAGTTGTATCAGCTCTCGGTTCTGTTGTAGAAACAGCATTGAAAGCCGGTGTTCCCGTAATAACAGCTGATCCGACATCCGCTGCTGATTCGGGAGTGCTTGCAGCTTATGGATTTGATTATTACAAACATGGAAGATTAACCGGGCGTCTCGTTGCAAGAGTTCTTGAAGGCGAAGATCCGGCATCTATTCCAACACAGTTTATGACAGAAGCTTCAGATTTAACTCTTGTTTTAAATCTCGATGTTGCTAAAGAACTCGGCCTGGAAATATCAGCTGAATTTCTCAGTCAGGCTTCTACAATAATCGAAAACGGCCAGGTTAGATGATAGAGCTTTTTGGAGTAATATTAATCGAAGGTCTGATCTATGGGATCATGGCTCTCGGTGTTTTCATCAGTTTCAGAGTTCTGGATTTTCCGGATTTAACTGTTGATGGTTCATTTCCAATGGGGGCAGCTGTAATGGCTGCCTGTTTAATTGGTGAGGTTCCATTTTTTCTAGCTTTTGTTATAACTTTCATAGCGGGAATTCTCGCAGGTATGACTACAGCAGTCATCCATAATAAATTGAAAGTTCCCGGTTTGCTGGCCGGAATTCTGACTATGACCATGCTTTATTCAGTTAACCTGAGAATTCAAAAATTCAGGCCTAATATCAGTTTCCTGCGCATTGATACAATTTTTGACAGGATTTCGGCATTTTTTAATGACTATATATCCTCAACATGGTCAGTTTTATTGCTATTGCTGATTTTAGTATTGGTTATTAAAATTATTCTCGATCTGTTTTTTCATACTGATATGGGATTAACTCTGGGAGCCATGGGAAATAATGAACAGATGGTCATTTCTCAGGGAGTCAATCCCCGGTTATTGAAGATGCTCGGCATAGGACTTTCCAATGGTCTTGTAGCCATCTCAGGGGCTCTGGCAGCACAGTATCAGGGGCAGGCAGATGTCAATCTCGGAAGAGGTGTCGTGATCATGGGACTGGCTTCAGTAATGATCGGTGAGTTTCTAATCAAGTCCAACAAAATAGCTCTGCTTACACTGAGAGTTCTAATGGGTTCAATTGCATTCAGAGGCATCATGTTTCTGGCCCGGAATCTGACTTTTCTCAGTCTGCGGCCCAGTGATCTCCAATTAATTTACGGTTTGTCCATCGTATTGCTTCTGATTATCACCGGTAGAAAAGAGAAGAAAAGGAAGAGGGCAGTCTGATGCTGGAATTGAATAACATAGGCAAAGTTTTTAATGAAGGCACTGTAAATGAGAACAGAGCTATCATAGATATAAATTTAAAAGTGGAAGATGGTGATTTCATTACAATTATAGGAAGCAATGGAGCGGGAAAATCAACCTTATTCAATCTTATTTCCGGAAGTTATCAGCCATCAGAAGGTTCAGTTAAAATTCATGATAAAGATGTAACCGATGAACCGGAACATAAAAGGGCAAGGCACATCGGCCGTATATTCCAGAATACTATGCTCGGTACGGCATCAAATATGACTCTTGAAGACAATATGATGATCTGCAGTAAAAAAGGTTTTAAAGGTCTGAAAATCAGCCTGAATAAATCCAGGAGAGAGTACTTTAAAGAAAAACTGAAAGATCTCGATATGGGTCTTGAAGAGAGACTGAAAGATAATGTAGGACTTTTATCCGGAGGTCAGAGACAGGCTTTGACTCTACTGATGATGGTCTTGTCTGAGCCGGATCTTGTTCTTCTCGATGAGCATACAGCTGCACTCGATCCGAAAAATGCAGATCTCGTGTTGGGATTAACAGTGAAGTTTATTGAAGATTTTAAACTGACTACAATGATGATTACTCATAATATGGAACATGCTATCAGATATGGAAACAGACTGCTGATGATGGACCGCGGTGAGATTATACTCGATGTCAGAGGTGAGGAAAAAAAGAATCTCACAATTAAAGAACTTATCGAAAGGTTTCACAATATCCGGAAGCGGGAATTTACCAATGATGAAGCTCTTCTATCGGAATAGGATTAAATCTTTCTGATTTCCGCTACGTTGAGATGTGTCAGAGTTCTGTGTTTTGCCGGAGAGATATTTTGAAAAACTGTCTGCATAATCTGCAGGCAGTCTCCGTGGGAGACCAGAAGAATATTTTTTCCCGAATATTTTGATTCAATCATGGATATTAAAGATTCGACTCGATTGGATACCTGTCTGGGGCTTTCAACAGAATTGATTTTGTTATCTTCATTGTCTTTGTCTCTTATCCACACTTCGTTATATTGATCATCATCAAGGCCATCGTAAAATCCGAAGAATCGCTCTCTGAGGAGAGGTGTGTAAATTATGTCTCCAGAATGCAGAGTTTCTTTCAGTATTTCCGCTGTTTCTTTTGTCCTGAGGAAATCGGAAGAGTAAATGATCAGATCTTCAGTTATTGAAAAATCAGCAGCAGCTGCTAGAACTTGTTTTTTACCATTTTTAGTCAGGCCGTATTTTATTGTTCCCGTTTCAGGATTACTCACAATAATGCCTCTACTATTGGCTTCACTATGTCCATGGCGAATCAGGAAATAGTTATTTAAATGCGCTTCTTTAATCATTGAACATATAGTACACTTTTTAAAACCTTTGGAGAAGCTAAACATGAACAGTATCAGTGACTATGAAGAATTTTCCGATTCAACAGAATACCTTATAATCAGTTCAGATCTGACGAAAGATCTTCCGGAAGATTTCAGATTATTTATAAAAAATAAAGATATTTATCTGGTTGCAGATGAAAATACAATGGTTGCTTCGGGAAATGCCTTTGAACGATTATGCTCTATGCAGAATATCACAATTGCAGGAAAACTGATATTTGATGCCAAACGTGAGCTGACTTCCGATTACGGAAATATAGAGATCATAAAAAAACATCTGATGCACATAGATGCAGTTCCTATCGCAATTGGCAGTGGTACTGTCAATGACCTTGTTAAAAGATCAGCGTGGGAACTCAAAAGAAAATACGCAATAATCGCTACTGCTGCCTCTGTCGATGGATATGCCTCTGATGGTGCTGCCATACTCTACCAGGGGCTGAAGCAGACTCTTCCATGTTCTGCTCCGGCTTTTATCGCAGCAGATACAAATGTTCTTAAAAATGCCCCTTTTGAAATGACTTCTTCGGGATATGCCGATCTTCTTGCAAAGAATCCTGCAGGAGCGGACTGGATAATATCCGATCTCCTGGGACTGGATTGCATAGACCGGAAAGTCTGGAAAATGATTCAGGGCAATTTGGAATCGTGGGTCTCCAATCCGGGAAAACTGCTTCAGAAAGATGATGAATCCTTTGATAATTTATTTACAGGCTTAAATGTAGCTGGTTTTGCTATGCAGTATATGAAGCGGTCCCGTCCCGTTTCCGGTGCAGAACACTTAATGTCACATATCTGGGAGATGGAAGGGCATATGCATAAAGGGCACCATGTTTCTCATGGTTTCAAAGTTGCTATTGGTTCTCTGGCATCAATTGCCCTGATGGAAACAGTGATCAGTTTTAATTTTACAGAAGTGGATATTCCCATAGTCATTGAGAATTGGCCTTCCATAGATAAACGTTTAGATGATGTTAAAAAGAATTTCATTCATACAAATGCTGTTGATGATTTGTTAGAGATCAATAAAGAGAAATATATAAATGCAGAATTATTAGAAGAGCGTTTGAAACAGCTGGTAATTATATGGCCGGAACTTCAGAATTCTGTAAAAAATCAGGTAATTCCCTATCGGGAATACAAAAAACTGTTACTAGAAGCTTTATGCCCGGTTAAACCTGAAGATGTCGGTTTGTCAGTGGCGAAAGTTCTTGAAACTTATGAACCGGCGCAGATGATGAGGAATCGATACACTATACTGGATCTCGCTTATGAAACGGGATTACTCCAAAAGTCTATAAAAAAAATCAATCACTCAGAATACTATTTACGGTAATATCGCTTTAATATTTTTCGAAATATATTATTTTTCAAGTTTATTTTGACAGTTCCCGTTTTCGGATTTATGATTCACATACATTTGAAATAGAGGGAAGGTCAGAGTATGGTCAAACATAAAATTTCCAGTTTTTTAGGCAAACCTGCAAAGGAATTTACAAAAGCTGATATTATTAAATATATCAATGAAAACGGCATTGAAATGGTTAATTTCCGTTATGTCGGTGGAGATGGGAAGTTAAAGGTTCTCAATTTCGTTCTCAATGATAAAGACTATCTTGAAGAGCTGCTCACAACGGGAGAGCGTGTAGACGGTTCCAGTTTGTTTTCTCATATAGATGCTGAATCTAGTGATTTATATGTGATTCCCCGCTACAGAACAGCATTCGTCAATCCTTTTGCAGAAGAACCTACAGTTGATCTGCTCTGTTCCTTTTACACAGCAGAAGGGAAACCTCTTCCTGGAGCACCGGAGCATCTTGTCAGAAAAGGCCAGCAGGTTCTTCAGAAAGAAACGGGAATGACTCTCGAAGCCCTTGGAGAACTCGAATTTTATCTCTTCTCCGAAGTTGATGATATTTACAGCATAACCCCTCAGAAAGGTTACCATGAATCTCATCCCTTTTCGAAGTGGGAAGTTATCAGGCTCGAGTGTATGGATACTATCAGCAGTATCGGGGGGAGGATAAAATACGGTCACGCAGAAGTCGGAAATATCATTGAAGGCAATATGGAAATGGTTCAGCACGAAATCGAATTCCTGCCTGTTCCCATAGAAGAAGCGGCTGACCAGGTTGTGCTTGCCAAATGGGTGATCCGGGAAGTGGCATATAAATATGGACTCCATGTTAGTTTTGCCCCGAAAATAGTTGTTGGAGCTGCCGGAAGCGGTATGCACATCCATATGCGATTGGTCAAAGACGGGAAGAATATGCTCGTTGAAAATGATAAACTCAGTGAAATCGCAAAGAGAATGATTGGCGGTTTATTGAAAAATGCCCGGTCGCTCAGTGCTTTCGGTAATACTGTTCCCACATCATTTCTCAGGTTGGTTCCCCATCAGGAAGCTCCTACAAGCATTTGCTGGGGAGACAGGAATCGAGCCACACTGGTCAGGGTTCCATTGGGCTGGCTGGGAATCGACAATATGTTGAAAGATGCCAATCCCATTGAAGATGATGATGAAAACAAATGGATTAATAAACAAACCGTTGAACTGAGAAGTCCCGATGGATCAGCCCATATCTATAATCTATTAGCTGGAATTGCAGCAGCTGTAACCTTTGGATTGAAATGGGATGGTTGTCTGGAATATGTGGAAAAACAGTATCTCAAGGTGAACAGCACGGACAAAGCTTCATTCGAGCAGCTGCCGGAATCATGTTTCGATTGCGGTGTATCTTTACTGGATGAACGGAAAGTTTATGAAGCCGGTGAAATATTTACACCATTTGTTATTGAGGGAATAGCAGAAGATCTGAAATCTTTTGGAGATAAAAATCTCAGTGAAAGATTATTCGGATCGGGAGAGCAGTTGAAAAAGCTTGTTGAAGATCATATCCACTGCGGCTGATATTCTCGCGACGTAGGGGATGGTCACGACCATCCCCTACGGGAATTTATTACTCAAAAACTAATGTTGCATTCAACTCAGCGATTTTAGTTAACGTATTGTAGATTGAGCAGTACTTTTCAGAAAGTTTCAGAGATTTTTCAAATCGGGCTATAATTTTTTCATTATCTTTTTCTGCACCGCTAACGGTAAATATTATATCTGCTTTTTTTAGGAATGACGGTACATCGTCTATCTTTTCTCCATCAATTGAGATGGACACTTTATCATAATCAAGTTTTTTCTTATCGATTACATCGAGAAATGTAGAATACATACATGATGCAAGGGCTGTAAAAAGAAGTTCATAGGGATGCCACTGTTCAGCAGACAAATTTAAGGTCGATCCTCTTTCATTGGTGCTGATACCATTAAATCCATTTTGAAACTCGACATTAATCTTATTGGCCATTTGTATCTCCTGCCTTTAATTTTTTTCTGGTTATTGATAATATAAACATAGATTTTCAGAAACTGAAATGAATAAATTTTCCAGGAGAAAATATGGATTATACAATTGAAGAATTAATCTCAGCTGAATCACTTGCTGCTAAAGTAAAAGAGATGGGTGCTCAAATCGAAAAGGATTACGGTTCTGCAGAGGAAATCATTCTTGTCGGACTTTTGCGTGGATCAACTGTTTTTCTTGCCGATCTGGCCAGAGAAATTGATCTCGATGCGAAAATTGATTTTATGGTTGTATCCAGTTACGGCAACTCCATGAATTCTTCAAGAGAAGTTAAGATAAAAAAAGACCTGGAAGAAGATATCAGCGGTAAACATGTCATAATTGTTGAAGATATAATTGATACGGGATACACATTGGAAAAAGTCCGTGAATATTTGCTATTAAGAGAACCGGCATCTCTTAAAATCTGCACTTTACTCGATAAACCGGAGAGAAGGGAAGTGGTAGTGCCTGTTGATTATACAGGTTATTCCATACCCGATGTATTTGTTATCGGTTATGGAATAGATTATGCTCAGCGACATAGAAACCTGCCTTATGTCGGTAAAGTTGTTATGAATACATAAAATCGATAAAAAAAGAGGCTGCTTAACAGCTTCTCTATTATCATCCCATTGTCACTATGACTTCGTTAACAGAATCGCCAAGATCTGAAGGTATGACAGTTCCTGAAATCTTATGTCCATTTACAGTTATTAGTTTAATTCCTTTGGAAATATGATCTGGATTTTTCACATCTATATTATAGACCTTTCCGCGAAACTTCCTCATCACCTGGAAACCATCCCATTCTTTTGGAATACAGGGATTTACCGATAAACCGTTCAGTTCCGGTTTTATACCGAGTATATATTTTGTACCTGCCTGATACATCCACGATGCCGTTCCGGAAAGCCAGCTGTTTCTGCCAAGTCCGAACTGAGGGTGCTCATCACCGAGTATATTTTGTGCATAACAATAAGGCTCTATTTCATACTCTTCTATAATATCATTTTTTACTGCCGGATTAATCTGGTTGTAATATTCGAAGGCTCTGTTTCCATTTTCATTCATAGTTTCTGCGATAATCATCCACGGATTGGAGTGTAGAAAGATACCGCCATTCTCTTTGGCGCCAGGTCTGTATGAAGTGACTCCGCCAACTTCCCGATTGTATTCATCATATCCCGGTGTACTGAGTTTGATCCCTTTCGATGTGTTCAGATGCATATAGACGGAATTCAAAGCCTGAGTCCTTTTATCTCCTTCGGAAAAACCGCTCATGACAGGCCATGACTGAGCATTTGTAAATATCTTTCCCTTTATATTCTCATCAGACCCAAGTGGATTTCCCATGTTATCATAATAACGGCGGTACCATTGTCCATCCCAGCCTTCTCTATCGACGATCTCTTTCATTTGGTCATACCATGACCGATAGAGCACATCATTCACATCGCCAAGTTTTTCGCATAGGGGAATCATTTCTGAAAGTGCAACACCGAATTGGCTGGCAATAAATAGGCTCTCTGCTCCGACGGGCAGATTCACCGTATCGTTCCAATCTGCAAATCCCAGAAGTGGCAGTCCGTGATTGCCTCTGTTGTTCCAGGTGAACTGAAGACCTCTTTTCAAATGATCAAAGACAGTTCCCTTTTCTATAGTGTTTCCCTCAGAATCCTTGTCATAGAAATTGATTTCATCTGTAAGGAAATCAATTTTTCCAGTTTCTTTAACATATTCACAAACAGCCATGATGATCCATAAGTGATCATCGCCATAATAATCAGCCCTGTCCTCTTCTTCTCTTGAATCACCTTCATTGGCTTCCATTGTCATGGGGAAAAATTGGTGCATGGCTGATCCGTTTCTCTTCTGGGTTGACAAGAGCTTGCAGATCAGTTCTTTCGCTTCTTCGGGAATCTGCGGTAAGACACCCATGACATCTTGTGAACTATCTCTGAATCCCAATCCTCTTGCTCCCAGTCCGAGCTGATAGAGGGACAGGTATCTGGACCAGTTTTTTGTCATGTAACATTGTCGGGGATTGTGTATATTTATCATGCTGTCAAATGGTGCCGAAGGAGTTTTTACTGTTAGAGCTGATAAGTAATTCTCCCAATAATCAGCCATTTCCTGAAATGCTCTATTCACATTATCTTTATTTCTGTATTTGTTGATCTCTTCAATGTCCAAAGAGATATTTTCAGTCTGTCCAAGTTGTGTGATTACATTTACTGATTCATTTCTTTTAACAGTGCCCATATGGTGCATGAGAGCGGCGATATTATCACCTCTGACTGCACAATAGGAAGATAAGTTTTCTTTTTGCAGAGCTCCGGGGTTCTGCCATCCACCATAACCATGATCGCCGAGAAAACGAGATCTTTCAGTCTCAAATGAACTGATTTTAAAGTTACTGGTTATATAGTTGGTCAACTTTCCCTTCTTCATAAAAGCGGCCTGGCCGAGAACTGTGAGATCATCATCGCTGTTAATGACAAAACTTTCCATTGTCTGAGGAACCCAGTCGGCATTCGTAAACTGCTTTAAAGCATCAAAGTGTGTGTATTCGACTACGGGAATTATATCAATCTCCATATCTCTTTCACTTTTGTTGGTCACTGTAATATCTCTGATTATTCTTTTGCTGTCAGAAGGGGAGAAAATAAGAACCTCGACCTGGATATTCTCATAGACAGTTGTCCATCTGTTATAACCGAGTCCGACAGCACATTCAAAGGAATCCGGTTCTTTTAAGACAGGAGTGAAAAAAGGACTGAAAAATTCATATTCTCCATTCTCATTCACATATCTGATATAGAGAGTTTCACCATTCATATCGGAAAGGGGCAGTTGAGGAATATACTTCGTTATTCTATTCAGAGCCGGATCTTCTGAACAAATTACACCACCGCCTGTCTGGTCGACAAAACCGCCGAATGACAGATTACCAATATAATTAATCCATTTTGTCGGCGTCTTCGCTGTATTTATAATATATTCTTTTTTTTCATCGTTAAAATAACCGCAATTCATTACCTTTTCTCCAGAACTTGAGTTAGTTGTGGCACACAACTAACTCAAGTTATCACGAAGTAAGGGCTCTGTCAAAGGGCATCACAAATTAAGATTCATTAATACAGGAGTTTAATATTTCTACATTAGCCAGGTTTTCTTCTACAACAGCCTGAATATGTGCCATGAATTGATATAACTCACTCGATTGTTCTCTCTGTTTGGATAGAATATCAGTGATATTCAGGAACAGATCTCGGATATCTCCCATGGTACGGGCTACCTCTGTATCAGCAGTCTGGCTTTCTTCCGATAGATGTCTGATTATTCTCGTATCATTAAGAAGACTTTGAACGGCTTGTGAAATAGAAGCTGATTCATTTCTCTGTTCATTCAATCTATTTGTCATAGAATTGATTTTCTCTGATGAGAGTTTGGTATTGGTGATGATGCCTGTTAACGATTCAGTTACTTCTCCCGATAGATCCCGGCTTTTTCCAATTGATTTCTGCATATCTTCAATTTTCTGCAAACTGCTGTCGAGCTGTACTTTCGATGCTGATGAAAGGGTTCGGATCTCACTGGCCACAACGGAAAAACCTGCTCCGGAACTCCCGGCTCTTGCCGCTTCAATGGCAGCGTTGATAGATAAAAGAGATGTTTTTTCTGTAATATTTTCAATTGCAGTGAGAATCTCAATGATGAATTTGCTGTATTCAGACACTTCAATAATAGAATTGTTTGACTCTTTTATTATTTTTGTACTGTCTGAAGCCAGACTGGCCAGATTATCTGCTGTGGATTTTGTATCGTCTGCAAACTTGAGAATTTCCGATAGGTGCTCATTCATGCTGTGAATTGTATGAGATACGTCTCTAACGGCATCTGATTGATTCTGAATGGAAACAGGCATTTTCTCAGAAGAGATCTGCATTCTGTTTTCCATTTCAGTAATGACCTGTTTTAATTCAGATACCCTGGAAAAGACCTCTTCCGTAATGGTTTCATTCTCATCGGCGCTCTCTTCTATTTTTTCACTTGTTGAAGAAACCCCATCCTGAATCTGCTGACTCGAAAGAGTGAGAGTTTCAGAAACACCTCTGATTTTATCAATCATCAAGCTTTGCCTTTTATTTTTTTCATCGAGCATTCTTGCATCTTTTTGGGCTTTCGCCGAGATATTCGCCTGGCTTATGGCAAGAGTGAAGAATATGAACATAACCAAAGCCAGGAAACCATAAGCTGTTAAATAGGCATATGGCAATTTATTCTGAGCTATATACAAAATGTCGTGTCCTGCAGTTCCAACGATTACAAAAAAAGAGATCAGAAGAGGTATAGAGCTTTTATTTTTGTACTTGAAAACTGACAAAATGAGCACAGTTATATTGATTATGATAATCGGAAGAAATACAAATTGTGTTACCGGTCCATAAATAACATCAATAGCTTCTTTTGAATTACGGGTGAAAAAAATGATTGTGAATATCAATCCTACTGCTCCGGGTATTATATTCCTGTATCTATTTCTCTTAAAAAGACCTGTAAATTCAGTAACAAAATAAAAGGCGATCAATGCCATCCATGTAAAGCCGATTTTTGAAAATGCTTTTATCAGTACTTCATTGGCAGAATGATGATTCAATGTGATTTCAAAATAGGCCAGAACAAAACTGAAACACATAAAGGCAAAATATATATAATTCAGATTTTTAAATCTTCCTATATAAGCATAAATTATGAAAAAGACAAAAAGAAGAATGGATAAAACCGATGCTCCTCTTATTATATACACACCGATGAAATTTCTGTTAAATGCCAGTCTCGATGCATTTCCAAAAGAGGTCAGAGTTAATGAAGTCAAGGGAGCCTTTTCAAAAAGTGGATAGGCCTGAAATACCAGTGTATTTTTTTCATTTCCGTAATTTAAAATTTCCCCAGGAAGGAAAACATCAACAGACTCATATGAGTGTGAAACATAAATTTCCGAATAGCTTCCATTTCGGTGAATTCTTTTTCCATTTAAATATACGTTGTAGGGATAATCAGAAGGTCCGAGATAGAGAGATATATCTTTTCCCTCTATGCTCTGGTTTACATAAAAATCAACAGAAAAACTGTACATTTTTCTCTGGTTTTTATCGGCTTTTTCCAGGCTCCCTCCATCATATTTATTGAATCCCTGTTGGCTGCCATCGACATAAGCTCCCGGATCAAAATTATCAATTGAATATGTGATATCAGTTAAAATCAGTGTTTCATCAATAGAATTCAGAGTGTTGCTGAATAAAGGAAGCGAAACTATAGAAAGAATAATGAAGAACAGGCTTTTTCTGAGAATCATGAGAACCCCTAATATGGAATGAGAATCTAGTATATCTTATTTCAATGTCTCCAGGATAACAAGTACTATATCCTTGACTTAATCTTTTTAGGTTGATAGTTTTCCAACCGTTAGAGGTGAAAATTTTGAAGAATAAAACTCAAATGCTCGGAGAGGATCCAATAGGAAAACTTCTTCTCAGGCTTTCAGTTCCAGCTACTATCGGAATGATTGTCAATGCATTATACAATTTCGTAGATACTATATTTGTCGGCCGTGGAGCCGGTCCAATGGCCATTGCCGGTTTAACAATTGCTTTTCCCATTCAAATGCTAATAATGGGTGTTGCACAGACCTATGGTGTCGGAGGTGCCTCTATTGTCTCCCGAAGATTAGGTGAGGGAAAGGATGATGAAGCTGCTTCCGTTGCCGGATCAGCTCTGATGATTTCATTTATCTCGGCAATTGTCCTATCTATTTTCGGTCTGATTTTTCTTGAACCCATATTGGCAGCATTCGGTGCTTCAAAGACCATTATGCCTTTTGCCAAAGAATATATGTCTGTTATTTTCTTCGGATCACCTTTTCTGGCTATTGCCATGACCGGAAATAATCTGAGTCGTGCTGAGGGACAGGCTAAAATCGCTATGATGACGATGATCATCGGTACGGGTTTAAACATTATTCTCGATCCGATATTTATCTTTGCCTTGCATTTGGGAATAAGGGGAGCGGCTATTGCAACAGTAATCAGTCAGTTCTTTGCATTTGTATATATTGTGTATTTTTACAAAAAAGGCGGCAGTCATCTTCCTTTAATAAAATCTTCCTTCAAAATACAATTCAACTTTGTCAGGGAAATGGTTTTACTCGGGATTCCCACATTTGTGAGACAAGCCGGAATGAGTTTATTGGCCATTGTCATAAATAACTCACTGAAAATTTACGGGGGAGATATTTCAATCGCAGCATATGGAATGATCAATCGCGTAATGATGTTTATCTTGATGCCCTTATTCGGAATTGTTCAGGGATACCAGCCTATTGCAGGTTTTAATTTTGGCGCAAAAAAATATGATCGGTTGGCACAGGTTAACAGAATATCCTTTATAACAACGACACTAATGTCCCTATTCGGCTTTATATTGATACAGCTGATGCCGAGAATCCTTATGGGAATGTTTACCACTGACCAGGAATTGATCGATGTGGCGACTAGCGCTATTAAAAAAATGACTCTGGCATTGCCTTTAATCGGTATACAGGTGATAGGAGGCACGTATTTTCAAAGTGTCGGTAAAGCGGGACCTGCTATGTTTCTGGGATTATCGAGGCAGTTTATCTTTTTGATACCATTAGTCTTGATCCTGCCTCCGATTCTGAAGGTTGACGGTATCTGGTATGCGGCCCCTTTGGCTGATATTCTTTCGACGATACTGACAGTCAGCTGGATGGCATTGTCCTGGAGAAAAATGCAGAAACAGATAAAATCAGGTATAATTTAACTTTTCAGGTCTCGACTTGTCACTACTTTTTGTTTTTTTTATACCATTCTTTATCGCCATATAATTTCTCGGCGCATTCTAAGCACAAACCATGGCTGAACAGAGCATCAGTATGCTTTTCAATATATGATTCAAGATTATTCCAGTAACCTTCATCATCACGGATTTTTTTACAATTGGAGCAAATGGGGACTAGTCCGCTCAAAGTTTCGATTTTCTCGTTTTTTCCATAACTGATGATTTAAGGCCATTCATCATACTGCTTATCTGTTTGGACATAGAGTAAAATCCTTTTGATAATTCTCTAAGTTCAATAGGTCCATCATTATGTACTTCTATGATTTTGTAATCTCCCGGAAAACCGGATACGGCTTTGCTCAATATCTGGATGGGACGGATAAATGATCGAAGTATTGCTATTCCCAGAATCAGAAAAAAAATGGCTGCCAAAACACTAATTATAATATTCTGTTGTAAAACTATATCGACTTCGGCAGTGAAATCATCCTTTATATCGGCTATGGCTATAGTCCAATCTAAATCAAATTTTCCTGAATAAGACGAGGTTCTAAGATAATACTGCTTTTTATCAATAAAAAATGGAACAGTATTGCCATTTTCATTGGAAAGACTTAGTGCTCCCGATGCATGGGTAGCTTGGATGATTGGATCTTCTATATTCTCCCATCCCACTCTCTGCAATTTATCATTTTCATCTTTAAAGACTATTTTCGTATTACCTGATGCACCAATGAGATAACCTGAATCGTCATATACAAATATCCTGTGATTACCTTTCATAGGTATATCGCTGAGAAAATCTGTAATAAAGTTCAGGGAAAAAGCTGATTGAAGAACTCCCATCAGTTTTGATTCCTGATAAATCGGCAGTACGGCGGTCAACCCAATACCGCTTCTGCCGGCAAATGTATAAATGGTACTCCAAGACGCTTTTCCCGATTCTGCGGCATTTTTATACCATAAGCGGGATTTCACGTCATAACTATCCTTTTGAGATAACAGTTCCTCCGGCGTTCCGGTTTCATCAAGTTTGTAATAAAAATATGCTGGTGATATCTCGCTCTGGTGTATAGCCGAATCAAATCCACCATTGATATGCCGTCCGGCAGCAATGAAATTCCCGTTTTCTTCAATTCCCAATCCTCCGGCCATTACCGTTGTAAAGATATTCAGATAATTTATGATATTGAGACGCATTCTCGGCAGGTCGTTTAATAAACCGGGATCCAGTTTAAGAAAACTTTCCATGGAAGCATTCATCAGATGCGGTTTTTCCATAAAACTTTCCAACTGCAAAGTCGAATTCTTCAAAACCAATTCCTGATAAAGAGCTACCTGGTTCTCTATACTGTCTCTATGTGTTTTATAGAAAAGAAGTGATGAGACAGAAACTGTTGTTACAAACAAAAGGATGAAAGGGATAAGAACTGACTTATTAATAGAAAATGCTCTTTTTGTGAGTTTCTGATTTTTTTTTAACATAATCCAGCCTTCAACTGTATTTTGATTATGTTTTAATTATAATCGTAAATATCAGTTTTTAGTCAGAATAATCTGATAATTTTCCACAATCACCCTTGTTAAACCAGTCGGTGATCAATTTTCTGGATATGGAAAAATTAGTCGGCAGTTTGTGGGAACCATCTTTCAGACCTTTAATGATATCTTCTCTTGAAAACCACTTGGCGACTTCCAGTTCGTGGGGATCGACTTGGATATCAACATTTTCTGCTTCAGCAAAAAAACCGACCATGAGAGTGTAGGGGAAGGGCCATGGCTGAGATGAATGGTAATGTACAGAATTGACTTTAATGGATGTCTCTTCCATAACTTCCCGGACGACAGTATCTTCGAGAGACTCGCCGTGATCGACATAACCGGCAACTACAGAAAACATTCCCTCGGGCCATTCCGCTTTTCTGGCCATCAGGCATTTGTCACCTCTGGTTACAACCACAATAATTGCGGGATCTGTTCTAGGGTAATGGGGTGCTTCACAATGTTTATTTGTACAGAACCTGGCCTGTCCGAGTTCAGCTGATCTTGTTTCTGATCCGCATTTTCCACAGAATCCGTGGTTATTATGCCATGATATCAGAGCATTGCTGTATGCGAGCAGAGATCCAGTCCAATCTTTAACATTGAGTTTGCTTTTTCTTAAACTTATAAATTCAGCTCCCGAGTCAGGCTTGAAATGATTTTCAATTTTATTCAGATCCAGTACAAAAAAAGTCTGTCCATCTTTTGTCCCGAGTAAGTGGCAATTCTCTTCATTGATTCCAATATTATTCAATTCACTCGTTTTTAAAAAAACAGGATTTGTAGCATCATTCTCTATAAGAAGATTTTCTCCATCTTTGACCGGAATAAATCGGGCCTCCGGAGAGTGTATCAATTCAGAAAAATCCTGCTTTTTGAACCTGATTCCAGCCATCCTGTCGAGGTAGGAAGTTGTCAGAAAATTAAGTGATGATTTTGTTAAATTATCCATAGCCCGAGTATATACCAAACAATATGAATGTTTATAGAATAAGCCGAGGAAAAATTCGATAGAGAATAATTTTTAGAGGTGTCTAATATGGAATGGAGAGCAAGTCACATACTTGTAGAAGATAAAGAAAAGGCTAAAAAATTACTTGAAGATTTGACTAACGGGGCAGATTTTTCTGAGCTGGCCATGGAGCACTCTACATGCTCAAGCGCTTTTAAAGGTGGTGATCTCGGCTGGTTCGGTCCCGGAAAAATGGTTATGCAGTTTGAACTGGCTACGAAAAGGCTGAAAGAAGTCGGTGCTTTGAGTAAGGTCGTGCAGACTCAGTTTGGGTTTCACATTATCATGCTGACAGGTCTACGTTAGGGTAAACTCAGTCATTCGATCTTTGAAAGTTTTGTTAAATGAGTATGAATGACTTATCCTGCGGGTATTTATAAAATCCTGTTTCAATATTTCTGTTGCTGCGATTCTTCCTCCAGAAAGCTTTTAACTTCCTGAGAAGATGCCGCCAGGGGACCACTGACCAGAACCGGTGGAGATTTTATCTTCGATGCATCCATCATGGAGGCCAGTCTTTGAAGTGATGCGAGCAGCATATTTTTTTCCCATTCTTCAAGTTTATCAAATTGATCAGTAAAATCATCCTGAAGTACAGACGGATTTCTACCGAGAACTTCAATTGCCTTTTCTGTGAGGTAGATATTGACCTTTCTTTTGTCCTGTTCACTCCTTTGTCTTATTGAAAATCCCTGCTGACAAAGTCGGTCGAGTATGCTTGTTACAGTTGCCTGCGAAAGGCTTACATTTTTTGCAATCTCTGAGATTGGTTTATTCTGTGATTTATGGATTTCTTTGAGAATTATCAATTGTGGTCCCGTCAATCCGTATTTTTTGGTCAATTGTTTAGATTGGAGATCAATAGCACGAATTATCTGTCTTAAGGTAGACATTACCGAATCTGATAAATCTTGCTGATTCATAATCACCTCTTTGGAGTTTGATGTTTAAAGAAAAAGTATCTTACATTGTAAAAATTGTAAAGTTGTAATCGTTTATAGTTCTAATCAATTATAAAGCTTTCATTGGGTTATTTCGATGTTAATTAATGCTAAGTGGTTCTTACAGGAAGAATCTTCATTGACATTTTTGATGTAAGTATTTAGTGTTCTAAACATATTCAATGAAAATGTTAAATAAATAGCAAAAGACCTTATTGCTTTAAGTTCTTTTTTTTTGTTTAACATATTATCAATACTAAATATTAGTCTTCTATATAATTATTACAAAATAATCAGAAATACTTACATGAATTGCTTTGATGGTATGTGATATTCATTTGAATAAGAACAATTATTCTTAAATAATTTGAAAATAATTGCGTATATATATCGTGTACTAAATAAATTAATATAAAGAGGAAATTTTATGAAGAAATTACTGATAATTTTAACTGTTATAACAGCGTTGATTTTTGTTACAGCCTGTTCAGGAAGTGATGAAAACAAAATAGAGACAACCATAGTTTTTGGAGATGTTTCGTGGGATAGTGTTCAGGTTCACAATCGAATTGCGGCATTTATAATCGAAAATGGATTTGACGGATACAAAGCAGATTATATGCCCGGTGATACTATGCCGATTATCAATGGGATCATCCAGGGCGATGTCGATGTGGATATGGAATCATGGCATTCCAATGTTATAGAAATATATGAAAAGGGAATTGCCTCAGGGAACCTAATTGATCTTGGAAAGAATATGCCCGATGCGCCACAGGGATGGTGGGTACCCCGATATCTTATAGAAGGTGATAATGCAGCAGCTCCAAATCTGAAAAGTGTAGCAGATTTACTACAGTATGCAGAACTGTTTAAAGATCCTGAAGATCCGTCTAAAGGTATTGTTTACGGAGGAGTTGCCGGTTGGGGACAGTTAGCTATCTCAGAAGAAATTTTTAATGAAAATAAACTGGGTGAGACTTTTACCTTTGGAATTGCCGGATCAAATGCCGCATTGGCTGGAACTATGACTGGTGCCTATAAGAAAGGTGAAGCCTGGGTCGGTTATTACTGGGCTCCTACAGCTATTATGGGCAAACTTGATATGGTCCGTCTGATTGGTAGTGAGTATGAAGCTGCTGATGTAAATATTTTAATCAATAAAGATATGCTTGAAAAAGCACCCGATGTAGTAGATATGCTAAAAAAATATTCTACATCTGTAGCAGATAACAATGAGTTTCTATTACAAATGGATGAAAACGACTGGACAACAGAAGATACCGCTAAATGGTTTCTTCTGAATAAAGAAGAAGTATGGACAAAATGGATTTCTCCTGAAGTGGCTGAAAAAGTTAAATCAGCACTATAAGGAATCTTAATGTCAGATAGTATAGAAAAAATAAATGAAGATTCTCCACAGGTCGTTGTTAAAGACCTTTGGAAAATCTTCGGGAGAGATCCCAAACGAATTCTCAAAGGCGACTTGAGAAATAAATCCAAAAATGAGATCCAGAAGAAAACCGGCTGTATTGTCGGTATGAGAAATATCAATCTCGAAATTAAAAAAGGCGAGTTTTATATTCTTATGGGTTTGTCCGGTAGTGGTAAATCCACTTTAATCCGAAATCTGATCCGGCTGGTTAATCCCACATCCGGTTCTATTACAATAAATGATCACAATGTGACAAAAATGAATTCTGAACAGCTTCTTCAATTTCGTCGCAAAACATTCGGAATGGTATTTCAGCATTATGGTTTACTGCCTCATATGACAGTTCTCGACAATGCCGCATATGGTCTGAAAGTGAAAGGCCTGCCTAGGGGAGAACGCTATGCTAAAGCAATGCAGTCTCTGGAAACAGTAGGGCTTAAAGGCTGGGAGGATTATTATCCCGGTTCATTAAGCGGCGGTATGCAGCAGCGTGTCGGTCTGGCCCGTGCATTGGCAAATGATCCTGAAATCCTTTTGATGGATGAACCCTTCAGCGGTCTTGATCCGCTCATTCGCCGTCAGATGCAGGATGAGTTGGTTGAGCTGCAGGATAAGTTGAAGAAAACCATTATTTTTGTTACTCATGATTTGCATGAAGCACTGAAACTGGGTGATAGAATAGCCATAATGCGCAATGGAGAAGTTGTGCAGGTAGGAAGCCCTGAAGATATTGTCAGCCAGCCGGCCAATGATTATGTTGAAGAGTTTGTCAAAGATGCTTCTCCGGCTAAAGTATTAACTGCCGGATCAATAATGGAAGAACCCAAAATTCTGCTCTATGCCTGGGAAGGTCCAAAAACAGCTTTGACACACTTACGGTCTCATAAGAAGAAATCCGCCTTTGTCGTTGATAAATCCCAGAAGCTTATGGGGGTTGTCAGGGAAAGCGGGCTTGAGAAACTTCTTGAACTTGAAGAACGACCGAAGGTAATACCTCTATCTTCTCTACAAAAAGTTACCTCCGTTACTGAAGATACCATTCTTGAAGATCTCTTTTCTATAGTCTCTGAGAATCCTTATCCCATTCCCGTTTTAAATGAGAAGGGCAGGTTTGCCGGTATTGTCACCACGGATCAAATTTTTGATTCGATTACCCCATTGGAAGGAGCTGGAAATGATTGATTTTCCTGAATTATTAGAAATCCCCTTAGCGAAATGGGTCGATGGAATCATGGACTGGTTACTCACTTATCTTGATGGGTTCTTTGGTGCCATCGGATTTGTCATCCTCCAGGTAGTCATGGGGTTTGAAAAGTTCTTCCTCTTTATTCCCTGGTTTATATTGATTCCTATCGTGGGAATAGCAGGCTGGAAATTGGTAAAAAGCTGGAAGATGGGCATAATATTTATGGCTATGCTGATGATGATCGGATCTTTCGGATATTATGAAATGGCTATGAGAACTTTAAGTCTTGTCATCGCTTCTGTTTTTTTCTCTCTATTATTAGGACTCCCTCTGGGGATCTTAATGGCGAGAAGTGATAGAACTGAAAGTATTTTCAAACCGATCCTCGACGCTATGCAGACCATGCCCAGTTTCGTATATCTGATTCCGGCTCTGATGTTTTTCGGCATGGGAAAAGTCCCGGCAATGGTGGCAACGATTATCTATGCCGTTCCACCGGTAATAAGACTTACCAATGTTGGAATAAGAACTGTTGATAAAGAAGCAGTAGAGGCCTCTAAGGCTTTTGGCGCTACACCAAGGCAGGTCTTGTTCGATGTTCAGTTACCACTGGCTAAACCATCAATTATGGTGGGAATAAATCAAACGACAATGATGGCTCTGGCCATGGTTGTCATCGGTTCTATGATCGGGGCAAAAGGTCTCGGGATGGAAGTTTTACTGGCTATTAACAGGATTGAAGTCGGCCAGGGATTTGAAGCGGGAATATCAATAGTATTTCTTGCCATAATTATTGATAGGATTACATTCTCTTTTTCAGAGAAGAAATAACAATATGTCAGTAAAATGGGATGAGTCTGTCGATGTCATTGTTGTCGGGACCGGTTTTGCCGGTCTTTCCGCTGCTATAGAAGCTTTTAATGCCGGGGCTTCCGTACTCGTTCTTGAAAAGATGAAAGGACCCGGCGGGAATTCCCTTATCAGTGATGGCGGTGTTGCCGCTGCAGGAACAGCCGGGCAGAATAGTGCCGGTATAATTGATTCTGCGGATGTAATGTATTCAGATATGATGAGAGCAGGTCTTGGCATCAACCAACCGGAACTTGTGCGAACTCTTGTAGATCAATCAGCAGAAGCCTATGAATGGTCGAAGAAATTTCTCGGTGTGAAATACCTCGACAGGATAGATATTTTCGGAGGACATAGTGTTCCCCGATGTTTTACAGCAGAAAATATCTCCGGTGTTACCATCATTAAACAACTTATGAAAAAGGTGCGGGAATTATCTATTCCTGTTCACTTTCAGAATATACTGAAAGATTTTGTTATTGATAAAAATTCAGGGGTACCCGGGGTAATCGTTCAGGATAATTATAACTTTAAATCCCGCGACGGCGGTTCTTTACGGTATATAAAAGCAAAAAAATCAGTCATTCTGGCAACAGGTGGATTCGGCAGTGATGTAGGGTTCAGATCAGCGCAGGATCCAAGATTGAATGAATCCATCAAATCAACAAACCAGCCTTATTCGACAGCAGAAGGGTTGAAATCAGGATTGAAGGCAGGAGCTGCCCCAGTCCAGCTTTCTCATATACAGCTCGGTCCCTGGGCTTCTCCCGATGAAACAGGTTATGGTGATGGTCCGGCTTTTTCAGAATATATTTTATTTCAGTATGGTTTATTAGTCGATCCCGCATCAGGTAAGCGAATTGTAAATGAATTGGCTGATCGGAAATCCTTATCTGACCGAATACTTGAGATAGGTTATCCCTGTATCGGAATAGCTGATTCAGCAGCAGTGGATGAATCGGGCTGGAACATTGATAAGTGTCTTAAAAAGAAGGTAGTGAAAACTTTTAATTCTATCGAGTCACTGGCTGATGCCTATCATATTAATAAAAAGCAACTGGAATTAACAATACAGCGGTTTAACATGTTTGTAGAGGAAAAAAAAGATCGGGACTTTAATAAACCAATATTAGACACTGCCCGGGAAATCACGAAACCTCCCTATTATGCAATCAGGCTCTGGCCTAAGGTTCATCACACCATGGGCGGTCTTAGAATTAATGCCAAAGCTCAGGTTCTGGACCTTGATGGAGAAGTAATAAAAGGGCTTTTTGCCGCAGGAGAAGTAACCGGAGGAGTTCACGGTGCCAGTAGACTCGGCAGCTGTGCAATTACCGAATGTTTTGTATTTGGAAGAATTGCCGGGAAGAATGCTGCCGGAGAAATTGAAGAATAACATGTTCAATTTCCCATTTCTGCTCTTGTTTAATAATATTGCATGAAATACAGTACTTCAGAATCACTATGTTCTTATTGTTTTTGAAGAACCCCTTTGTTTTGGCATATCGTTTCCCTTTTATCCCATTTTTTATTTATCAGGATATTCGACGAAGAATCTCTTACTTACTTGTTATCAATTAATTACCGGTTTAAACCGGAACAAGGAGTAGCAATGTCTACAAAAATAATGTTGGAAACATGAGTTTCAATGCAAGTGAAAATGATCTGGGAGATGCAACAGCTGCTACAGCAGCAATTCCCGCTCTAAATGAAACAGAATGGTTGGAGCGTAAAATCGTTGTAAACGAAGCTCGTCAAAGAGAAGAAAGACTACGGAATAACTATTAATAAATTCTAAACTTATAATACCATAGCAGCTCCATAGCGGGGCTGTTTTTTTTCCGACAATACAGAAATTATTTTTTTGAATATGATTTATAAATGACTATTTTCCTTATACTTATTAATTAGTTAAACAACTATAATTTTCTTCATATTTGTAATGAACTCAGTATTTCGTATACTTATTAATATAAGAAGAGGTATTAAATGAGTTTTACAATATTAGTCGTAGATGACTCTGCTTTTGCCCGCAAAGTGCTTACGAATTCTTTAAAATCTATATTTTCCGGAAAGGACTTTATTTTGTCAGAGGCTGGTGATGGAGAAGAGGCTATGAGCATTATCAAGGCCGATGCTCCGGATTTTTTATTTCTCGATTTGACAATGCCGATTATGGATGGTTATCAATTACTGTCTGAACTGAAAAAACTTAATATTAATATTCCAACTGTTGTAATCTCAGCAGATGTGCAGGGAGAAGCCGTTAAAAAAGTGAATGAATACGGTGTTCTCGGGTTTCTCAGCAAACCACTCAATAAGGAAGAGATTACGAAACTTTTAGCGGAGGTAAAAATAATATGAGCAATATTAAGTTCACTTCAGAAGAATATGACCTGCTCACTGAGTTAATTAATGTTGCTATGGGTTTGTCCGCTGCAGAATTGGCAAAGCTATTTGATCATTTTGTAAATCTGAAAGTCCCTTCTGTAAATATAGAATCTTCAGAGAATTTGCCTGAAACGATAATCAAACACAGCCTGTTTGCTGAATTGGAAGAAGTTATTGTTGTGCACCAGAAGTTTGATAATGATTATTCTCTCAAAGGCGAAGGGGCTATCATTTTCAATCAGAAAACCCAGGAAGCCATATTGCCCCTGCTGGATTTAAAACCCGATGACATCGGGACAGCGGAATTCAATGATTTCCTTTTGGAATTTTCCGGGCAATTGATAAGTTCCTGTTTATCAAATCTGCTGAAACAATTCTTTGAAAACCCAACTACTTTCGAATCTCCGGTAATAATTTCAAAAGAGGAGACATTGAGACATGTTGCGTATAAATCTTTTGAATACGGATATCAGCAATATGGAGATATTCTCTATTCAAAAATTGATTTTATAATTGATATCGTGAACTTCCAATGTGATCTTTTTTTCTTTATCGATACTGAGTCATTATCTTATCTCCAGAAGGTCCTTCAAAAAATGTTGAGTGAGAATAACTAAATGCCCCAGGTGAATTTGGAATTGATGATTGAGATGTTCAATAACCTGGATCAGGGCATGATTTTGATTAATGAAAAAAACGAGATCTGCATATGGAATGATTTTATGTCCCGTCATTCTCAGAAAGAGATGACCGAAGTCGCCGGGAAAGTTATCTTCGATGTTTTTCCTTCTCTACCCAAACTCTGGTTGACTATGAAATTCAAAGGGGTTCACCAGTTGCAGAATATCTCCAAAGTCTCATGGGAGCAGCGCCCTGTGTTATTTGAATTCTTTCATGGTGGCACTATGCTTCAAAATTGTACGTTTATCCCGGTCTGTGATCGGGAAACCCACAGGAAATATATATGTATCAAAATACAGGATGTTTCATCTTATGCAAAAGATAAGCTGGAATTGAAAGAACTTTTACTTATAAATAAAAGCCTGGAAGAAATATCGAATACAGATGCGTTAACAGGGATATACAATAGAAGGCATATATGCAGTGCGCTTAAGGAACAAATTCATAAAGCAGCTGAATTAAAACATACTCTCGCTGTGGTCATGTTCGACCTCGATCATTTTAAATCTGTAAATGACAACTATGGTCATATCGTCGGAGACAGAGTACTGCAAAATGTATCTGAGATCGTATCTTCCTCAATGTTGGAAAACAGTTCTTTCGGGAGATATGGAGGAGAAGAATTCATTATTTTCTTTACGCGATACTCAATTGAAGATGTCAGAGAATGGACTGAGAATATCCGTTTAAAAATATCTCAAGGGGGAGTGGAATCGAGAGAAGGCATGGTCAATATTACTGCCAGTTTTGGTTTGGCCGAGTATACACCGGAAATCAAAGATGATCTGGAATTGATTCACAATGCCGACGTGGCTCTATACCATTCAAAAAAAGAGGGCAGAGACAGAGTCTCCTGCTTTACATGTTATGAACATTAAAATAGAGCTTGAAAATGGGTTTCAATTCTAACGGGATCAAAATTCTTTCAGGAGCCAGAGTTTTTCTTTTTGCCTCCAGAGATATATGATTTGTGGACGTTAACCTGTTCAACTATCTTCCTGGTGTTCTGTTCGGTAAATACAAAAAACTCACTTGATCTTCAATGACCGGAGTCTGTTTACTGCTCCGGCAAGTTCAATCATTCTGAACTCAGCCAAATTCCCGGAAATTCTATCGCTCAGGATATCCAGTCCTTCATTTTTCAATCGCAGTTCAAGCAGGTCCATTATCTCTTTCAGTGTTTTTCTGCCATCTATTTCTTTATCTATCAGCTGCAGAGCTTCCATTATGGCTTTGGTCTGTGATAATTCCAGTATTTGCTCTACATCAGTCAGATCAATTATAAGACGGCCGAAGTTTATCCTGTAGATCTCTTTTGCATATACACTCTTTTTCTGATAGTCATTGTAGGGATCAACTGATCTGGGCAAAGGGATTCTTCCTGCTGTTACAAAATCATAATCTCCAATCTCTTTCTTACGACCATTTTTATATAAATCAGCTATTTTCAGAGCTTTAGCAGTTACATTTTCCGGTTTGTAACATTTCATTTGAATCACTGTGTCTGATACTTCGAAATAGTCTCCTGAACCACCCAGTACAAGAATTGTAGACACTGCTTGTTCTTCAAATAACTGTTTTGCCTTATCTATAAAAGGAGTAATGGGTTCATCGGGTTTCTGTACCAGCTGCTGCATTTTCTCATCGCGTATCATGAAATTTGATGCGCATGTATCTTCATCCATAAGCAGCACTTCAGCTCCGGTCTCAAGTCCCTCAATCAGGCTTGCTGCCTGGGAGGTGCTTCCGCTGGCATTTTCTGTTGAAAAAACAGTAGTATCGTTTCCTGCAGGCAGATTATTGATAAAGGGGGATATATTGACTTTTTCAACAAACCGGCCGCTATAGGATCTCAATTTCAATGACTTGTTATTGGAAATGACCAGTTCTCTGCCGTCACCGGGAATATGATTGTATACTCCACTAGCTATTGCATTGAGAAGTGTTGATTTGCCATGATATCCACCACCGGTTATTAATGTAATACCCTCTGGGATACCCATCCCTTTCACTCCTTTTCCATCGGGGAGATTCAATTTTATTTCCAGGGATGGAGGAATCAGAAACTCTGTAGCTTTTTCTTTATCAAGCGGTTCATCACTGGTCCCGCTTTTTCTGGGTAGAACAGAATTCCCCCCTATAAAGCACACCAGTTTGTGTAATTTCAGTTGATTTCTTAAAAAAACAGCGGTCTCTGCTGTTTTCAAGTGGAGTAAGCAACTATCGTATTGTATATTTTTTCTGCTGAAAGATTCTTCAATTATAAATGGAAGTTCTTCAAAAAGCATTATCTCTGCAAGTTTCCCATTAACAATTCTCCCTTCAGCCGGTAATCCGATAAAAAAACGCAGTTCGATCAATTCTTCTGTGAATAATATGGAGCTTCTGTCCAGAATGGCCTGTCCCGGCTGATCAATTGTAATTAACCCGCTGTTACCAGTCCCTCTGATATTTGTCTTTTCCGTGCTTATCTTGTAGAACTTCCGTGCGAGAAAATCACAATAGGCGATTCTTCTAATGGCATTTTCCTGCAGATCAGAAGGGACAAAACTATAAGAATGGGGGATTCTGACTCTGTAAATTCCAGTAAAAGAAGGTGCATAGGGATCTTTTGGAATCTGATCAATAAAAAGCTCAAAAAAATCGGCTGAATACACGCCCTTTAAAGTCTGATATGCACCATAATCTCGGCCGTTTATACCATTCAACAGTTTTTTTATTGTTTCAATACTGGTCATTAAATCTCCTGACAGCTATTGCAAAAGTATATGCTTCCTCCCATATAATTTGCTTTTTCAATAAGAGAACCGCATCTGGGGCATGGTTTTCCTACTGTGTTTTTACATAAAATAGTCTTGTAACCGCAGAAGTTTCCAAATAGATCTTTCTCTGTATAACGTCCACCTTGATCACACATTTTCTTCAAAGTGGATTTTACAGATTTGAATAGATTGCTTTTATCATTGTCAGAAAGGGTATTCATTTTTCTTTTCGGATGAATTGATGCATTAAAAAGTATATCCTGAAGAGCACCATTGCCCAGTCCCGGGATTCTCTGTTCTGTTGCCAGGAAAGCTTTCGCACTCAATTTCCCTATCTTGTCACCCATGGTCAGTCCCTCAAAGTATCGCTGGTTAAATTCATCAGTCAGAGGAGATGGTTTCTCCATAGCAGCCCTGTAGTATTCATTGTCGTATACGCCATTTTGAAAACAGACAACACCTCCATACATTTGTGTACTGGAACAGAGGAATGTCGAATCAGAGAATTCAATAAGCAGCTGATGTTTTTTGGGTAGATTCCTCCCGTCCGGGAAATAGCGGAGATTTATCCCATCGGAAAATAAGAGAGATGTCCTTCGCAGATCAATTTTAACCATTCCCGCAAGATTATATGATTTCTCAATAATCCCGTGCTCGAGCATTTGCCGATAGTTTTCTGGATCTCCATTAAACCAGGTCAGCTTATGAGGTGATTGAAGGGGAATTACGGTTTTAATTTTTTTACCTTTCAGAGTCTTCTCAATTTGAAGGCTCAGGTTATATGCTTCCGGTAATTCTAACATATCGAAAATTATAATGATTCTTTTTACAGAAATCTAGTATTTATTCTCTCCTCTCTTGTTAATTAACTCTCAATGAAGTAATTTATTCATGATTCTAATAAGCAGATTATTTTTCCCCGAATTTAAATTTTCTAATTATTCCTGAAAAAGCCGGACTGATTCCGGAAGCTTAAATTAATTGCAGAGGTGTTTATATGGCTAAAACAAATTACTCATATGAGAAGAGACAGCAGGAGCTGAAAAAACAGAAGAAACGACAGGAGAAACTCCAGAGAAAGCTCGACAAGAATAAGAACAAAGGTGTTGAGAAGTCCGATCAGGAAGTCATTGATGAAAATCCTGATAGTCCCGTTGAAGATGAATCTGTCACTGAATGAGTGCACTTGTCTTAAACAATCATTTTTTCTATCATTGATATATGAGTTTCGACAGTTCTACACCTATATTTCTTCTCTTTCTGTTGATTTATACATTAGCAGCTGTCGGAATTTTTCTTCCTTTGATCTCAGGTCGGAGACATAAGAAAAACAGATTATACTATTCAGGCCGGTTCCTTCAAACTTTTTCCATAATTGCAATTATTCCTTCTATACAGGTTCTTCTCAATGCTCTGGATATCTTTGAAGGGCTGCCCGGACTCTGGCCGTCTTTTATAACATTTTTATTCAATTCAATTATTCTGGTCAGTTTATGGCTTGCATCGAGAAACTGGATTTCTCTTACAAGAGTTTACAGCCCAGAGATTTTTTTTACAGATCTGATCGAAGGACCGCTTCAGCATGTGACAACCGGTTTCCTTTTCTTAAATGTCACAGTGCAGGTACCACTTTTATTCTCAAAAGATATCTGGGTGTTCCAGATTGTACAATACAGCATGATTCCTCTTTTTATACTGCTTTTTATTCAACTTCTATTCGGTTCCATACGTATTTTTCGTTTGGGGATTATTGCTCTCAATTCTATCCTTCCTCTATTCATTTTCATGATAATTTTCTATTCCTTTTTCGATTACCCCATCGGGCAGATATTTCCTCTAATACTCCTTCTACTCCTATATGCCCTGATTCTCTCTGTATATATCGGGGAAATGAAAACTTCAGAATCAGAACCGGATAAAGTCAGAATCCGAATGTGCTCTGATGCCGGGCTTACGCCCAGAGAACAGGAAATAGCCATTTTACTGAGTGAAGGGTATTCTTACAAAGAGCTTTCGGGGAATCTGAATATTTCACTTTCCACAATCCAGACTCATGTTTCACGCATCTATGGAAAAATGAATGTGAACAGTAAAACCGAATTATCACGGAAATTGAACTCTTAAAACTTCTCTATCACATATTCATGCCACTGTTTTCTCTTCATCATATAAATATACTATGATCAAAATAGCTGCAATATCCTACAAATATACGATTGGCAACTGCTTCTCGTGAGCGTATATTCAAATCAGTAATTTAAAAAGGAGTTACCTTAAATGAAAAAGAATATATTACTTATAGTGTCATTATTGCTAATCGGCGGACAGATGCTGAATGCCGGCAGTTATAATCTTAACGAAAGGGAAACAGTAGATCTTTCGGGAATAGATGAAATCCTGTTTGATTTGAGAGGTCCCAAATGTGCTTTATGTGTCAATTCTCTTGATATTTTCTCTTCTCTATTGGGCGAAGGCAGTGGTAATGATCTGGTTCTGAGCCTCGAAGGTGATATAACATCCAATAGAAGGAAAGCTGTACCAGATCTTATTATCGATAAAACCGGGCGAACCTTAGTGATCCGTATATTTACAGATGAACGAACTTTTTTCGGTCTATCCCAAAGGGGTAAAGCGCGATTCGAAGGTTTGATACCCTCCTCATTCACTGGCGATATAAAAGCCCAGGTAAGCAGTGGAGAAATTAGTGTTCAATCTATCCAGGTTAATAATCTTGTTGTTGAATCGAGCTCCGGTGACATGTCGGTAGAAGATACTGTCTGCGATAGAATCTCTCTGGAACTCTCTTCGGGAGATCTCGAAGCAGACCAATTAATAACGCGGGAAGCGTTATTGATTAAATCTTCATCGGGAGAACTCAACCTGGGAACATTGAATGGAGAAACTATTGATATTAAAGCCAGTTCCGGTGATATCAATATTGGTACATTGATGGCTTCAGAATCAACGGAAGTCAATTCATCATCTGGTGAGATTTCAGCTGATCAGATTACCAGTAGTCAAACCTTAGTAAAAACAAGTTCCGGGACGATTGGAATAAATCTGCTGGAAACTTTAGACGGAGCACTGTACGCAACTTCCGGAGATATAATTCTTGGTTCTGCAGAGGCGGTAAAACTGGATATTGAATTGAGTTCAGGTGATTTGAAAATTGCTGAATTGATTGGCGATCGCACTTTTGTAAAGACAACCGGTAAAGGTGAAATTGAGAATGCCCGCGGAGCTCTTAAATACAGAGGATCCTCTGGCGATGTCTTCCTCGGTGTAACTGATTTAAATGCTTCTATCGATATAGATCTCTCTTCGGGAGATATTAATCTCATCGCACCGGGAAACAGCTCTTTTGATATTTATATGGATACTTCCTCCGGTGATAAACGCAGCGATTTTGATATCCTCGGGAAAATCAATAATGGTGATGATGAAATTGAGGGTACAGTTAACGGAGGTGGTATTTCTGTTGTTCTTAAAACCTCGAGCGGTGATATTAAATTGCTGAAGGATTAATGTATTGACTATATATGGGGATTTGAATATTGTCTTGACATATGATAACAAAAAACAATAAAAGAATCCCCTTATACATCATCACTACAGCCTATTTCATACTGGGAATAATTAACATCACATTCGCCTTTTTCGCTCTTTCCTGCATGGTGATCCCTTTTTTCCTTCTCTACAGAAATAAAGAAAAATCCTGGTGTAAAAAATACTGTCCAAGGGCTGACTATCTGAATCTTTTCAGAGTCTTTAAAACAGGTTTCAAAATCCCCAGATGGCTCACTTCCGAAAAAATGAAAAAGATGGTTTTTCAGTATTTCTGCATGAATCTTTTATTTATAGCGATGTCCACATTTATGGTCCGTTCCGGTAATATACTTCCTATCGATAACATCCGGTTTCTCATTGTCTTTGAATCACCCTGGAAATTCCCTCAATTGTGGAATCCTGCGGAGTTTTCCGATGTTATCACTCATCTTTCATACCGGTTGTATTCCATTATGTTCAGTTCAACAGTCATCGGGACAATTCTGGCGATACTGTACAAACCCCGTACATGGTGCGCTGTCTGTCCCGTGAACACATTGAGCTCTACCATTCTCAAACAACAAACTAATGAAGTCTAATTGCCGCTGATCATATCTTCCCGTGCCTTTTGTATATCAACGGGACAAACCATTCTGTTGATATTCGGTATAGCCGCTAAACAGATGATTCCGAAAAAGATAAAGATCCACTGATAGGATAGATAGTTCAGAAGAAGTCCGATGAGCAGGGGAGCTATAGCACTGGTTAAGTTGATGGCACCGTAGATTCCCGAATAGAGTGCTCTTTTATTATCATCGCTGATTTGTACAAGAACCGCTTCTCCGCTCATTTTATGTGCTGATGCCAGAGATCCGAGTAGGGGAAATATAATGTAAACAAGCCACATCCCTGCACCCAGATTAAGAGACAAAACCATTGTTAAGGGAATAATGAAACCTGCTACAGATTGAATTTTCAATAGACCTTTAAATCCCAGAGGTTTGACGATCCGCGGCCAGATCAGGTTGGAAAGCAGCATGCCGCTCATCTGAAGCAGAACAATTGTACCGATAAAATTCGATGGGATGTCGAATTTTCTGACCAGAGTCGGGAGATAAAAGGGGATGAGAACAATGCCCATGGAGAGTATATTCGCGGTGAAACAATAATAGCGAAAGGTTGTATCTTCTTTGAGTATATCTTTCATGGATATGAAAATTTCTTTCAGGCCGGGACGGTTGATCACTGCGGAATCAGTTTTTTCCCTAATCATCCAGAATCCGATAGATCCCAGGGCGAGCATCAGCGCCGCAAGAGAGAAGAGAAAAGCATAACGCATTGATCCGCTGAATCCGGTGATAATGTATCTGGTCAGAATCCCCGAAAGCAGAACACCAACGCTCCAGAAAGCCTGCTTTCTGAGGAAAAACTGATGGCGCAATTCGCCGGGAATTGTCGACCCGATAAGGGATACGTAACTGATTCCCGCAAAGGCTCCCGATAATGAGAAGATAATCAGTCCCGCATATATCAGAATAAGAACCAGCCCGGGAGCGATATTTTCAGAACTGATCAGTAACATTCCTATACCGAACAGGGCTATCATGCGTGTATATAATCCGCCGATCAGATATTTCTTTTTCCTCGGTCGCGATTGCACAAAAGGAGCGAAGAGCAGTTGAGACACCAGCGGAAGTCCAATCATAATCGCTGTTATCACTCCGATATGGATCTCAGATCCCCCTACCTGCAGAATCAGTGCGGGCAGGACTGAGTTTACTTCTGTAAATGTTACTGTCAGTGCCAGAAATATCCCGTGAATCAGAAATCCTCTGTAACTCTGTTTCTCTTCGATTGATGTCTTATCCATTTTTACCGGATCTTTCCTCTATGGGAAATGTTATTTTGAACATAGCTCCCGGTTTGTTATTATGTGCCAATTCTATTGTACCATTGAGATAGGCATGTACAATCGTTTTTATTATATGCAGTCCCAGTCCCGATCCACCTCTTTCTTTTGCACTGGTATAGTAGAGCTTGAAGACTTCAGAAGAGAGGTCTTCAGGGATTCCCTTTCCATCATCTGAATACTCTATACACAACAGATTGTCTTCCAAACTTGAGGATATATTTATGGTCCCTGTATCTCTGTTATGAAAACCGTGATAAATGGAATTCTGAATAAGGTTTGACAAAATCTGGGTTAAATATCCTTTGTGAGAAAAGAACACAATACTTTCATCTACCTGCAGATCTACTGTAATTTTTTTCGACTTATCAATCAGTTCGATACTGGAAGTCACATCTTCTATCAACTCTCTAAGGTTGATCATTTCTTTTTGAATATCCAACTGGGATATTGATATATTTTTGAAACTTCTGATGATCCTTTTTGTCTGTTCAATATTTTTCAGGCATAATGAGTTAGCCTCGTGTATTTTATCGACAGAGTCAGAGAGATCACTTTTTTTCAATGCATTGCTATCAATCCCATGTTCAAGATTTTTAATAATATCTTCGGAAAATGTTAGAGCTGTCAGTACGACACCGATGGGCGATTGAATTTCATGGGTAAAACCTCCGACTTGTTCTCCCAGGCGGGCCAGTCTTTCGAGTTTAATGTTATTTTCAATGATTCTGCCAATTGTCTTATGATAGACAGAGTGCAGGTTATTGATAACCCTTGTCAAATTCCCTATTTCGCCATCTCGGTTTAATAAATCTGAAGCTTCCAATGATAGATCTATATCTTTTATTATCTCTTTTACATCTCTGGTCAGTTTTTCTACCGGATGTGCAATAAGGCGGGATGTAATCAGTGATATGGCAATTGCAACTAATAAAGCGGCTAAACTGATAGTGATAATAATTTTTTGAATATTTCTTACTGGTTGAAACATCTCTTTTTCAGTAATTGTGACACCTAAGAGCCAATTATTTGTCATTCTGTGATAACCAAGCCATTTCAACTCATTATAATAGAAATAATTGTATGTATTGCGTATATTTTCTGACTCAAACTCCTCTACCAAATCAGTCAGAGTATCTCCAAGAGCAACTTCCATCGGAGTATTTAAAGTGAATTGAGGATGATAGATTACGTTCCCCATAGAATCCAGTAAAAACGCGTATCCATCTTTGAGATATCGAAAATCTGAGATTTCATTTTTTATTGAATCGAGAGATAAATCGAGACCGACAATCCCGATTATCTCTGATCCACTCCACACAGGCCTGGTATATGAAAATACGATGATATCGACATCGATATCGGTGTATGGCTGACTCCAATATGCCTCTTCACTTTCCAGGGGATGGTAATAATATTCCAGGCTCGGATCATCTCTATTGAAATCTTCCGGATCGGGGTATTCAACGATCCTTTCAAAACTGCCATCGAGTTCTTCATCGAAATACCAGACCTGGCTGGGTTTTTCACCTATTTCAGGACTGAACATAAAATAGATACCATTGCTGTTATCTATATTACCCGCTGTACTGAGGAGCAGAGGGGCTATTTCATCTCTATAATCTGTCAGGTACAAATCCCCATTGTCAATATATGCCTGTTTATTAAACCAGAGTCCGCATGATTCTGATAATACTGAAAGAGATGATTCGATTCGGAATAGTGTTTTTTCAACTTTTGCTGATTGTAGAGCCGCTATTGAAAGCAGTTCTTCTTTTGTTTGAATCTCCAGATACCGGCTGATCTGAAAAGAGATTGCAATTGTAGTTACAACAATCAACGCCATAAATGGAAGAAGTGTGAGAATCAAGATTTTCTTCTTTATGCTAGACATAGCGTACCTTTTTCAACTGTAACTGCTCTGAATTCTAATTTACATCTCTTTTTAAAGCAAAAGAGTTCTTAATATCATCAAACCTGTTTTAATTTCTTCAATTGATCTGTGACCGTATCCCAGAACCAGTTTGTCTTTATGTTTGCCGGTTTGATGGGAGTATGTATTTACAGGTTCGAAAAGTATGCCTTTATCTCTCATTTTTTCTCTGAAGCCATTGGAGAAATCAGTCCCTTCCAATCTCAAAATCAAATGCAACCCTGTTGTATTTCCGCTGATTTCCCATTTGTCCCCTAAAATCTCAAAAACAGCCTCTTCAACAGCGGTTTTTCTACTTTTGTAGAATTTCAAGGATTTTCTTAAATGCCTGTATATATGATCTTCATTTATAAAGCGTGCCATAGCCATCTGGTTGAGTCCCTCGTTGAGAAGGTCCCACCTTTGTTTTATTTGTTTCAAGGGTTTTATCAATTTGTCTGGAACGACCATATATCCCAGTCGTAAAGCCGGAGAGAGTATCTTGCTGAATGTTCCTATGTAAATTACCTGATCAGGAGCCAGGACCTGCAGCGGGGCAATGGGACGGCTGTTAAAGCGGTACTCTCCATCGTAATCATCTTCTATAATATAAGTACCGGTCTGGTTTGCTTTTTTAAGTATCTCAATTCTTCTTCCTGCAGATAATGTGCCACCGAGAGGGTATTGATGTGAAGGTGAGAGGTAAATAAAATCCTGATCTGTAGTGGAAATGTTCTCAGGTATAATTCCCTCATCATCCATTTCCGCAAAAGTTATTCTGCATTTTTTTGCCTGAAAAATATCATGGACAAAACCCGCCGAAGGATCTTCCAATATGATAGAGGGATTTTTTCTCAATTCAGTTACGATGGACAGTGCTTGAGCGGAGCCGGCTGTCAGGAATATATTCGATGATTTCGTCTTTATGCCTTTTGTTCTATAGAGATAGTTGCAGAGAGCCAAACGCAGGTCATAATGACCTTTTGGGTGGTTATAACCGAAATCATCTGTCTCGGCATATTCTATAGCCTGAGTATAAGCATGATTCCAGGCTCGTCTGGGGAAGAGTGAAAGGTCAGGCATTCCGGCTATAAAGGAAAGTGTATTCTTTTCTGCAATTCTGTCTTTTATAAGTTCAGTTTTCTTTCCTTTATTGACCTCAAATCCCTTTCTGAGAAAGCTGTTGGGGGCAATATAGGTTCCTGAACCGTGACGGGTTTCCAGAAATCCTTCAACTTTTAGCTGATCAATTACTTCCAGGACTATAGAACGGGAAATTTTCAGCTCAGTGGCAATTTGCCTGGTAGAGCTCAATTTTGATGTAGGAGAGATGGCACCGATCATAATTTGTTTTCTGAGCTGTTCGTAGAGTTGTCTGTATTGTGAAACACCACTGTTGCTCTCAATTATTAAACCATACATATTCTGATTGTAATTTCCCCATTCAGTTATGGCAAGTGGTCAATTAATTATCTTATATAGTGGCTCTAAATAAATCCACTTGATCGATGTAAATTGCATTAAAATATGATTTAGGAGTTAATTAAATGAAGAGAATTCTGGGAAGATCGGGAATCGAAGTTAGTGCTCTCGGGCTAGGATGCTGGGCTATCGGGAATGTCTGGTCAGCCAGTGATGGAAAGACTGCACAGGGATGGGGAGACTTAGACGATCGGGAATCAATCAGAGCTGTAAGAGCGGCAATCGATCACGGGTTAACACTTCTCGATACGGCAAATATTTATGGTTGCGGCCATAGCGAACTGATTCTGGGAGAAGCCCTTGAAGGTTTGAGAAAGAAAGTTATTCTGGCAACAAAGTTCGGAAATGATTTTGATGAAAAGACAGGACTTCCCACAGGAGCCGGTTCATCTCCCGAGTTTATAAGGAAATCTCTTGAAGGCAGTTTGAGACGACTGAAAACAGACTATATAGATCTCTTTCAGTTTCATGACTGGGGATTTCCCGCAGAAGAAGCAGATTCAGTAAGAGATACCCTGGAAAATCTTGTAAGAGAAGGCAAAATCAGATCCTACGGGTGGAGCACGGACTTGTTACCAAGTGTAAAAGTATTTAATAAAGGAAAAAACTGCACAGCAGCGCAACTGCAATTTAACATATTTGAAGGCAATCCTGATCTGCTATCGTACTGCGAAAAAGAGAACCTGGCAATTTTATGCCGGTCTCCTCTGGCCATGGGACTTTTATCAGAGAAATATAATAGCAAATCCCTGCTCAAGGGAAAGGACATCAGAACAACCGATACTGAATGGCTGGTCTGGTTTAAAGATGGAAAACCTTCAGAAGAGTATCTGAAGCGCCGCGATGCAGTAAGAGAAATCTTAATGTCAGAAGGTAGATCTCTCGTTCAGGGTGCTCTGGCATGGTTGTGGGGTAAAAGTGAAAACCTGATACCTATACCAGGTTTTAAAAATGAGAAACAGGCCGTTGAGAATGTAAAAGCAATGGAATTGGGACCTTTGAAAAAAAATCAGGTGAGTGAAATTGAGGAGATTGTCGGTTTTACTCCTCTTTTTAATTAGATTTGAGAACAAATAGGACATTGCATCGGTTCATGGCCTCTGGCGGGACAATACTCCCTACCGAAGAAAATAATCTGTAAATGCAGCTTGTTCCAACTGTCCTCAGGGAAGAGCCTTTTGGCATCTTTTTCAGTCTGTACTACGTTCTTACCCGATGTCAGCCCCCATCGGGTCATCAATCTGTGAATGTGGGTATCGACGGGAAAAGCTGTTTGTCCAAAAGCCTGGCTAACTACAACCGATGCTGTCTTGTGACCCACACCGGGTAGTTTTTCCAGATCTTCCATAGACGAAGGAACTTCCCCCTTATATTCATCTGTTAGTATTTTGGATAATGCGGATATCGCTTTAGATTTATTGTTTGATAATCCGCATGGCCTGATTATTCTCTGAATCTCTTCTGTCGGTATTTTATTCATTGCTGCAGGATTATTGGCGAGTGAAAATAATTCAGGAGTAACTGTATTGACTCTTGCATCTGTACATTGCGCTGATAATAGAACAGCAATAAGCAAGGTATAAGGATCTTTGTGTTCAAGTGGAATCGGTGTGTCGGGGTATAACTTTTCCAGTATATCCAAAATAAATAATACTTTTTCTTTTTTGCGCATTTTCATAGTTACCTATTCTATCTGATTCGGGACAAAAGTTCCATTTAAGCCACGGCGGCTTTTTCCCTGATTTTAGACCATACAAACGCTATTATAAAAAAAGCAGTCAGCACAATTACGATTGAAGCTCCCGAAGGTGCATCGGAATAATAGGATGCATAAAATCCGACAAAAATTGATAAAACTGAAAACCCGATTGAGAGAAGAATAATCTTAGGGAGCTCTTTTACCAGAAGAGAAGCTGTCGCAGCGGGAGTTACCAGAAGCGCCAGAACCATTACGACTCCTACTGTTTGTGTCGCTATTACTGTTGTAGAAGCTACGAGGATTAAAAATCCAAAATGTATGAGAGTTGGAGACAGTCCTATTGCCATAGAGTGAGTAGCATCAAAACTGGTTACCAGCAGTTCTTTATAAAAAAGTATTACCAGAGTTATAACAATCAGAGCTACGGCTATAATCATAATCAGATCAAATCCCGATACGCCGAGAATATTGCCGAAAAGAATATGAGAGAGGTCCTTGAAACCGGCAACCTGATTCATCAGAAGAATCCCCAGGGCAAAAGCCCCTGAAAATATAACTCCAATAGCTGTATCCTCTTTAAATCCCCGATGATTTGTCAGGGCACCAATGGCAATCACTGAAATAACTGCAGCCGCCAGGGCTCCAATTAGAATATGAGTGCCTAGCATAATGGCAATGACTATACCCGGTAGTATGGCATGGGCCAGAGCATCTCCGATAAATGCCATGCCTCTCCAAACAATAAATCCGCTTAAGACGCCGCAGGCGGCGGCAACCATAACACCTGCAAGAAGGCCTTTGAGAAAAAAACTATATCTGAGAGGTTCTATAAACCATTCAATCATGATCATGCTCCCTGTTTTTATGAAATTCAAAACCATAGGCTCTGGCAATATTCTGAGGAGTCAATACGTCATTCGCTTTTCCGTCTGCAATGATTGTTTTGTCGAGAAATAGCACCCTGCTGAAATGAACAGTCAGGATACCAAGGTCATGAGTGCTGACAAGCACACTTTTTCCCTGATTGCAGATACGCTCAATCGTATGGAACATCAGCTCCTGAGTGGCGATATCAACATGATTGAGAGGTTCGTCGAGTAACAATAAATCTGCATTATGGGCTAGTGTTCTGGCGAGCATGACTCTCTGCTGCTGCCCACCTGACAGTTCTCCCACCTGCTTTTCTGCAATATCACAGATTTCCATTGTTTCCATTGCCTCTTCGACGGCATCTTTGTCTTCTTTTCGAATATTTCTGAACCATCCAAGATGAACGTACCTTCCCATAGTCACAACCTGTCGTACTGTTACCGGGAATGACCAGTCTACAGAACTTTTCTGAGGGACCATGGCGACTCTGTGGCGGCAGGCGTGTGCTTTATGGCCATAGACATCGATATTTCCCGATTGAATCTCTTCCAGGCCGAGGATCAATTTCATCAGAGTTGATTTTCCCGCTCCATTGGGACCGACCAGTGCTACTTTCTCTCCGGGTTTTATATTTACTGTAACTCCGTTGAGAACGGAATTGAATGTTCCGGGGTAGGTAAAATGAAGACCGTTGATGCTTAGAGCAGGAGTTGACTCCAGCGGAGGATGATCACATGTTTTCCCATAACACAATATCGGTGCTTTTTTCATTTAATCTCCAGTCAATCCGTTTAAGATCAGATCTGTATTGTAATCCATATAATCAAGGTATGTATCTGCCCCCGTACCGGGTTTATCGAGGGATCCTGATTTCAATTTGACTATTTTAACGGGACTATTTAACTCGGACCTTATATTTTCTGTCAGTTTGGCCATATCGGGACCGGCAGTTTCTCCGATGAAAATAGTCTGGACACCTGTTCTCTCTATCAGTTTAATCAGATCTATCAGAGCTCTGGCTGAAGTATCGCTATTAGATGAAGTTCCGGGAATAATCGTGCCCGGTATCTTGAAATTATACTCCCGGGCGAAGTAGGCCAGGGAATCGTGGTCAGTGATCATTACCCGTTGTTCCACATCAATTACAGAGAGCTTATTTTGTATCTTTTCGTGTAGATCGATCAATTCTCTGATGTAATCGGATTTATTAGCTTCGTAGTACTCTTTGTTTACTCCATTGATTTTTATAAGTGATTCCGCTGCCGTTTCAGACCATTTTATGACATTGAGAGGACTCATCCACGTATGCGGGTCTATTCCGTGATGGTCCTCTTCTTCAGGAGATTCAATAAAATCCACAGTTGATGACAACTCCACGATTTTCGAACCATTGACGCTTTCAAATATGTTCAAAAGCCCCTCTTCAAGATCGAAACCGTTTACAAAAATGATGTCCGCATTTTCGACTCTGGCAATATCTCTTGGTGAAGGTTCATAAGAATGGGGATCCTGTCCATATTCAATCAGGTTTATAAGTTCGACTCTATCGCCGGCGATTCTGGAAACCGTATCAGTTACAAAACTGGTTGTCGTTATTACAGTAATTTTTCTGTTCTCTTCTTCACGGTTACAGGAGAGGAGCAATATTGATAGTATTAATAGAACTGGTAGTTTTTTCATTGTTAATTATTTAAATCCTTTTCATTTTTTTCAGTACAGTTTCGGCAGGTCCCTTTCAAAGTCAGATAATGTTCTTCTACAACAAATCCGTAAAGATCTTCGATTTTCGATAGGGAGGTCTGCAGCGGGCATGAGGAAAAAACAGTGAAGCTATGACATCTTTCACAATGCATATAGTGATCGTGTTTCTCCTTTTTAATGTTGTAATATCTTTCGATACCTCTATCTTTACAATCGAAAACAAAAGAAATGATGTAACCCTCTGTTTCCAGATAATTGAGGCCTCTGTATATAGTTGCAAGATCCTGCTCACCTCTTGACTTTTCATAAAGCTGAGAAGCATTTAAAGGCAGTTTTTCATCAATTAAAAGTTCCAGAAGTTCCTTTCTGTTCTTAGTCATGTGCTTAAAAATAATTCCATGAAGGTATAAAGTCAATTGAAAATGCAAATGGTTCGCAAAAAATCGTTTTTTGTGACAACAAAGGGATTGATGAATTAGAATAATAATATGCTATCCGCAGATAAGGCATACGAGTATATAGTAAACACCTCTTCTGATTTCATAACGCTGATAAACAGATCTTACGTGTATGAAGTTGTTAACGATTCCTATTGCAACGTTCTGGAAAAGAAGAAGGATGAAATTATAGGTAATCATGTTGCTGATATCTGGGGAAAAAAGAGATTTGAAAATAAAATCAAAGAGAATCTCGATAAATGCCTCGCCGGAAAAGATATTCATTATATTGAGGAGTTCAATTTCGGAATATCTCATAAGTATATGCACGTCTCATATTATCCCTATCGCGTTGATGGTCAGATTACTCATGTGCTGGTGTTTTCTCATGATATTTCCAAACTTGGTGAAATTGAAGCAAAACTGATCAATTATGAATACCGCGATTCCATAACAGGTTTGTTCAATCGGAAATCTCTGGATATTATTCTAGAGATGGAGTTGGAAAAGGCTAAACGGAGTAAAAAGGATAATCTCCGGGCTTTGCTTTTTATATCAATTACCAACCTTCAGCAAATCAATCTGGAACAGGGATATTCTACAGGAAGCATGCTCCTGGAAAATACAGCGATCAGAATAAAAGAGTTTCTGAGAAACAGCGATTATGTATTCCGGTATGAAGGACAGGAACTTGTTGTTCTCCTATCATTCCTGGCAGGTGAATCAGATACAGCAAAAGTTGCACAGAAATTGATCAATGCCATAACCATACCCTATCGAAATAATAATTTCGATATTACTTTGAACTGCAATATAGGAGTTTCCATATTTCCACGTGATGGCGATGAATCGTGTACACTAATTCAAACAGCTATTGATGCACTTTGTGATTCTATAGAAAAATCCGCACCTTATACTATTTACAACAAAATTATACACAGGGAAGCTGTGGGAAGACTTAAACTTGAAAGCGATCTTCACAGGGCTTTTGAACAGCATCAATTTGAACTCTATTATCAGCCGATTGTTGATCTCGAAGGAAAAATACGGGGATGTGAGACATTAATCAGGTGGAATCATCCCGAACGTGGTTTTGTTTCACCTGTCGAATTTATCCCTATAGCCGAAAGTAACGGCCTGATAAAATCAATAGGGAAGTGGATCATCTTCCAGACAGCAAAACGCATAGAAACCTGGTGCCGAAAATATGATATCTATATCTCAATAAACCTGACTGCCCGTGAATTTGCCGATGAAGAATTCATCGATCTTCTGCTCAATGCTTTTGAAGGCCAGAATAATCCCGGCCCTGCTTATTTAAAACTGGAGATAACTGAATCAAGCGGTATGGAAGATCCGCAGCTTACTATCAAAAAAATGCATGAGCTTGCGGATCACGGATTTGAAATTTACATTGATGATTTTGGCACAGGTCAATCGAGTCTGTCTTATTTAAAAGATATCCCGGCAAATACACTGAAAATAGATAAATGTTTTTTAGACGACATTGCCTTTGATGAAAATAGCCGCTCCTATTTGAATCTGATCATCGATATTGCAAAAAACCGGGGGAAAAAGATTGTACTGGAAGGTGTCGAGACTATTGAACAATATGAGATACTCAAAGAGATTAATTACGGCAGTATTCAAGGTTACTATTTCTCACGACCTGTTTCCGCCGATATGTTTCAGCAGCTGCTGGAAAGAGGGGGAGCCCTCCCTGCAGCCGATTCCTAGTCCCTCTGAATTGTCGTGAGATTTATTATGGCTTCTCCCACTCGAACTTCACTTGTATTATTATCTTGCTTTCTTTTAAGTCCTCTTGTCTGGGCAGTGACTGCAGCCATGGATGTAAACACTTCATAGTCTTCCCCGTCGATATTCTCAATAACGATGTTAGGAGTCGGTGGCTCTACAGAATATGCTGTCACAATAAGCTGTTCAATTCCAAGTGGTGGTTGAACTTCAAAATCATAGGGCAGTTTAACCGCTCGGTTAACTTTGTCAATTCCGATATAAAAAGAGCGTTCGAGCAGAACATTTTCACCTGTGGCAAGATGGTAGGTAATCTGTAGAAATGCCGGTTGATTTACTCTCATAAAAAGCTGGAGAGTTTCTCCGTCTTCGTAGACCGGTGAATCTTCATCTCGGCCTTTATTTGTCCATATATTGATATTTATTCCGCCCTCTGTCAGTGCACCATCAGCGAATTCTTTTAATGCAATCATCGAATCTTCATAGTTCTGTGGTTTCAGATCATATGAGTTTATAGCGGAGTCATAGGGAAACTGTGCAGTCGCCTGACCCAATTTATGCCCTTCTTCATTTAGGACAAGGACATTGAGGTGTATGGTATTTTCATTCTGCCAGTAATTGCTTCTGAATATGGTTTTTTCTGATGCTCTCTTTAAGGTACGAACAAGCGAAGCCTCAAGTAGAGAGGCTCCATATCTGCCGAATTCACTGGAAAATGAAGTCTGTTCGAAATTAAAAGGGGGAACATTGATATTTCCTCCATTGATATTCTGTTTTTCCAGAATCACAGCGATCTTTTGAATCGCCTCCTGAAAACTTCTGCTTTCGGGATTTTCAAGCTTATCTAGTGAACGTGATATTTCGTTTTCCATAGTTTTCAATGCCCGGAGATTATTGATTCCATCAATAGTTTGAAAAAAAGAAGTCTGCGGCGAATCGGGATTTAAAGCAGAATAAAGAGAGAATAACTCATAGAAATTAATAAAATCTTTTTTGGCTTTGTAAATCTCGGAAAGAGCCTGATCTGTTCTATTTGAATCAATATAATGCTCAGCATTCTTTTTAGCATTATCTATATCAATGTATATTTCTGATGCATTGTTGATATAAAAATCAGATAATTCATCGATGGAAATATGTGCTAAAGCATAAACATTGTCTCTTCCCCTGTAGACTTCGTATTCTGTATGGGAAACCCGTACATCAACTGTGCATCGTGTTATCATCGATGCGCTTGAACTATAACCGCCGGTACCATCTGTTTCTACCAATGTCATCTCAGATTGGACCTTGGTTTCAATTTTTCCGGTTAAATCTGATAGAGCCAATTCTTTGGCTTTAATCACTGCATCCGGTTCATCTCTATTAAACATTGCAAACCCGGTCAGGTTGTGAGAGAGGGGAAATTCGGTGTTCATTCCAAAAGATTTTACCCAGTCCGGTTGTGCACTGTAGAGTAAAGTAGAAATAAAAATCAGGGAGAGCAGGTTTAGTACTTTTTTCATAAATCATCCTTTAATGGAAATTTAAATTAGAAATGAATATTCTTCAAGTTCTTTTCCCTGAAATATCATCACAATCTGCCTCTGTGTAAATTGCATTATCTCCATCGCCATGCCAGACCTGTCTGAAAAATGGACTGTCTTGAGATTCCCGGTCATAATCCCAATCAGGAGGTGCACATAGAGGACACCAATGCCCGCCTTTGAGGATTGTATTCACTCTGGCTGAGAAACTGTGTCCGTTACTGCATGTCCATGGGACTTTTTCCATCAAATCACCATTCCAATAGGATCCATCATATTTTCCGCCTCTGAAACGCGCTGCTTTTTGCAGATCTTCTTCGTTGAGAAGTTCCTTTAGTTCATCATAACCGTGATCCAATTTAACCGGCGGGGGAGGTGGAGTGTCATAATCCAGATTTTTTTTCCAGTCACCTATGGATTCATAGTTTTCAATACTTCCATAGAAAGCTCTGATTCTCTTCAAGTTCTTATTGTTATACCAGTAGGCTGTTCCATTGGAGTGATCTTCAGCCATTGTTCTCATTCTTTCATAGGTTTCTCTTTCAACCCGGGATTTTATATAAGGGAAAATCGAGCATAGGGATTTAATAATTTTCAAGAAGAAGGGCCGGTTTTGTCCAATTTCCCTTTTCCAGTCATCGAGAGAATCTCTCCAGTAGTGAAGGTAACTGTTCAGCTGTGAACTGTCGTAATAATACTGCATGTGGAAATTGCGAAGAGCAAACCATTTCCTTTCATAAACATATTCAGGATCCAGACCGCTTATTCCCAGATTCATTTTTAAAAAATTAAATGCGGTACAACGCATTTCCGGTCCACCACCCATATTGTAAATCCTGCACCAGAAATCAGAGTTTTTATCAATATCCAGACAATTGACTAATCCGAATCCGGCATCTCTGTCTGTAATATTTTCCATATGTGTATTGAGGGGCTGATGGAATAAAATCGGATCGTAGAGCTGCATAAGCTTTTTCCACGATGTGGGCATTATGAATGTCATTCTGAGAGAAACCCATCTCTTTATATCTGATTCCAGAACTATTCTCTCTCCGGCAATTTTGGTAACGGCATAAGTATCATATATGGAAGGTTTAAGAGGATCCCCAGTTCTCCCGAATCTGATCTCATCGAGGCGATCACCTGTTGAAGCTACTGTCCCCGTATAAATCAGGGGAATTCTTTCGTTCCCATCGGGCTCTTCACCAATGGCTTTTACAATATTGGCTATGCCCTGTATATTGATAGCTTTTGCTTTCTCTCTATAATAGTCAGCCTGAGGAGAAATAAAAGCCATAGCGTCAAGGATCCAGTCAGTTCCGGATATAGCTTTTTTTACATCAGAATAAACAGTCGCATCTCCCCAGGTTATTGATAGATTTCTCCCTTTGGATTTTTTTAAATAGGGATAAAAAAGGTTTCTTTCTCTACGTTTATCCAAGAGCAATAATTGAATATTAAGTTGATCTCTTCTTTTCCATAATTCCTTAAAAGCTTCAAATCCCATGGTTCCGGAACCGCCAAACAATGTTACTGTCATAATTCTCTCCTATCATGTATACAAGTGACTACACTTGATGCTTATTACTGTAGTCGTGTGTATACATAGATGTCAAGGTTCATTTACTTATTATTTTATTAATTATATACCGAAATAATTCATCTCTTCTTTCTTTTGTGTCATTCAATCCTGTTGAAGGGAGAAGGTAGGAGTGAAACTGGTCTATACCTAAACCAAAAGCAGCAAGGGCACAGACAATAAATCTTGGATCAGTTTCCTGGTTTATTTTGCCATTTAGCTGATCTTTCTCAGCCAGTTTTACAATATCCTTAAGATAATTATCAACGGGATTTTTTCCAATTTCCTGATCGAGAAGAAAACGTGCAGTCATTTTCCAGTAACTGTCATCTTTACCCACAATCTCTGCAGAAGCCATCATCGCATCATAGAGACTTTCCGGTGTACCTATAGATCGTCTCATTTTGCTGTCAATAAGCAAAAGAGCCTGCCTTCTAAGCTCTTCCTTTGTACCGAAGTGTCTATGAATCAATCCGTGATTAATTCCTGCTTCAGCAGCAATATCCCTAATTGAGACTTCACTGTAATTATTTTTTGTAAATAATTTTACAGCCGATTCCAATATAGCTTTCTTTACTTCGTCTTTTCCATGAGGCCTGTCGGATTTCTTCTTTTCTGTCATATAAGAAAATATAACATATTTAGAATTCACTTGGAATAGAAATTCGCAATGAGTCGCCGCTCGAAATAATGTGATTTTTAGTTGACAACTTAAGAATATCGGAACAATAATAGCATAGAGCGAGTGCTCGTTCTAAATAGGAGAGTGAAATGAATAGAGAAACTGTAATGTCTTATATCAACATTTTTGCTGTATTAAAAAATATGGAAGAACTGGTAATAGTTGATAATGAATCTGCAGAACTGATCAAAGGGAAGAATATAACCATACAGTTTATTGTAAAAAACGGCCCCCGTGCAGCATTAATGTTTAAGGATGGAAAGGCGGAACTGAAGAGTGGAAAACATCGGTCTCACATTACACTTTTCTTCACTTCACCAAATCATTTTAATAAAATGATGGACGGTGATGCAAATCCAATTCCCCTAAAAGGATTTACAAAAATCGGTTTTTTAACCGGAGCATTTATGAAACTCGCCGAGAGATTGGAATTTTATCTCAGAGCAGATGCTGAATTACTCAAAAAACCTGAAATATACAAAGCTAATACAGAAATGACAGCCTATGCAGCTTTTTTCGCGTTATCAGAGATTGCAAACAATGATGAACTGGGAATACACAACGCCGCAGGCATCCCCGATGGAATCATCCAGGTCAAGGTTGAAAATGGCCCTGCGATTATGCTTCATAAAAATGGGGGCAGATTGACTACAGAGAAAGGACTGACTGAAGATCCCCGTTGCATCCTTTCATTCCGCAGTATGGATGCCGCTCATCAAGTTCTAAACGGAAAACTGGATACTTATACTGCCATTGCCACTGGTGAAATGGAGATGAGAGGTTTTATACCCATGATAGAAAATATGAATCCCATCTTAGATATGGTTGCCGAATACCTGGCTTAGGAAAAGATAAAACGGGCGACACGATAGTGTCGGGGCCCCGTTGTTAGTCGTAAAAAGATAAAACGGGCGACACGATAGTGTCGGGGCCCCGTTGTTAGTCGTAAAAAGATAAAACGGGCGACATGCCAATGTCGGGGACCCGTTATTAGTCGTAAAGGAGTAAACGATGGTCAATGTTGAAGAAGAAAAAAAAATATACATATATACAAAATCTCAGGAATTATTTCAACGAGCAGTAAAGGTATTGCCTACGGGAATTCCCGGTCATCTGGGGCCTGTTCAGTCTCAGTTTATACCAACAAGCGCTTTTCCCTTTTATGCAGACAGAGCGGAAGCCAGTTATTTCTGGGATCTCGATGGAAATAAATTTATTGATTATATGTGTGCTTATGGTCCCAATGTACTGGGTTACAATAATCCTATTGTAGATGAAGCCGCATTTAAACAGTTTAAAAAAGGAAACTGCATGGCCCTTCCAGGAGAAGTGCAGGTCGATTTCGCGGAACTTCTTGTAGATACAATTGAAATTGCCGATTGGGCACTGTTTATGAAAAATGGTGGTGATGCAACCAGTTTTGCTCTTATGGCTGCCAGAGCTGCAACTGGAAGAAAAAAACTCGTCCGGATTAAAGGTGGATATCACGGAGTGGCACCATGGACTCAAGTTGCCGGCCATGCTGGAGTTCTAAAGGATGATGTATCCAATAACCTGTTTATGGAGTGGAATAAACCTGAAGAATTTGAAAAACTGATCAAGCAGTATCCAGGTGAAATCGCCGCTCTTATGGCAACTCCCTACGATCATAGAATCTTTACAGATAATGCTCTTCCCGCTCCCGGTTACTGGCAGAAGATCCAGAAAATGTGTAATGACAATGGAATAGTTTTAATTGTAGATGATGTGCGGTGCGGATTCAGGCTCGATATGGGCGGATCGGCGAAATATTTCGGTTTCGAACCGGATATGGCCTGTTACTGTAAAGCTCTTGCCAACGGATACAATATCTCTTCTGTCGTCGGGAAGGACTCTCTCCGCGATGCGGCGTCCAAAGTTTTTTATACAGGTAGTTACTGGTCATCAGCTGTACCAATGGCTGCGGGAATCGCCTGTATCAACGAACTGAAGAGAATAAATGGACCTCAGCTGATGCTGGATATTGGTAAAAAGCTGACAGACGGTTTGAAGCAGGCTGCTGTCAACCAGGGCATTGACCTGGAGATATCCGGTGTTCCATCCATGTTCTATATGAGAATCACAAATGATGACTCACTTATGCTACAGCAGGAATTCTGTGCTGAATGTGCTAAAAGAGGCATCTTTTTTGTATCTCATCACAATCATTTTATTAACTGTTCATTAACTGATGAAGACATAAGCAGAACATTGGAAGTCGCTGAAGAAGCATTCAGAAGTGTAAAACAGAATAATCCTCACAGATTTTAGGAGTAGGAAATGGCATTAACAGAAACGGAATTTCTGGAACTGGAAGACAAATCCAGAGAATTAAGACATTTGATAGTTGATACCGTGCAATGGGCCGGTGGTGCTCATATAGGCGGATCATTAAGTGCGATCGATATAATGACGCTCTTGTATTACAAATATTTGAATATTGACGTCACAAACCCTGAATGGGGAGACCGCGACCGGTTTATTCTAAGCAAAGGTCATATCGGTGTCGGTCTTGCGCCGGTTCTGGCGGACAAGGGATTTATTGATAAGCAAGAACTCAAAACATTTAACCACACTGGTTCTTCTCTGGGAATTCATCTCGATAAGAACAAAGTCAGGGGGCTCGATGCATCTACAGGATCTCTGGGGCATGGTTTGTCTCTAGCTCTTGGTACCACTCTGGCAGGAAGACATCAGAAAAAAGATTTCAAGACCTGGTGTTTACTGGGAGATGGTGAATGCAATGAAGGATCTGTTTGGGAAGCCGCTATGGCCGCATCCCATTACAAGGCTCATAACATGATTACGATAGTCGACAGAAATATGTGCATGATGGATGGATCGACTGAAGACGTCATGGCTCTGGAACCCTTTGCAGACAAATGGAAAGCTTTTGGCTTTCATGTCATTGAAGTCGATGGGCATAATCTCAAAGAACTGGCTGAAGCCATGGAAGGGGCAATGGACTATACGAAGGGACCTGTTTTACTTCTCTGCAATACTATTAAAGGGTGTGGAGTAGAGTTTATCGCTGGAGATTATAGATATCACTACGCTTCATTTGATCCGGAAAAACATCAGCTTTGTAAAGATCAGATCGATCAGTATCACGACTTGAGAAAAGAGGAGAACAGATAATGGCTGGATTAACCTATACGATATTAGACGCAGCAAATATGTCTACTGCCGAAGTCTACGGGAAAGCTCTGGAACAGCTCGCAGACAATCATGATAATGTAGTCGGACTGACTGCAGACCTGGCAAAATCCACCAAGATCGGCGTCCTGGCGGAAAAGCATCCTGACAGACTCTATAATATGGGAATTGCCGAGCAGAATCTTTTCGGAGTTGCTGCAGGCATGGCCGGAGCAGGTTTGGTCCCCTATGTTTCCACTTTTGCCGTATTCACTTCTATGAGAGCTCTCGATCAGGTTCACACTGATATCTGTTATCAGAACCTGAATGTCAAAATGATAGCCACCCATGCCGGATTGAGTTTCGGGCAGGCCGGTTCGACTCATCACTGTACCGAAGATATCGGGATAATGAGAACTATGGCCAACCTGACAGTTGTAGTTCCCGCTGATGGTATTGCTGCAGCTGAAGCAGTAACAGCGGCATACAGTAAAAACGGACCTGTTTATATACGACTGAACAGAGGGTATGATCAGCCCGTGTACGACAGCTCAACCTGTGATTTTGAAATTGGTAAATCAATAGAGCTCGCCGAAGGGACAGATCTCACCATCATTGCCTGTGGTGCAGCTGTGTACAGAGCCAGAGAAGCGGCATCTGTTCTGAAAAACAATGACGGTGTTCACGCCCGTGTAATAGATATGCATACAATTAAACCGATTGACAGAGATGCCATTTTGAAAGCCGTACACGATACAAGAAGAATCATAACTGTAGAAGATCACAATATTATCGGAGGTCTCGGCAGTGCTGTAGCAGAAGTTATGGCTGAAAGCGGAAAAGCCTGCGCATTTAAGAGACTGGGAGTTCCCGATACATTTTCAATAATCGGGCTTCATGAAGATCTCATGGCTAACTACGGATTTGATGTCAACGGAATCCTGAACAGTGCCAGAGAATTGATGAATATGGATTTTGAAGAAGATGATGACTGGGAAGATGAATTATGAGTGTTCTGGGTAATGATGATATTTATGCGAATAAAATATTTCTCAATTCTGTCCTTCCTCTTCTGAAGGTCATTGTTGAAGATGTTCCTTCCATTGGGAATTACTGGATAGGCAGAAGTGCTGTCTGTCAGGTTTCTGCAATCGGTCCGGAGGAAAAGGTTGGAACACATTTTGTTATCGATGAAGGCCAATGGACTGTAAAAAAGGGTATTTATGATGGAGAACCTCATGTTGAGCTTGAATTTCCGGGAATAGAAGCTCTTAATTCTTTTTTTCAGGGAAAGAGCAAAAAACTTCCCAAGATGAAGGGCTGGTATCGCCTTGGTACTTTTGTAAACTTTATGAAGGTTCTTCTTAAAATGGCGGCTTTGCTGGGACTTGAAAAACCACCGGAGACGCAAGAGGAAAAAGCACTTCTCGTAAAAATGTATTTCTACCTTTTATCTGCAGGAATCAGTCAGCTCAATAAAGCAGGGCATAAGAGTATCTCTGAATGGACAAAAATCAGTCCCGATAGAGTTTATGCCTGGGAAGTTGAGACTCATCCCGACTGTTCTGCTTATATGCGTGTGAAAGCTGGGAAATCAAAAGCCTGCAGGGGTATCTATAAACGATCGAAACCGTTTTTTACAATGCGTTTTGATAATTGCGACAGTGCACTGGGTATACTTATGGCTATAGATGACATGATTGAGTCCACAGTCAAAGGAAAATTGAAAATGGTAGGCGGACCGGAATACGGTGCGCAGCTGGGAGATTTTATGCTTATGGTGGGGGACTACGCAAAATGAAAATAAAATCATTGAGTCATGTCGGGCTGACAGTTGCCGATTTTGCATCAGCTGTTAAATGGTATCACGATCAGTTTGGATTTTTACTTGTTGACGACAGTGTATTATCAGTTGAACAGGTTAATAATCTGAAAGAACTTTATGGAATGGATAATACAGAAATCAGATTGGGATTTTTACGGGCTCCCGGTGGAGGAATTATAGAAATTTTTGAATTTGAGAAAAAAGCAGATGCTGAAAAAGTAAAGTGGAATCGCCCGGGACCGACTCATATAACTCTCGATGTTAAGAATGTCGAAAAGTGGTATGATAAACTAAAAGCAGCAGATATTGAGTTTTTTTCCAAACCACAGACAACAAAAGGGGCTGATTGGGTTTTTTTGAAAGATCCTGATGGAAATCTTATTGAATTGATTGATATGAAGATGAATAATAATATTATCAAAAGTTTTATCGGAGCTATGGCCGCTTTATTTTTTAAAAAGTTCAAGTACAGTGAATTATATACCTGATTATAATTCCCTTTCGGAACTTTAATAAATGATTTTGTTCCGATAGGGAATATATACAGGAAATAATTATGAAAGTTAATGAAGAAAAGAAGTTTTATAAATCAACATTTGAAAAAATTGATCCTGAGAGAAAACAGAGAATAATTGATGTTTCTGTCAGCCACTTTGCAAAATATGGTTTCAAGACTACCAATATCAATAATATAGCCAAAGATGCGGGCATCAGTATCGGATCAATGTATTCTTATTTCGATTCAAAAGAAGATCTCTATCTGACTGTCAGTGATTATGGATATGGTTTGCTCACAAAAGCTCTATCTGAAGTAAATAGAAAAGAGAGTGATCATCTGCTGATTTTTGAACAGTTACTCAGAGCTTCCAGAAAATATGCAATTGATTTTCCTGAGATGAATCAGATATACCTCGATATCTCCACACAGGGGATGAGCCATCTGGCGGAAAAATTATCTCACAAACTGGAAGACATAACAGCAAATCTCTACCACACGATATTGAAGAATGCACAAAAAAAGGGGAATATCGATTCGGAAATAGATATCAAAGTCGTTTCATTCTGTCTCGACAATCTAATCGTCATGTTCCAGTTTTCCTACACATCGGATTATTATAAAAACAGAATGAGGATATTTTTAGGTGATGATGAACCTGACGAAGAGGATCTGATAGAAAAAGTTATGAGATTTATCAGAAGGGCATTAACGAAATAAACTACTCTTCTTTTGATTTATGAGCACGGTGGAGCAAACCGGATTTATAAAGAGTCGTTTTGTTCCTGCCGTTTTTCTTTGAATCATAAAGCGCTTCGTCGGCTCTCTCTATTATTGTATTTTCAGTTAAATTCTCCACCCAGTCAAAAGTGCTGACTCCCAGGCTTATGGTTATCTTCAAAAGTTTATCTTCATAGTAAATATCCATCTTTTCCACTTCGGTTCTGAGACGTTCTGCGGCCAGAAATGCTTCATTTCTACCGGTGTCAGGAAGTAGAACGGTAAACTCTTCACCACCGAAACGTGAGAGGATATCACCTTCTCTGAGTGTGTGTTTCAGTTTATCTGCAAGACGGAGTATCACTTCATCTCCAGCAAGGTGTCCATAGGTATCATTAAAATGTTTGAATTTATCTATATCCATAATAAGCATGGAAAATGACTGTTTGTTTCTTCTGCAACGGGCCAGCTCTTCATTTGTCCTGCTTACAAAGAAATTATGATTATAGAGACCGGTCTTGGAATCTTTGACTGAATGCTCATAATGGATATTATTTTGAATTCCGATTGATGTAAATTTCATCATTTTGTCTATATAGGCAATTTCCTGTTTACTATATTCTTCCTCGAGTACTTTCGGGCCGAACAGAATTATACCGTAAAGCCCGGATAAACCATTTATCGGAACAATGATTTCAGGATTGATTATTTCAAATGGTTTTACCAGTTTCTTATCATTCAATTCATATTCAAATAGAGAAAAACTAGTGGTGCCAGTATATTTGTTGAAGAACTTTTCATATGGTTCCAGAGTCTCTATATCAAGATCTAAATCAATAGTGCTCATATTCTTATATGCATAGACTTTCAAGCGATTGATGGTGATTCCCTCATTTAAAATAAATATCAGGTTTGCCGGTATAAACTTTTCTGAAAGACATTTGATGATAAAGGGTACAAGTTCATCTACGGACTCTTTTGTGAAAATGCTGTAGGCTTCTTCAATCAATTCTTCAAGATCTTTGTTTTTTACTTTGATATTTTCGATATATTCAAAAATACCAATTTTGCTTAGCAGATCAAAATTATTTATGAGTAAAGGATTATTTGCAACGTCTTCCCATTCCATTGAATACAATTTACATTAGTTAATTCTAAATATCAATGTCTTTGAAATATCGGATTAGATTTTTATCAAGAACATAAATACATATCTCTTTTGCATCATCTTCCCCATATTTGAATTTTCTCATAAGACTTTGTATCAGATAGGTGGAATCTCTTTTTATTTTCTTATCATAAGCTTTGAATTCTTTAGTTCCAAACTCTTTTATAGCATTGCGCAGCGTTTTGTTATCAATAAAGGGATCCAGGGCATTATTTTTCAGATTGTGAATATACTTTTTATGGAGATCTAAATACAGTTCGGTTTCTTTTATTTTTTTCTTTTCCAGGGTCATCTCATTTATTGTTCCCGATGTATATTTCTGAAGTATTTCCTCTCTATATTCCATACGGGTCTTGTCATTGATATCGCTTCCTATGAGATAATCCTCGATACTTCTTAGAAATTCTTCGGTGATTTCTATAATTTTACCGGTATATTTATTTTTCTCTGTTGAACCGACATCAAAATTGACTCCGAATATGTAATCGAGTATGTTCTGGGAAATCCTGGAACGGCTGTACGAAAAAATACAGATCTTCATCTGCTGTAAGACTGAATAATCATAAAACTGTGTCAGTGAATCGAGGAAGGAATCGGGTAGTCTTTCGAGCAGCTCTTTACGCTGATTTGTAAAAAAATCAAACACCATACCCATGGTTATATGTTTTTCATTTTTGTAGTTGGACGAGAGAAATTCATTAAAGATATAAATTGATTCACGACCGGTAAATCCCTTTACCCCCTCTATCTCAGCTTCATTTATTATTTTTTTTCTTATTTGAGCTTTGAATTTCTTCTTATCCTCTTCATGAATCCATTCAGGGATATTTCCTGCATAGAGATCCATTTTCAATATGAGCAACTCATCATCACAGATCTGAATGTATCTATTGGTATTACCCAGCCACTCTCTCATATTTTCGGATTTTTTTTCCAACCGTGATGCGATAACGATTCTGGCAAAATTCTCCAGGACCAGAGGGAAAAATAAAGTTTCCAGTTTTTCTCCCCGGATATTTTTATATATCTGTACTTCTGTTTTATAATCGAGTATATAGGGCATTTTTATATAGAGACTACGGTCTTTCAGTGATTTTGTTTTGTCAATGAATTCTTTGTCCTGAGGATTGATTAATCCGACGAACATTGTGCGGATATTCTCCTCGAAATTCTCCACTTTGTGAACGCTGTCACTTATGATTCCATGTAGATTCAGAAGCCTGTCTTTGTTGTGATTTTTTATATCCATAACTACAAAAATCCCGTTATTTGTTTTCGCTAGATCAGAATGGATATAATTCACAGTGTTGCTGTCTCCGAAAAGGCTGTCGAGGCTGCTTTGAAGGGCTGCATTGATTATAGGTTTTTTTCTCAGCAGGTCTCCGGGGTTATATACACTGATTCCCTCCCCGAGTCGTCTGTTATACCTTATTCTTCTAGGAGATATCATTGAGAGCACATCTAGAGGAGATTTCAATCTTTCGAGCATGGATTCATAAATAGAACTGCAGATAGTACAAGGTTCATCTTTGAACAACCATTCATATTTTTTCTGAATGAAAAGTTCCTCTCTGAACTGCTCATCTTCTATAACATCATAAAGAATCTGTTTTCTAAAAGATCTGGGGATCTGCAGAATCGGATGATCGTGATTTGGGCAATGAACTTCTATTATAGGATTATATATCTCGGGAATGAGCTTTTCCTCCCGCCTTTCAGGTATAATCTGATTTGATGAATTAAGAGTCAATAAGAAGTTCCGGGGATCCGTAAATCGTGACCTGTCGATTCTCCAGCATGTTTCATAACATTCGCCATGATCGGTTTTCATATACATCTCAAATTTATTCAGAAAGTTTTTCAGGAAAGTGCTTTTCCCGCTGCCCGGAGGTCCCTCGAAGAAATAGATTTTATTCCAGTCAGGAACCTGATTAAATGAATTGATGATATTCATGAAACGATTGGAAAACAGTCTGTCTGCAAAAAAGGGGGAGTCGCTGCCTTTAACAAATAGATCATAAAAATCGTATTTGAGAAAATGTACCGATTCAGGATCATCGGGATATTCATCAATCCCCTCTTTAACATAAGAGTGAACCATGTCATATACAAGTTGAAATATATCCCTGATCAGAAAGCGGGGTTTTTCTCTCAGTAGCTGGAGGTATTCTTTGAATGTAAGGCTATTGTGTTTTAATTTCTCCCTGGATGATTTGTCGAATTCATTCAATATTTCATCTATATCTATTTTCTCATTCATAGATCAGAGCGTCCTTATGCGCAATTTAGTATTTTTCATTGTATAGAGCTTTCTTTCTTTTATGACCTTGGGCTTTTCTTCTTTTCCCGCTTCAAGATAGATATCACTGGTTTCCAGATTAACTTCTCCTCCCCAGAGATATTCAATGCCTATCATCGTGTTATTGATATATTCAGAAACCAGAGGCTTTTCTTCATCAACATGGTAGAGATATAGTTTGCCTTCATCAGTTTTCTCTTCATCGACAATGATATTGGGTGGATGCCATAATGTGTCAGTAAGCATCTGCCTATAATCCTTGCTTTTCCTGCTTTTTACTATGTATTCCCAGCTTCTTCTCTGTTCATTCAACCTTCTCTCTACAGTGAATAATTTATATCTGTTGACAAAATCCTGATCGAGATAGGTATTGATCAATGTAAAATCACAGTGTTCCTCGCGAACCTTAAATAGAAAATCTGTTGCTTTTTGATTTTTTTTGTTAAATTGTTTTCTCCTTTCAATATTATAAGTTTTTTGAAATTCATAAGAATGGGATCCCTTGGCCGCAATAATTTCTATATACTCGAATAAACGCATTCCAATAGCGTAGGGATTGAGTCCCACCCGCTGCAGAGAGGTTACTTTTGCGTGGACCTTTGCAAAATCTACTTCATGACCGGCAATCCTTTTGTCATTGAGAAACAGCCTTTCATGCCAGAAACTGGCCCAGCCTTCATTGAGAATCTGAGTTCTTCTCTGAGGCTCGAAATAGAGAGATGTGTCCCGCACAATATGAATAACAGATTTCATCCACATATTTTCATCTCTGTTTAAAAAAGGGGAGTTGTACAAAAGATATTCCATGAGGTCTTTCGGATTTTTGCCCGGTTCAGTTCCGCTTTGATCGAAAAGTGATTCAAATTCGGGATACTGAGTTTTAATTTCTGAAAAAAATAGAGATTCTCCAAGCTCACGGTTATTTTTTATGTATTCATTGTATTTTTCCATATTTTTTAAATATTCATGGTGGGGTACGTGCTTGATGTTCTGGAGAAATATATCAAAATAGTAATTCAACCGGTCCGAGTAGACTGATTCCAATCCCTGATTGAAAAAGGATAATTCTCTGTAGTAACCGGTGATATTATCAATTCCTCTTGTGAATTCTATAACGTAATCTACCCAGCGGCCGTGTTCGCTTCTCAATCTGTTGACCAGCCTTTTATCAGCACGGGCTTTTCCCAGAAAATCATCATTCCATGTGTGTTTGAAAAAGGTGTTGTTTTGAAACATATCTATATGGCCAAGCACATGATAGAAAATCATGACATTTAGCCAGTCGGGATTATTATCATTGTAAAAAGATACTGCCGGCCTGGTGTTGATTACAGTTTCGTAAGGATTGGAAGGGTAGAGTTTATAATTGCCCTTTGCTATGAGTGTTTCCACATCTTGAACCCAGTAGTCATAAAGTGTGGGGATCATGTGCTTGGGGGACAATTCGAGCATATCCTGATTGGTTACGATATATTCAAGCGATTCATCGTCAAATTTCAGACCTGCATCAGTTGCGTGTTTTTTACATTCTTCCATAATCCCTTTGACATGCTGGCTGATAATATTCATGATTCTGCTATTAGCTCCTTCAGACCCTCGATAATATGCTGTTCATCGGCATTATCGTTTATTGTCGATAAATGGATGAGATTTCTATGGCTTGCCAACAGCTGTGAGTCCTCCATATATTTTTGTACTGTACTTTTACTTTTTCTGTAACTGCTGTTTACTACAGTTATACCGATCCTGTTGGCGTATGAGACCATGGTTTTCAGCTCATTTAATGCTTCAGTTCCCACTGCTTCAGAATCATCGCCGTCTGTACCATGGAAAATATAGATATTGTAATCTTTTGAAAGGTTCTCTTTTTTTACGATTTCATTGACCAGTTTATAAGCTGATGCCACATATGTTCCTCCGGCTATACTCAAATTGTAATAAGTGTAGAAATCGGGAACTTCTTTTGCAGTATCATCGTGAAGGATAAAACGCGATTCCACTTGTTTGGAATATTGATAGGTAAGCCAGCTGTAAATCATAAGATGCTGGGAAGTGACAATTTCAGTGGCATTGCCGTACATAGAAGCTGAGTAATCCCGGATAAAAAAGACCAATGCCTGCGATTCGTATTCTTTTTCCCTGGAAAGGATTCTGTATACCAGATCTCTGGGATCTATAATAAAATCTTCTGTATCAATATCCGATAGATCGGGCATTCGATCCAAAGCTCTATTCGTCTGAATTATTCTCTTCAAAGAAGCTTTTTTATCAAGAACCTGCCCGAATCCTCTATTTTTATCAGTTAAATCATAGACCATTCTTTTGAAAGTCTTTTTTTTACCCTTATCTTTCAGGTTGGGGAGTTTGAATTTTTCAGTGAGGATTTTTCCAAGATCATAAGTATTTGCGGTGACATTGTGACCTTCTCCATCACCTTTTCCCGCTCCTCCTTCGCTTTCTCCTTCGTAGTGTATGGGAATTTCACCGAGAATTTCTCCCTCTTCTTCATCACCGGTTCCACCTGAAATAGGATCGCCTTTACCATCTCCTGCCTGTTTTGATGAATCTTCAGGTTTATAATGTATTTGATCGTGATAGAACTTCTCTTCGATCGTTGTCGGAACGACAATAATTTTGTCTTTACCGGCTTTCCCCGGTTTTATAATTCTTCCCAGCCTTATCTTCCGGGGAAAACCATCACTTTCCCTGATTTTATCCCTTTCCAATAACTCATCAATTGTTTTCAACTGTACATAATTGTGACTATTGTTAGCCATAATCTCACCAATTTCCCTTTTCCTGACTTATCAATCCTCCGATGAAAGGTTTTCGTGCCTTTGTCCGGTTCGACCTTGCGAGTCTCGCTTCTATACCATCCTTATTTAAAATCGCGCTTCGCTTGAAATTCACATCTATTCGAAGCTGCGAGTCTCGCTTCTCAGGTCTCATCTTCGAGGGTTGTGTAATATTCCAGTGTTTTTTCCGCACAGGTCCTGCAGTATTTCAGTTTGTTTATCATAGTGTCCATAAGCCTGTTGTACAGTTTCTGATTGTCTTCATCTGTTCTGTTGGCCAGTGCCCCTACAAGACTTCCCGCATTGCCGATATCTGAGTTTAACCTCACATCAGTAACAGCTTTTACCAGTTCGAGATTATCCATGAAATTGTAGTTTTTTTCTGTAGCAATTTTCTGTCCGTACAATTTTCGGATAGTTGTTCTGAATGATTCACGTTGTTCTCTGGTTTTGAGCCCCATTCTCTCTTCTACACTTTCTATATACCTTTCATCTATTTTTATTGCTGTCAGTTCCCCCGTCTGAGGATCGGGATATTTCCACATTTTGTCAGAACCGAGATTTTCAGCATCTATACCGATAATCATATTTACATAATTCATTACACTTTTTTCTATGGCTTTCGGTTCGTTCATATAGGCGTCGAATATCTCAACTTTTATTTTTTCCTTGTAAAGTGTCTGTGCGATTTTTAGATCTTCAAGATATTTGGATCTGTCATTGGGATCCTGTATGTAATCGAGAATGATAGTTTTCATAGCTTTGAAAATATCCCTGGCAAACATGCAGTTTCCCTCATTTGTTTCAGAACTTTCCAGGACCAGTTGTATGGCCCGGCCGAGGTTTCTCTGCCCCAGTCCTTTCTGTCCGAATCTTCTGGTAATATCCGCCTCGGACTGGAGATCATCGATCAGCTCTCTGAGAGTTTTAATGCTTTTCTCACCGGCAACTTCTCCAGCTGACAGTTTCATAGTTTCAATGGGGGTCAGTTTTTCTGAACGGGGAAGTCTGCTCAAGGTTACTGCCACTGATCCTGCATAGTTGAAATTGGGATCAATATGAAGACTGGTTTTGTTAAAGGTCGTTTTATTATGACTTCCCAGAGCGTAATCGGTCAGTTCCGATTGCAGCTTGTAATCAGTATTATGTGAAACGTAACATAATCTGCAGCGGTCAATTATTGGAGCTTCTTCGGCTTCGGCGAGAAATTTATTGAATTCAGCATTATTGCTAGTCGCTATTATCAGTGTATCAATGGGCCATTTAAAGCCATCGAGTTCAATTGTCCGGTTCTGAATTACACCGAGATATATCTGAACCAGATCCCTCTTGTTTTTAAATATCTCATCACTGAAATGTATCCCTCCACCGGCAACTCTGGCTAGAGCGCCCCGTCGTAGGTCAAAGCGATAGGGATTGTTGGTGTCAGAAATATGAAGAAGACGCTGAATTGATTCTTCTCCCAGCAGATCGACAGAAGAAGAAGTTATTTTATCCTTAGCCGGATACTTCCCGGTAATTGTTCCAAGAGTTTCGCTTATGGGAACAGGAATTATCTTAATGAACTTTTTCATCTCTTCTATATTCCCATTCGAATATTCTTTTATATCATTGAGAATATAACTGGAACAAGCTCCCAGAGGAGAGTAATTCTTGTAAAGTGTTTCAATCTGTTCTTCTGTAAATGCCGCTTTAAGCAAAGCCGCCTTATTCTCCTCTTCACTTTCGTAGAGATTCATCATCAGTTTCAGAGGATCTTCATAAGTCTGTGATTCGATGTATTTTATCTTGCCGTAAGAACCTAGTTTCTCTACATTCTCAAAACGGAAACTATAGCGCTTATTTTCCGGTATTGAGAGGAAATGACGGTACATGGAGCAAAGATATTCAACAAAGAAAGTCTTGCCATTTCCCGGCTCTCCTATAAGCACATAAGCCATTTCTGCAGAGGAACCACCCTCAGCTGCATCTTTAATGTAGGAAACAAAACTGTTCAGCTCATCGTATAATCCGATAATATGTTTTGGTCCCTGGCGGAATATTTTGAAATTATAAGTAGTTCTACCGTTAACTTTCACCTTTTCAATCATGGAGCTTTCCTCCAGAATCAATCTGGAAAGTGATTGAAAAATATTTTCAAACTTTCTTTTGCCTTTTTGTACCTCTTTTATGTGGAAATCAAGGCTCGTATTCGGTGTCATACACAACCTCCTACTTATAATGTTAGCCCTGCAAAAGAAGAAAATAAAGAGAAAAGAAAGATTTATATTTTTTCTACATTGACCACAATAGAATGTGTTCTTGCTCCATTTGAAGGTAATGTCGGCACTGTAGAAGTCAGATAATTTGCTGATTGGGGCCAGGAACCCTGATTCAATGAAACAGTTCCCTTTGATATTTTATCTGTAACAAAAGCGGTAACCCGAACAGAACCGACATCACTTGAGACCGAGACGGGATCATTATCGTGTATCCCTCTCCCCGCCGCATCTGATATATTGATCCAGAGACGGTCATCACAGAGTTTTTTCATCGAGGGGATATTATCGAATTGAGAGTGAATCCTGTACTTTTCGTGAGGTGTAATCATTCGTAAGGGAAATCGGGTAGTGGTTTCTATCAAAATATGTTCCGGGAGCAGGGTGCCTCCTAGAGCAACCATATCAGGAGACGCTATCTCTATTTTTCCCGAAAGAGTTTTCAGAGCATGTTTCTCCGGATCCTTAATAAAATCTGAAAGACCAACGCGCTCCCTGTTTTTCCCTGCAAAGAAGCCTTTTTCTCTAAAGTTCTTTTTGTCAGTGATATCGGAATTATTGAGGAAGTCCTCAATCCAGTCTTTCTCACTTTTATTCTCAGTATATACCTCTTTGAACCCGAGTCTTTCAGATAGTTCTGAAAAAATCATATAATCGTTTTTTGCTTCGCCAACCGGTTCAATGGCTTTTGCTGAATAAAAAATGTAATTACTGCTCGTGCTGATCAAATCCTCACGTTCGATAAAAGTCGTAACAGGAAGGATCACATCGCTATAAGAAGCTGTTGCGGTCAAAAAGTAATCATGAGTGACTGAAAAATCAGCTTTTTCAAAGGCTCTGATTGTTTTCTGTGTATCACTTCCCTGGCTGATATAATTTCCACCTACATTGTAAATAAAATTGATATCCGAAGGATAACCTCCCGATTTCCCTTGTAGAACAGCATCGGCCCATAAATAGACCGGGACACTTTTTATCTTTTCATTTTTGGGAACCGGGAGTTTGCCCATAAATGGTTTTTCCAGCCTGTTCCACTTGTTCGATCCGGTAGAACCACCAACTTTTCCTGTATTTCCAGTTGCCAGTTGAAGCACTGCTCCCAGGCGATCTGCATTTTCTCCACCTATCGCTCTCTGTAGAGAAAGTCCCGGTAATAATGCCGTTACGGGAGATGAAGCATAACTTTCGGTAAAATCTTCTATTACATTTTTATCGATACCGCAGATTCTCTCAGCCCAATCAGGAGATTTTTCAATACCATCTGATACTCCGAGGATATAGTCTTCCATTTTGTCAAAACCGGAGCTGTATTTCTCAATATAAGATCTATTTATCAGATTCTTTTTTAGAAGGATCCACAAAATGGAAAGCATAAAAGCAGAATCTGTTCCCGGCACGATGGGTATCCAACGGGCATTCAGGTTTTTAACAGTTCTTGTTTTTCGAGGATCAATGACAGTGATGGGGATCCCCATTTTAGAAGCTTCCGATAATATTAATTCCACTTCGCAATCAAATCGTGTATCAAAAGGATTGAAACCCCATAATATAATATTTTTTGAATGAAGCAGAGTTCTGGCATCAATTCCTACATACCTTGTCCCGAAAACAGGCATTTTAATAAAAGAGGAAGCTTCACTGGAGTAACTTCCTGCCGTATCTGTATAATTACCGAAAAGAGATAAAAATCTTTTAGCCACTGAGTCTGTATTGTGAAGAGCTCCCCGGCATGAGCCAGAACCGCCAAGTCTCATAAGTGATGAACAATTATCCGAAGAACGGAGTACTCTCAGTTTTGAAGCGATCAGATCGAGAGCTTCATCCCATTCGGCTTCTCTGAAATCGCCGGAACCTCTTTTCCCGTTTCGAATAAGCGGCTTTAAAAGACGATCTTTATGATAAACTGTTTCCGCTGTTCTGTAGCCTTTTATGCAACCTTTCATATAGGACATTCTCAAAGCAGAATCAGAAACGCTGATCAGTTTCCCATTCTCAACGAGTGCTGTTAGAGCACAACCTGCACCGCAGTCTTTATTGCAAGATACAGGCACTGTTTTTTCGGATAACATAATTGGACCTCATTAATAAAATTTATGTTATAATACAATATTTTAACAAATTGATAACATATATAAAATTGCCAAAAATTAAACAGAAATGAGGAACCATGCTTGTTAGATGGCACTTTTAAGAATATGACTTGAAAAAAAGGCATGATTTCAAGACAATTATATTATAGAAAGAATATAATGCTAAAAATGATTGATCTTTCCGGAATAGGTCATGGTACAAAGTTTTCTATTCAACTTTCAGCGGGGGCTTTTATTGAGTACAAAGAATTTTAATCTTTTTGTCATAACCATACTCATACTTTTATTTACAGTTTTTATATTTTCCTATAACAGATATAAACTTCAGTGGCAGGAACACGAAATGGAGAAACACTCCATCGTGATCGAAGAAGATTTCTGGGCTCTCGATACACAGGGACCGGTCAAGTATCTGACTCTTGTTTCTGAAAGAGAAGACTACGCGTATATTGCCATCTTCGGTTTAGGTGGTGATGAATTCCTTTCTATTGATGGTCCCCAGTTTACCGGCCTCGATCTATTCCTGGAAAATGTCGGGCTCATTCCGCGAACCAATATGGTATTCGATATTATCCATAATGAAGAAGTTATCGGACACCTTGTTGCAGATTACAGAAATACAAACATTTACATTTACTTATATGCATTTGCCCTGTTCGTACTTATATATTTTGTTATTTTTTTATTTTTTAAGATTAACAATGCAAATCATCAACTTGAAGATAGAGTCCGGGACAGAACTTTTGAACTGGAAGAGGAGATCGAAGAGCGGAAAAAAGTCGAATCCGATCTGAAAGATGCAAGGAACTATATAACCAATATTTTCGATTCTATGCCTTCAATGCTCGTCGGCGTCGATGTCCGGAATAGAGTGACCCAATGGAATAAAACAGCAGAACAGAAAACAAATATCCCGGCAGATGAGGCAAAAGGACAGCTCTTAACAGACTTGTTACCACAGATGAAAGGGAGAATGGATTATATTAAAGAGAGTATTGAGAGTCTTCAGATCAAACAGGATAGGAAAATCCTCAGGAAAGAGGGCAATATCAATTATTATGATGATATTACAATATTCCCATTAATAGATGACAGAATTGAAGGTGTCGTCATCCGTATTGATGATGTTACAGATAAAGTCAGACTGGAAGAAGTTATGATCCAGAGCGAAAAAATGCTTTCTGTCGGTGGCCTGGCTGCCGGAATGGCTCACGAGATTAATAATCCTCTCGGCGGAATGATGCAGACTGCAAATGTAATGGAAAACCGTCTGGGAAAGAATCTTTTACTGCCTGCCAATATCAAAGCAGCTGAAGAAGCGGGCACGACGATGGAATCTGTAAAGAGATTTATGGAAGCGAGAGATATTCCGCGAATGATTACTTCCATAAATACCGCAGGAAGAAGAATGGCTGAAATCATTGATAATATGCTTAGCTTTTCGAGAAAAAGCGATGGTCAGAATTCAACATCTCACGTGGAGCAGCTGATAGAGAAAACTATTGAACTCGCCTATTCCGATTATGATTTGAAAAAACAATACGATTTCAAACTGGTTACTATAGAACGGTCTTTTGCGAAAGACCTTCCTGCGATCACCTGTGAAAGCGGCAAGATACAACAGGTCCTCTTGAATCTTTTCCGGAATGGCGCTCAAGCTATGCAGGGAGCCGGTGTGAAAAATCCCACCTTTATTATCCGTACGAAAGCAGAAAAAAAGAGAAAAATGGTTTCCATAGAAGTTGAGGACAACGGTCCCGGAATGGATGAATCTACCAGGAAAAGAGTATTTGAACCTTTTTTTACTACGAAACCAGTGGGGATAGGAACAGGTCTCGGTTTGAGTGTCTCCTATTTTATCATTGCTGAAAATCATAAAGGTGAAATGGAAGCAGAATCAGAACCGGGTCACGGTGCCAAATTCATAATTCGTCTTCCCTATTAACATCTAGTATCGACAATAGCTCAGACCTCTGCTGTAGGGGGCTTTATTGACATCATCACCACATATCTTTATCCTTCTTTAGTATAGAGAAACAGTGGAGAAAAATAAAAAATGAAGAGAAAGCAAACGAAGATTGTTGCGACAATCTCGGATCTAAAATGTGATGTGGATTTTCTGAAAGAGCTATATGAAAGCGGAATGGATGTTGTGAGACTCAACACTGCTCATCAGAACCATGAAGACACATTAAAAGTAATTGAAAATGTAAGAAAGGTATCGGACAAAATTGCTTTACTACTCGATACAAAAGGTCCTGAAGTCAGGACATGTGATATGGAAGAAACTTTGGACCTCAAAGAAGGTGATGAGGTACTGATTACAGACGAAAAAACAGAAGGGAAATTATCATTTAAAGTTAATTACTCCGGTTTTGTCAATGATGTTGATAAAGGGCATATCGTGCTTATCGATGATGGTGAAACGGGAATGAAAGTTGTTGATAAAACAAAAACAGCCCTGGTCTGCACTGTACTCAATGATGGTGTAGTTAAAAATAATAAAAGTGTCAATGTTCCCGATGTTTCCATACAGCTTCCTTCTCTGACCCAGAAAGACAGAGACTACATTCAGTTTGCCGCTGAAAATGATCTGGATTTTATTGCTCATTCATTTGTCAGAAACAAACAGGATGTTATAGACGTTCAGGAAATCCTGGACAAGCACAAAAGTTCAGCAAAGATCATCGCCAAAATTGAGAACCGCGAAGGTGTGGACAACATCGAGGAGATTCTCGATTACGCATACGGCGTGATGATAGCCCGAGGTGATCTCGGAATTGAAATCGCTGCCGAAGAAGTTCCTATTGTTCAGAAAGAAATTATCAATATCTGTATCAGAAGAGCTCAGCCGGTTATCACAGCAACACAGATGCTGCACACTATGATTAACAATCCAAGACCGACAAGAGCCGAAGTCAGCGATGTAGCCAATGCCGTTTTTGATGGTACTGATGCATTGATGCTCTCTGGAGAGACTGCTTATGGCGATTATCCTCTGGAATCTGTTCAGACGATGGCCAGCATTGCAATGAAAGTTGAAGCTCAGAAACCTCATTCTCTGACAAATAAAGGATATAAAGATGATACAGTGAGATGCTTTCTGGCTAGAAATGCTGTAAAAGCCGCAGTCAAGCTTCCCATTGCCGCAATCGTATCTGATACTCATTCCGGTTATTCTGCCAGGATTCTGGCATCACATCGAAGTCATGTTCCAATATATGTAATGTGCCATCGAAATGATGTTATGAGGCGGCTTTCATTAAATTACGGTTTGTATCCAGACTTTATTGAAGCAGCAGAAACTATAACTGACCTCACTTCAAGGAATCTGAATCATCTGATTAAGGATACCGAATTGAATATTACCGATATGGTTGTACTTATGGGCGGTAATCCTCAATCTACTGAAGCAGCGGATTTCATTGAAATCAATACAGTTGCAAACTGTGTTAAGAATCTTTTGACCTAACATCCTGCATTTGCAGTGAGAGGGGAAAAGCTTACTCGGCTTTTTCCCTTTTTTTATCTTTGCTGATAAAATCTCTGATATATTTATTGAATTTTTCAATGCTGTCGCAGATACGGTTCATATCAATCTGATTCGATTTGATCTTCCCCTGGGTAAAATTGATATCCTCTTTCAATTCATTGAATCGCCTGGTGCTGAAATATGGTTTTAATTTAACCAGTTCATCAGTCTGATAAATAAAAGTATCTACAATAAGGACATTCTGCATATTACTGAAGAGTATCTGAACTTTTTTATTATCGAGGTGGCTTAAAGCATTGATGTATCTGTGATCGCCGATCAGTTTCCTGAGCCTTCGGGTTTTATTTTCTTTCTCTTTGGAACCGAGCTCTTTATCCAGTATAAAGCGGGATTTGTAAGAGAGGAGAAGTTTTCCCTCATTTAGTTCTTTATATATCAGTTGAAGAATACTTTCATTTGCATCGAGTAAATCCTCATAACTTTGAGAATAGGATTTGCTTTGAATGAAGCTCTCCTTCAGACGGACCGGAAGATGAGTGACGAACTGCTCTTTGGCTATTAGTGGAATTCTGTATATACCAGCTTTTTCTCCGATAATAATTTTGTAGTAAAATAACTTTCGTATCTCATCGCCACCGATAGTATTTGAGAGAAAAAAATTCTGGCAAATAAGGTTTAAATCCCGGTTATCGATAATCGAAAGATAGTCGGAAAAAAGAAACTTATTGTCTGTTCTGTGAAAAATATTAAAATCCTGCCTGAATATCTCTTTATTAATCTGAAGTATTTTCCCCTTAACTGTTGTGCAGGTATACTCGGGAAATAATGCCAGAAACTTCTTGGGAAATATCATTTTATAGGGGAATTCAGATATCCTTGTATGGATCATGCCGCTGAGCATAAAATCTGATTGGTTTGATTGCTCCTTCATTTCAAAAACTCCGGCATGCTTTATGGACACAGGAATTTTGAGAAGCCCATCCAGTCTTTTTTGCTGATTTTTAATCAAAGTTTTTACCAGATTGGCAGTGAGTTTACTCTTCTGCTTAATTAAGTAAAGGAACTGGTACTCAGATCGGTCTATCATGATTGTCGATTCAAAACAGAGGTATGATTGATCGATTTCATCACCGATGTCAAAAAGGAGTTTTTCATAGGAAACTGAAACAGGAAAAGATTTGTCCTGGATATCATCTATTAAAATAGAACCGAGAGAGAATTCTTTACTGTGAGTCACCTCAAGGCTTTGTGCGGAGTGAATGTTTTCACTTATTTCACCGGTAGCAATAAATAAGCCGCTATCTTCAGAGCTGAATACTTCTTTTGTTGAAATTGCCCACAAAAACTCTTGTAGAAATTCTTTTTTAAAAGGATATTGAAGTACTTCGAAGCCTGTCAGCTCCTGCAGTTTTTGTCTTGCTTTTTCAAAATTCGTGAAATTTTCCGGGACAAAAATTGAAACAGAAAAATCATCGGTACCATTACAGAGGCTCAATATCTGTCCATTGTCTATTGATTCCAGCTGTTTCTGAAATGAAGAGAAACTGATTTTGATTAATTCATCGTTGCTGTTTTCAGAGAATATTTTGAATATTTCCACTTCCAGAGGTAACTTTTCCGGTTCTTTTTTCTCATTTTTTTTTCTTCTGTTGAAAAATCTCAATTTTTTTTCCTGTTTCATCTATAGAACTTAATATAGAATCATTTTTATGTACTTTATTATTATAGTTATTTTAACCGCACTTATTATGCTTTTACTTAAAACTTTTAAATATCGAAAAACTTTTCCAGTTCATTGTGAAACTATCTCTGTGGATTTAGCAGATGAAACTAAAAATAAACTGAAAAAAGCAATTCAAATTAAAAGCATATCCCATAACGATTATAGTAAAAACGACATAAATGAATTTGTGAAAATCAGCAGTTTTATAGAATGCAACTATCCTCTTTTGTTCTCGGAACTGGAAATAGAATCTTTAAATGCCTATTCTCAAATCATTAAATGGCCCGGAAAAAATCAGGATCTGAAGCCTGTCCTTCTTATCTCTCATTTTGACGTTGTCCCCGTTGTGGAAAAGAACTGGTCCGTTCCACCCTTTGAAGGAGTAGAGAAAGACGGTTTTATATGGGGCAGAGGTGCCCTCGATACAAAAAACACATTGACGGCTATCCTCGAATCAGCAGACTCATTATTGCTTGATGGTTTTAAACCGGAGAGAACAATCTATATGGCCTTCGGTGGAGATGAGGAAACTCAGGGAACTGAAGGAGCAGGAAAAATCTGCACATATTTTGAAAAAGAAAATTTGGAATTTGAATGGCTCCTTGATGAAGGGGGAATTGTCGCAGAAGATTCTATATCAATGGTGAAACGACCTCTGGCACTTATCGGGGTTTCCGAGAAGGGATTTGTAAATATACGGATCACGTCGGAAGCTAAAAGTGGTCATTCATCTATGCCCCCGGCACATTCGGCGGCGGGAATCATTGCAAAAGCAGTAACTGAAGTTGAAAATCATCCTTTCCCGGCAAAAATTACACCGACTCTGAGTGCTTTTCTCTTTGGAATTACACCTTATGTGAGTTTTCCTATCTCTGTAGTTCTCGCCAATCATAAAATATTTGCACCTTTAATAAAAATGCTCTTTCTCAAATCCGATACTTCCGCAGCATTACTGAGGACCACTCAGGCTGTAACAATACTGAGATCCGGAATTAAAGAAAATGTATTGCCTTCTGAAGGTGAAGCCATCGTCAATATACGGATACTACCTGGTGAAACAGTGGAATCGACTATAAAACGCATCAAAAAATTATTGCGTAATTTCCCTGTAAAGGTTGATGTCGCAGATTACAATGATTCAAACGATCCCATAAGAGAATCCTCCTTAAACAGCACCGGCTATGGGGCAGTTTGCAATGCTATAGAGAAAGTATTCCCCAAAGCAGTTACCGTGCCCTATATGATGACCGGAGCAACAGATTCTAAACATTACAAAACTATATGCAGAGATATTTACCGTTTTTCACCAATGAGTCTCAATAGTAAGGAACTGGCTCTCATACATAGTGCTGATGAGAGGATTTCATTTGAAAATTATGCAAAATCCATCTCTTTTTATAAAATATTAATCAAGAACATGTAAAGAAGGACAAAATGAACGATACAAAACAGCATGAGAGTTCCGTTAAAATCGGAAAAAAAGCCTTTCTCGGTTCAGTAATAATCATCTTCATACTAATGATTGTCTCCGGGATAATGGGAAAAGTACTTCCTGCAGGAAATTTCGACCGAATCATAGATAATGGAAGAGAAATTGTTGTTAATGGTTCATTTAAATATATAAGCTCTCCCGATTATCCCATATGGCGCTGGATAACAGCTCCTTTGGAAGTTCTGTGGGGCGGAGACAGCCTGACTGTAATCACCCTCTGTTTGTTGATCATATTTATCAGTGGATCCGTTATAGTTCTGGAATCTGCGGGAGTCATTTCCTTTATGCTTGATGAGCTCGTTGAAAAATTCAAAAGCCGCAAATACCTGCTTATGGCGTTAATTATATTTTTATTCATGTTCCTCGCTTCTTTTCTGGGAATATACGAAGGCCTTGTACCTCTGATATTATTTATTGTTCCGCTGGCACACTCCCTCGGTTGGGATTCTCTTACAGGTTTGGGTATGAGCTTAATGCCTCTCGCCTTTGGATTTTCTTCTGCTGTGACAAACCCATTCACTGTCGGCGTTGCACAGAAAATTGCGGAATTGCCCTTGTTTTCCGGCGCCTGGTACAGAATCATATTTTTTATTGTCGTCTATTTTTGTGTCTATTTTTTTGTCAGCACCTATGCCCGGAGAATTGAGAAAAATCCAGAGCTTTCCATAGTCTACAACGAGGACTTGAAACTGAAAAAAGATCCCCGGGAAGTAGAGAAACAAATACTGGAAGATGAGAAAAAACAGCAGATGAAAAGAGCTGTGGTCTGGTTTGCAATATCTATGGCCGCAGCCATCACTATGGTCCTTCTGGCTTCATTTATCTCTTTTTTGAGTGATCTTGCATTTCCATTGATGGGATTATCTTTTCTTATCGGCGGTATCGGAAGTGCACTTTTTGTCAAAATCCCCAAAAGAGGCATCATCCGTTTTTTCGGAAAGGGTACATTGGGAATCCTTCCGGGAATACTGTTGGTTTTAATGGCTTACAGTGTCAAACACATAATCGATCAGGCTCAGATAACAGACACGATTCTCTACCTGGCATCAGGCGCCATTAAGGAAGCCTCTCCCGGAGCCGCAGCATTTCTCGTCTATCTGCTCACATTGGGTATGAACTTCTTTATCGGTTCTGCTTCAGCCAAAGCCTTTCTGATCATGCCTATTCTGACACCTCTGGCGGATCTGGTCGGAATCACCAGACAGACGGCAGTTCTCGCATTTGATTTCGGTGACGGTTTCAGCAATATGATATATCCATCCAATGCGCTGCTGCTTATAGCCCTTGGATTCACAGTCGTCTCTTACCCCAAGTGGATCAGATGGACATTTCCCATTCAAATTGTGATGCTCGGATTGACTTGTCTTTTCCTTTATGGAGCTGTGCAGTTCAGTTTTGGTCCCTTTTAAGGAATTTGTATTATGTTGAATTCCGGTATGTATACGGGCAAGAAGATTGACCGGGACACCGGTTTGTATTACTTCAATGCTAGGTGGTATGATACGGGGCTGGGGAGATTCATTACTGAAGATCCTGTGAAAGACGGGGTGAACTGGTTTTCATATGTTTACAACAATCCTTTAAAATATACAGATCCTACTGGGTTAACTGGTTCTATTCCTAATAATAATGGGAATCTGAATAAAGATGGTCGCCCTGATACTCGTACAACTTTGACATGGAGAGATTCTCCAAATTCTAAACCGAAATACATATGGCCAACAAGAGGTGAAGTAACTACTACATATAATGATCCTACATATGATAAGGATGATGATGGAATTATTGATCTACATCCTGCAATAGATATTGCAAATAAAAAGGGAACACCAATTGTGGCTGCTGCTGATGGGATTATTAAAGAAGTTCTGGATAATACTGATAATTATGGCTATGGTGTTGTTATTGAACATGAAGATGGTGTAGAAACAAAATATGGACATTTTGATAAACTACCTGAAGTAGAGGTTGATCAAGAAGTTAAACAAGATGAGCAAATTGGAGAAATGGGAAGTTCTGGCTTATCATCAGGTCCTCATTTACATTATGAAATGAAAGTTGATGGAGATAAGGTCAATCCTGAAACGATGACTGAGGGAAGTCCTGAAAGTAGTTCAGATGCAACTCCTGAAGAGGTCTCAAATGAATAAGATATATATTTTATTATTGTTAGTATTCTGCTCATGCAATATTGATGCAGAAACGAAGGTTTATTCTGTTGAGATCGTTAATCAAAAAGAAATTATTTCTCTAGGCCAGAACTTTGAAGAAGCCACCACTTTACTAGGAGACCCTCAAGATATCAGAAGGAAAACAATTGGATCTCTAACCTCTATACGCTATATATATAAAGGGATTGAATTAAATACATTTGAGAAATCAGAAATAATTCAATCTATTGTGGTTCGAGAAAATAATGTTATGGTTTTAGATAAATTTAAAATAGGTGATTCAATTGACACAATT
>Ga0070728_10000306_pt1 | contig 105537 bp, 96 predicted proteins | sample tdDd471_FD_66723 | JGI IMG/M metagenome (GOLD analysis project Ga0070728, IMG submission 66723) | Marine sediment microbial communities from the Atlantic coast under amendment with organic carbon and nitrate - tdDd47.1 | ecosystem: Environmental > Aquatic > Marine > Coastal > Sediment | place... | reverse complement strand
AGATTTTTAATGTTGTTTGCCTGATAAATAACTTTGTTGAGCGCTTTAACACAACCTTTTTGATTTTAGGCTAATTAATTCTATCTTACTTTTATCATTTCGTTGTGTATATAAGCAACTAATTTTCAAACCTGTCTGCCAATAGGCTGATATAAATAGAATTGGGAATTCGAAAACAGGATTGGGTGATATATTCTTAAAAATGCTAAGATTACATGGAGAATTTATTTGCTGCTTAGGGAAAATATTTTGTGATTTTCTGAATAAAATTAGAAAAATGTTTTGCCAAGAAAGTAGGTTGAAGCTTTAAAACGCTTCATTAATCCCAAAGTAAACCCCATTGCTACCATCAATACCTATACCTGCATCCAATCGAACCCAAGTGTCCTGGGTTTTTAAAAGTTTAAACCTAATGCCTCCTCCAGCACTTGGCTTTAAATCGTTTAAACTTAAAAGCTGTTTTTGATTGTTTGCAACTTTACCAAAAAGACCAAATCCAGCCAAAGACCAACGAGGTTTAAAACGATATCGATATTCTGCTTGGAACAGGTACAGACTTTTGTCTATATACCTTCCTTGATAGTAGCCTCGAGCCCTATTGCCTCCACCATACCAGGCCAATCCCTGGAAAGGAGGGTTTCCATAATTTCCTTCATAATAAAGTTGTAAGGCAATTATGCTATGTTCTCCTATTTTTTGATAAGTACGTAAATCGGCAATAAATTTGTTGTAGTTTTCTGTGGCACCAAAAAGTTCACTGGAAAATTGGGCATTCATTTTAAGCAAATGTCCAGAAAGTGGTGAGCCCACATTGTCCCTGGAATCTAAATTAAAAATCACTCCAAACCCGCTAATAACAGCACCATCGCTACCCGTAATGTCTCCTTGGCTTAAAAGACCTCCATCAACAACTTTGGTAACATCATGGTTTTCATAAATGTACTCAAAACCAAAATTAAGGGCTGGAGGCAATCGTTTTAAAAAACTGACCTTTAATATTTGTGAGGTCATATCGTAAGATTCCTCATTGCTATTGGGTGTGTCATTGCCAATTCCCCAAAAATTGTTTGGAAATATTTTCCACTTAAAATTCATGTCAAGAAAATAATCGCCTTTGCCAAAATAAATTTGTGGGATCACATCAATAATAAACTGTTTATTGGATGTCATTATAAAATCTACAAAAATATTGGAAACCCTATCGTTGTATATGTTTTTTTGTTTTAATAAAAATACTTGTGCTCCAGCGCCAAAGCCAAGGCTTGTTTCTGGAGTGTAAAAAATTATGGGTATGGCTACAAATTGAAATTTTTTATTCTTATTGATGGTGTCGGACTTGATCACATCGTCTTTTTGCTGACCAAATCCATCAGGAATAAAAAAGATACATATCAATATAAAGAAAAATAGTTTTTTCATTAAAGAGGTTTCGAGTCCAACAATATTTTAAATCCAAAAGAGAAGGAAAGGTTGCTAAGCTCAAAAGAGTTTTGGTTTGTACTCTCATTGATATTGTTTTCCTGCGTTAAATTCAACCAATAAACATTATAGTTAAGGCCAAGTTCAAAAGATACGCGATCTTGTATAACATACGAAAAACCAAAGGTTGAAAGAAACCCAAAACCACCACCTTTATTTACGTTTTCAACATACACTTCTTCATCCAATCCACCAATGGTTTCCCTGTATAAAACATAGCCAGGGGATAAACTGAAAAACACAGAGCCAATGCTGCTTGGAGAAAGAAAGTAAGTGCCTTTTGGACCTATAAAGAAAATCTCGGAAGTATTTTCCTCGCTTTCATTTTCTTCATTCCTTCGTTCCATATTGGCTGAAATACCAAGGTTTAAACGGTCTATTATAAATTTTCCTGTACCAATTTCAACTCTGTACCAATTGCTTATGGATTTATTATCTGTTTTTGTGTTTTCAAAAGATCCTGAGCCTATGGAACCTGTTAATCCTGTAAGCCATCTGCCTTTTCTAAAAGGGGTAACATCAGCGGTTAGAGTTTTGTCTGTTTGGGTGTCTTGTGAATAACAAATAGTAGGCATGAAACAGATGCATGCTGTAATGAAAAAGGCAAAAAACAATTTGTTTATCACTTAAAAACGGTTCTTTATAATAGGGTTGAACTTAAACTACGAAAGTATTAAAAAAAACCTACATAATGTTTAATACATTAAAAAGTTACCAAACATGAAAAAAGTAAAAAGGAATAAAATCGACAAGGTTTTTTTAACTAGACATGGGATTGTTACGTTTAAAAATTTTAAAACTATCTTTGCATATTAAATGTTTAAGATGCACAAAGCAGGTTTTGTAAATATTATAGGAAATCCAAATGTTGGGAAATCCACATTAATGAATGCGTTTGTTGGTGAAAAGTTGTCCATTATTACTTCTAAAGCACAAACCACACGTCATAGGATTTTAGGAATAGTGAATGGAGAGAATTTTCAAATGATATTGAGTGACACTCCTGGAATCATCAAACCTGCTTATCAATTACAGGAGTCCATGATGGATTTTGTAAAATCTGCTTTTGATGATGCCGATGTGATAATTTACATGGTGGAAATTGGTGAAAAAGAGCTTAAAGACGAAGTTTTTTTTAATAAGATTACCAATTCCAAAATCCCGGTTTTATTACTGCTGAATAAAATTGATAAATCAAACCAAGAACAGCTAGAAGAACAAGTGCAAAGTTGGGCAACCAAAGTGCCAAATGCGGAAATTTATGCCATTTCAGCACTGGAAGGTTTTCAAGTGCAAGAGGTGTTTAACCGTATTGTAGAATTGCTTCCAGAATCGCCACCTTTTTATCCTAAAGATCAGCTTACAGACAAACCAGAACGGTTTTTTGTAAATGAAACCATTCGAGAAAAAATATTGTTGCATTACAAAAAAGAAATTCCATACGCTGTGGAAATTGATACTGAAGAGTTTTTTGAAGAAGAAAACATCATTAGGATGCGTTCTGTAATTATGGTGGAGCGTGAAACCCAAAAAGGCATCATTATAGGACATAAAGGAGCAGCTTTAAAACGGGTAGGTATGGAAGCCAGAAAAGACCTGGAAAAATTCTTTGGTAAACAAGTGCATTTGGAACTGTACGTTAAAGTGAATAAAAACTGGCGTAACGATCAAAAACAATTAAAACGATTTGGGTATAATTAGGCGCTTTCATAATCTGTAGAGTCAAATCTCGGCTTGTCAGTAAGCGAGTGTACGTACAGGGTTTTAAGACTCAAATTAAGCGTTTCTTAGGGTATCTCGCATAAATCCATGCAGCAAATGCATCTCCTCCATGCCTGCTTTTTTGCCCATTTGCCCAATCACATACAACGCTATCCATATAATTACCATAAAAAACATCAGGCTTATTTGCAGTGCATAACTTGTTTTTAAGGCCCAATTGGTATAAGCCCAAACTCCAAACCCAATAAATAGTCCAGCCACTATAAAATGAAAAAACATAAACATGGTCCAGACTGTTGGGTTGGGACCAAACAACCCACGAATGGTACATGAATTTTCATCAATTTCATCAATTTCTAAATGTAGTTGTGGCGACCAAAAATGTTGTTTGTTTTTGGGTAATTTCAAAAATACATGATTGTCTATTCTGGAAACTATAAAGTTGTCTTGTTCTTTTTTGGCTTTATCAAATAAACCTAATAAATATTCATTGTTTTGGTTTTTTTCAAATTTAAAACGTGGCCTTAAAACCACTTCGTTTAGAGTAGAGGAGTTAGACATATAATTTCAAAAATTATTTCACTTTATAATCCAGTTTCATGGTAATGGAGGCTGTTTTTTCTTTCGATTCCGTGTTAAAGGTGCCTCCCCAAGAATAATCTTCGTCAGAATTCTGTCCGGTTATTTGAAAAATGCCCATTTTGGCAGAAATTAATTCCCCCAATTTGCCACCAGAATTTTCAGCAATCATGTCTGCTCTGTGTTTGGCATCAGCAGTAGCTTTGGAAATCATTTCAATCTTTAAATCGGCCAATTTGGTGTAATAATATCTAGGCGATTGTGAATAAAATTGAATGCCTTTATTTAATAGTTCGGTAATTTCCCTTGAAACAGATTCTACTTTTTCTACATCTTTGGAATCTATTTGTAACGATTGAGTTAAAATATACCCTAAAAATTCTTCACCTATATATTGTCCGTCGTTATTGTACTTGCCACGTGTGTTTTTTCTACTGTTAACAGCATTGAAAACCAATTCTTTTTCGGTTATCCCTTTGGAAAGTAAATAGTCCGAAATTATTTTTTTGTCTTTTTCAAGGTCACTATACGCTTGTTGAAGGTTAAAGCTCTCTTTGGAAAAAGAACCTTCCCACACAATCAAATCCGAAGTAAAATCGGCTTTCCCCAAGCCAGTTACAGAAATGGTGCCTTCGGTTTGATTTCTGTTCATAAAGGCATTGCCTAACAAAAAAGCAGAAATGACTATCGCTAAGGAAAAAATTATGGCAGCAATGTTGTTTTTCATAATTAAATATATTTTTTTGAGTGACACAAAATACAACGAAATCATAAGCATATCATTATATTTGCACCAAAATTTATTTAAAATGAGTAACATAGTTGCCATAGTGGGAAGACCCAATGTAGGGAAATCGACTTTTTTTAACCGTTTAATTAAAAGAAGAGAGGCTATTGTTGATGCCGTAAGTGGTGTTACCAGAGATAGACATTACGGAAAAAGCGATTGGAATGGCGTAGAGTTTTCTTTGATTGATACAGGTGGTTACGTAAAAGGTAGCGATGATGTTTTTGAAGCAGAAATAGACAAACAAGTGGAGCTGGCAATAGATGAAGCCGATGCCATTATTTTTATGGTAGATGTTGAGTCTGGTGTTACTGGAATGGACGAAGATGTGGCCACTTTACTTAGAAAAGTTAAAAAACCCGTGTTTTTGGTGGTGAACAAAGTAGACAATGCCAAAAGAGCAGAAGATGCCGTAGAGTTTTATTCTTTAGGCTTGGGAGACTACTTTACCATTGCCAGTATCAATGGTAGTGGCACAGGAGATTTACTGGATGCCCTTGTAGAGGCTTTACCGGAAAAAGAACATGTTGAAGAAGACGAATTGCCAAGATTTGCTGTAGTTGGAAGACCCAATGCAGGAAAATCATCGTTTATAAACGCACTTATTGGTGAAGATAGGTATATAGTTACAGACATTGCTGGCACAACAAGAGATTCCATAGATACCAAATACAACCGTTTTGGTTTTGAATTCAATTTGGTGGATACTGCTGGAATAAGACGAAAATCCAAGGTCAAAGACGATCTGGAATTTTATTCGGTTATGCGCAGTGTTCGTGCCATTGAGCATTGTGATGTATGTTTGTTGGTCATGGACGCAACTCGTGGTTTTGATGGTCAAGTACAGAATATTTTTTGGTTGGCAGAACGCAACAGGAAAGGTATAGTAATATTGGTTAACAAATGGGATTTGGTTGAAAAAGACAACAAATCCACCAATCAATATGAAAAGATAATAAGAAAGGAGATCGAGCCATTTATCGATGTACCTATAGTTTTTATTTCTGTATTGAACAAACAACGTATTTTTAAAGCTATTGAAACAGCTGTTGAAGTATATAACAACCGAACCAAAAAAATTAAAACCAGTGTTTTGAATGAGGTGTTATTGCCAATTATTGAACACAATCCACCACCAGCATACAAAGGAAAGTTTGTAAAAATTAAATACATCATGCAATTGCCAACACCACAGCCACAATTCGCATTTTTCTGTAATTTACCTCAATATGTAAGGGAACCTTACAAACGCTTTCTTGAAAACAAACTTCGCGAACATTTTGATTTTAAAGGGGTTCCGGTAAGTGTGTATATGCGTAAGAAGTAAAATTTATATTTTTCTTAAGAAAATTCATACGAAAAACTAAGTACATTCGTTTTTTATTGTTGAACTCCAGTTGAGTTCGTTTTTAAGCTATCAGTCAAAAAAAATATGAAGTACTTTTTATTTTTCATTGCTTTGTTATGCATCACTGTTTCTTTTTCCCAATCCAATACCTTTGAAATTTCAGGAACTGTGGTTTCGGCCGATGATAAAATGCCACTTGAGTCTGCAACCGTACATTTAGAACGCATAAAAGACAGTACTGTTGTTACATATACCATCACAGATAAAAATGGTAAATTCTTTTTAAAAGATAATTTAAGCGATACAACGGTTAATTTGTACGTGTCTTATGTTGGTTACAGGACCTATTTAAAAAAAGTTACATTAAACCAAAACTTCATTCATTTAAATACCTTGGAATTGGAAGTGAATTCAAGTGCTTTAAACGAAGTGCTTATTACATCTCAAGCACCAATTACCATTAAAAAAGACACCTTGGAATTTAATGTAAAATCCTTTAAAACAAAAAAGGATGCTACTGTTGAAGATTTACTGAAAGAACTTCCAGGTGTTGAGGTGGATGAATCCGGAAAAATAAAAGTCAACGGAAAAGAAGTGAGTAAAATACTGGTAAATGGCAAACCTTTTTTTGGAGACGACCCAACCATTACCACGAAAAATTTAACCAAGGAAATTATAGATAAGGTCCAAATTGTGGACAGCAAAACAAAATCTGAAGCCTTTACAGGAGAAGTTACAGATGGTGAAGAAAAAACCATAAACCTAACCATTAGTGAAGAAAAGAATAAAGGGGTTTTTGGACGAGTAGCTGCTGGAGGGGGTACAGACCAGCGTTATGAATTTGCAGGCATGCTCAATTACTTTAACAACGACCAACGAGTGAGTGTTTTAGCAGGTGGCAACAATATTAATTCGCCAGGATTCAGTTTTGGGGAAATTCGAAAAATGTTCGGGAATATCAACAGTATGTCTGTTTCCAGTAATGGCACCTTTACCATAGATGGTAGAACGTTTGGTGGTGGAGCAGGTATAACAAAATCTCAAAATGCAGGAGCCAATTATGCCGATGTCATTGGTGAAAAAACAGATATCTCAGCCGATTATTTTTACTCTGGCAGCAATTCGGAAAATCAAACAGCAACCCAACGGGAAAATATTTTACCAGATTCCCGTTATTATACCAATTCTACATCCAGTAGTTATAACGATAGCGGCAGCCATAGCGCCAATATAGGTTTCGATATAGAAATAGATTCTACTTTATTGATTAATGTGGATCCATCCTTTCGTTATTCCAAAAGCCAAAATACCTATACAGGTTATGAAGCGTCTTTAAACAACTCTAAAGTCTTAACCAACGAGTCGCATACAAATTCACAGGTTGAAAATGTTGCAACCAATTTCACCAATAAGCTGAACGTCACTAAAAAATTTGGAAGTAAAGGAGCTTATATAAAAGCTGGAGTTGATGTAAGGGTAAACTCAAGGGAATCTAACGATTACTTGACATCGCTAACAAATGTATATGGTGAAGATGTTAACAACCCAAACAACCCGGATTATGTTTTAATAGACCAAACCAGTCGCGATCAATTTACAGATGGAAATGGAGATACCAAAACCCTTAGGTCCAATGTAAGTTACAGATTGCCCATTATTGACAAAAAGTTATTTGTGAATTTTGATTATGAGTATTCGAATACCAAAACAGATGATACCAAAAGCACATTTGATAAAGATGCAGAAGGATATTATACCATTTTTAACCAAACCTTGAGTACCGATTTTGAATATACTGATGAGACTAGTGCTCCAGGAATTGCTTTAAGCTATAAAACCGAAGCGTTTTCAGCAAGAATAGCAAGCTCCTACTTGTTTAGGACATTGGGCAACAAAGATTTGTTAAGACCCAAATTTAATATAGAAAGAACGTTTAAAAACATGCAACTTAACTCTTATATGAATTACAAGTTAAGTGATAAAGCATCTGTATACCTCAATTATTATCTACAGAACAATCCACCAGAATTACAACAGTTGCAAGCCTTTGCAGACGTATCAGATCCATTGAATACCATAGTTGGAAACCCTAACCTGGAACCTGAAACAAGTCATAGTTTTTATGCAGGATTCAATGCTTTCGATTTTCAGAAGAAAACGGGTTTTTATGGTTATTTTGGTGGTGCTTTTACAGATAATAAAGTTGTTTCAAAATCCATTGTAACAGAAGATCTAGAGAGAATAACCACATACGAGAATGTAAACGGGAACTACAATGCTTATGGAGGTGTAGATTATAGTAAAAGCATAAAACTGGATAGTTTAAGGTCTGTTAAGGTTGGTTTTGGGGTTTATACCAACATCTATAAGAATATTAATTTTAACAATGGCGTTCAATATGCCAGCCATGTAAATTCCTTTACTCCTGAATTGGATTTTACTTTTGAATGGAAAGATATTTTTGAAATCAGGCCAAGATACAGTGTTAGGTTCACTAATAATAAGTACAATTTGGACACTTTTGAGGACACCCAGTTTTTGTTTCATCAATTAAGGGTAAGGACTGTATGGTACCTACCTAAAAATTTTGAATGGCGAAATGATATAGAATATAATTACGATCCCAGCATATCAAGCAGTTTTCAACAAAGTGCCTGGTTTTGGAACAGTACCTTAGCCTATTCCTTTATGAAAGACAAAGCAATTCTTACTTTAAAGGCCTACGATTTATTGAACCAAAACACCAACGCTAGAAGAACAGCTACACAAAATTACATTCAAGATTCTCAAAGTACTGTTTTGCAACGCTATTTTATGCTTAGTTTTAGCTGGAAATTTAATAGTTTGGGCAAAAAAGGAGAAACACAAGACGATGGAATGTTCATTTTTGATTAAAGGGGTTCAATTTGAGTTTTAATTTCCCGCATTAAAAACTGGTACAGAACATTGCAGCTTGCAGTTTACCAACTACCTCCTGCGCCACCACCAGAGAAGCCTCCACCTCCAAAACCTCCACCAAAGCCACCTCCAGAAAACCCACCACCAGATGAGCCACCAAAGCCACCAGAAGAGCCACCATAGCTACCTCTTCCCATATTGCTCAAAATTATGGCGTCCAGGATACTGAAACCGCCAGATTTCCTGCCTCCAGAGCCTCCAGAGCCACCACGTCTGTTTTTGGAAATAGAAATTAAAATGATGATAAACACAATGAACATGAAAAAGATGACTCCAAAGGGGAAGCCTGAATTATTGGAAGATTTTCTGGAGCCTTGGTATTCGCCCATTAAAACTTCAAAAATGGCATCGGTTCCTTTATCCAAACCACTGTAATAATCACCTCTTTTAAATTCGGGAATAATCACGTTTCTTGTAAGTTCCCCAACAATACCAGCAGTTAATTTGTGTTCCACGCCATAACCCGGAGAAATCCATATTTTTCTGTCGTCTCTAGCCAATAATATAAAAACACCATTATCTTCTTTGGCTTGGCCTATTCCCCATTCGTGAGCCCATTTGGCTGACAAAAGACCAATGTTTTCTCCTTTGGTTGTTGGGATAATGGCTACTACAATCTGTGTGGAAGTGGTGTCGGAATATTTTATGAGTTTTTGTTCCAGACTGCTTTTTTCTGAAGCAGACAATAAAGACGCGTAATCGTAAACACTGGTTTGTTCTTTGGGTGTCTTGGGTATATCGAATTGTGCCCACACGTTTTGAGTAAGACACAAACCCAAAAACAACATGATAACTAAGCGTATTGGTTTCTGTTTCATTATTTTCCTTTAGATATGTTGTTGGGTAATTCATTTGTGTCTGCATGATGCCAAGGAAAATACGTCTCCAAGGCTTTACCGGCTTTTAAAATACCATCAACCAAACCTTGTTTAAAATGGCCCGATTTAAATTGTGCCTGTATGGCGTCTTTGGTATCGTTCCAGAAGTTTTTTCCAACCACATCGTTAATGCCTTTGTCGCCATATATTACAAAGGTTTTGTCTTCCACGGCAACATAAATCAAAACGCCATTTTGTTCTTTGGTATTGTCCATCTTTAATACATGGAACACTTCCATGGCACGATCAAAAGGGTCAATTTTAGAGGACTTTTCAATATGTACCCGAATCTCACCAGAGGTGTTTTTTTCGGCCTCTCGAATGGCATGAACAATTTCTTGTTCTTCTTCTGCAGTTAAAAAATCTTCTATTTTAGACATTTTTTCTATAGTTAAATTTAAGGTTGAAGCCATATAATTTAATTGCAATTACTTTTGTTTTATAATTGTTTTGGCCTCAAGCGTTATCAAGTTATTGGGCTATATTAAATAACTCAACAGCACCATAACTATTTTGTTGTGTTAAAATACTACCATTACATTTTGTTTTGGTAGTATTTCAAATTTACAAAGTTTAATTAAAATCAAATTCTACATCAACTGGTTTTTCAGCGCCAGCTTCAGCATCAAAATAAGGTTTTCCTTCAAAATCAAACATACCAGCCAAAATGGAATTAGGGAATTTTTTCACATGGTTATTATAAGGTTTGATAGCTTCGTTATAACGGGTTCTGGCAGTTTGAATGGTGTTTTCGGTACTGGTTAATTCGTCTTGAAGTTTCAAGAAATTCTGGTTGGCCTTTAATTCTGGATAACGCTCAACCGTAACCAATAATCTAGATAAGGCACTGCTTAATCCACCTTGTGCTTGATTAAATTGCTCTAATTGTTCTGGTGTAATATTGGAAGGGTCTATGGTTGTTTTGGTAGCTTCACTTCTGGCTTTTATAACCGCCTCCAGTGTGCTTTTTTCAAAATCTGCTGCTCCTTTGACTGTGTTTACCAAATTACCAATTAAATCGTTTCTACGTTGGTAAGAGGTTTGTACATTTCCCCAAGCTTCGCTTACGTTTTCATTAAGTTCAATAGCTGTATTATTAAATCCTACAACCCAATTATAAATGCCAAAACCAATTACGGCAATAATAATTACAGGAATTATCCATTTTTTCATGATAAAGTATTTAAGTGTTAGTGTTTGCTTTATTAGTTGTAAAAGTGATCTAATTGTTACAACTGATTTTTAATTTTAATAAGTTGTGCTTTAATAGCTTCTAATTTACTGATAATTTCGAATGTTTCCAGAGGTTTTTTCTTTTCTTCTTTTAGGTGTGTTTTGGCACCTTCCAAGGTAAATCCTCTTTCTTTTACCAAATGAAAAATGAATTTTAGGTTTTTTATGTCTTCTGGAGTGAATTTTCTATTCCCTTTGGCGTTTTTTTTGGGTTTCAACACATCGAATTCTTTCTCCCAAAAACGGATTAAAGATGTATTTACATCAAAAGCTTTGGCTACTTCGCCAATACTGTAATATCGTTTTTCGGGTAAATCTATGTGCATTAATCTAAAGATTGGTTTTCTAACGATGCGTGCTCCAACAATTTATTGAACTCTTCAGCAGATAAACTGCCATAGTAGAAGTTGATAGGATTGATGCGCTGATCGTCTTTAAAAATTTCGTAATGTAAGTGTGGTGCTTCAGATCGACCTGTACTGCCAACAAACCCAATAATATCTCCTCGTTTTACTTTTTGGTTTTTTCTAACGTTGTATTTGTATAAATGTGCATACAGGCTAACATAGCCATAGCCATGATTAATTCTTACATGGTTGCCATAACCAGCAGCACCATTATCTGCACGCTCTACCACGCCATCACCAGAAGCATAAACAGGTGTGCCACGAGGTGCCGTAAAATCCATTCCCCAATGCATTTTTCTTACTTTGGTAAATGGATCTGTTCTAATTCCGTAGCCAGAAGCCATTCTGGTTAAATCCTCATTGTTTACAGGTTGTATGGCAGGAATGGCTGTTAGTAATTTTTCTTTTTCTTCAGCTAACTTGGTGATCTCATCCAAGGATTTGGATTGCACTACTATCTGTTTTTGGATTTGGTCCAAACGTTTATGGGTTTCTATTATTAATTTGGAATTGTCAAAGCCTTCTAAATCTTTATATCTATTAATACCGCCAAAACCGGCTTTTCTCTGCTCCTCGGGAATTGGGTTGGCTTCAAAATACAATCTGTAGATATTGTTGTCCCTTTCTGCAATATTGGCTAAAACAACTTCTGTTTCGTCCATTTTTTTATTCAGCAACTCCAGTTGCAATTGGGCATTTTGAAGTTCGTGCCTTAGCCCTTTCTCACGAGGCGATTCTATGTACTGACTGGCAATAAAAACAAATAAAAAAGCAAATAAAGCAGATGCCAACAGAAACAACGAAATGTATTTAACCGTTCTTCTTTTTTTACGCTCTATTTTTCTATAGGAAAGCGTATCTGGATCATAATAATATTTTACCTTACTCATTATCTAATTTATGCTATTTTTGCATGGAATTTATAGGTGTTTGTGTATCTATTGAATTCCAAAACGAACAAACCTACAAAATATTTTCATTGTAAATTTAGTAAAAACTAAACGATAAAATAAGAAAGTAGGGTCTCTCAATCCAAAATTTAAAATAGATTTGTAGAGAAATTGTAAAAAACGCGTCGTTTTTATATAAAATTTAACAAAACAAGCATTCAAATTAACTAGATGAAGTCTCAAGAAGTACGTTCAAAATTTTTAAGTTTTTTTAAAGAGAAAAAACACAGTATTGTACCATCTGCACCAATGGTTTTAAAAGATGATCCTACACTTATGTTTGTGAATTCAGGAATGGCACCTTTTAAGGAATATTTTTTAGGAAATGCCAAGCCAAAAAACAACCGTATTGCAGATACTCAAAAATGCTTACGTGTGTCTGGAAAACACAACGACTTGGAAGAAGTGGGTTACGATACGTATCACCACACACTATTTGAAATGCTAGGAAACTGGAGCTTTGGAGATTATTTTAAAAAGGAGGCCATTGCTTGGGCTTGGGAACTTCTAACAGAAGTTTATAAAATAGATAAAGACATTCTCTATGTAACTGTTTTTGAGGGAAGCAATGACAGCGATAACCTGTCTATGGATCAAGAAGCCTTCGATTTGTGGAAACAGTTTGTCCCAGAAGACCGAATTTTGATGGGCAATAAAAAAGACAATTTCTGGGAAATGGGAGACCAAGGGCCTTGTGGACCTTGTAGTGAAATCCACGTGGATATTCGTTCTGCTGAAGAAAAAGCCAAAGTGGATGGAAAAACCTTAATAAATAAAGACCATCCTCAAGTGGTAGAAATATGGAATTTGGTGTTTATGCAATACAACCGAAAAGCAAACGGTTCCCTGGAAGTGCTGCCAAACAAACATATAGACACAGGAATGGGCTTTGAGCGCTTGTGCATGGTGTTGCAAGGCGTTCAAAGTAATTACGATACAGATGTTTTTACACCAATTATCAGGGAAATTGAAACCATTTCCAATAAACAATACCTTCCCGTAGGGACAAGTCGCGACTTGTCCGTTACAAATAATAATTTGTCTGTTACAAATAAAGATTTGTCCGAACAAGAAAAAATTAACATTGCCATTCGTGTTATTTCAGATCACGTTCGTGCAGTAGCATTCTCAATTGCAGATGGCCAATTGCCAAGCAACACAGGAGCAGGTTATGTGATCAGACGGATTTTACGTCGTGCCATTCGTTACAGTTTTACATTTTTGGAACAGAAAGAACCATTTATTTATAGATTGGTAGAGGTGTTAAGCCAGAAAATGGGAGAGGCCTTTCCAGAACTTAAAGCCCAAAAACAATTGATAGAGAATGTTATTAGGGAAGAAGAACAATCGTTTTTAAGAACCCTGGATCAAGGGTTGGTACTGCTAAACAGAATTGTAGAAGATGAAACATCGGATGTGATATCTGGAGAAAAAGCATTCGAATTATACGACACCTTTGGTTTTCCTATAGATTTAACGGCTTTAATTCTTCGTGAAAAAGGCTTGAAATTGGATGAAGCTGGTTTTCATGCAGAAATGAAAAAACAAAAAGACCGTTCTCGTGCAGCCAGTGAAATGAGTACTGAAGACTGGACCATTTTAAAAGAAGATGCCGTTCAGGAATTTGTTGGTTATGATATGTTGGAAACCAAAGTAAAAATTACACGATACAGAAAGGTGATATCCAAAAAAGATGGCGCCATGTATCAGTTGGTTTTCAATTTAACACCTTTTTATCCGGAAGGAGGAGGACAAGTAGGAGATAAAGGTTATTTAGAAGATACACATGGAGATGTGGTTTATATTTTGGATACCAAAAAAGAGAATAACGTGATTATTCATTTTACAAAAAATTTACCAAAGCATTTAAATGAGAGCTTTATAGCTTCGGTAGATGCCAAACAACGTTACAGGACAGAGTGCAACCATACGGCAACACACTTGTTGCATCAAGCTTTAAGGGAAATTTTAGGAGACCATGTAGAGCAAAAAGGCTCAGCAGTGCATTCAAAATACTTGCGTTTTGATTTTTCACATTTCTCTAAGCTAACTTCTGAAGAATTACGGGATGTGGAAAGTTTTGTAAATGCCAGGATTGCAGGAAAACTACCTCTACAGGAAAAACGTAATATTCCTATGGAACAAGCTTTGGAAGAAGGTGCCATAGCTCTTTTTGGTGAAAAATATGGCGATACGGTTCGTGCCATTCGTTTTGGGCAATCCATAGAACTTTGTGGCGGAACACACGTAAAGAACACAGGCGATATTTGGTATTTTAAAATTGTTTCTGAAGGAGCTGTGGCTGCAGGAATCCGAAGAATAGAAGCCATAACAAACGATGCTGTTAAAGACTATTTTGAAGATGCCAATAAAGCATTTACAGATATAAAAAGCCTGCTGAACAATCCTAAAGAACCTATAAAAGCTTTAGAAAGTCTTCAAGCAGAAAATGCCGATTTAAAAAAGCAAATTGAAAGTTTGCTTAAAGACAAGGCTAAAAACGTAAAAAGTGATCTTAAAGCAGAATTGACTGAAAAGAATGGCATTCTATTTTTAGCAAAGAAATTGGACTTGGATGCTGCTGGAATAAAAGATGTTTGTTTTGAAATGGGAAGCCAGTATTCTAATTTGTTCTTGATATTTGGTGCCGTAAACGATGGTAAAGCCTTATTATCCTGTTACATTTCCAAAGAATTGGTTTCAGAAAAAGGATTGAATGCAGGACAAATAGTTAGGGAATTGGGAAAATATATCCAAGGAGGTGGAGGAGGACAGCCTTTCTTTGCAACAGCAGGAGGGAAACATCCAGAAGGTATTGATGAAGCTTTAAAAGCCAGTGAGAACTATATAAAGTAATATTCGTAGTTTTTGTCCAGAAAAACGCAGGACAAAACCTAAGAGATTCACAGAGACTTTTAAAAAAAAAAGTCTCTGTGAATCTTTGTGTAATAAGTGGTCTTATAAAATACATTAATGAATCTTCAAACAAAAATCCAAGTAAAAAAGCAACCACATAATCAAATAGATTATCAATCTAAGCTATTTTTAATTGGATCGTGTTTTGTTGAGAATATAGGGTCGAAATTAGAGTATTTTAAATTTAAAACCCTTCAAAATCCGTTTGGTATTTTGTTTCACCCTTTAGCCATAGAAAACTTAATAACCAATGCCATTAATGAAAAAGTGTATATTGAAGAGGATCTCTTTTTTCAAAACGAACAATGGCATTGTTTTGAGGCGCATTCCAAATTAAGTTCCACATCCAAAAACGATTTGTTGAATGGTTTAAACCAGCAAATTCAAGCTGCAAATCATCAAATAAAAGATTCAACACATATAATTCTTACTCTAGGAACTGCTTGGGTCTATAGGTTTATAGATACAGATGCCATTGTGGCCAATTGCCATAAAGTTCCACAAAAGAGGTTTTTAAAGGAATTACTTTCAGTAGACGACATTTTGCAATCCCTTCAAGCTATTGTAAGTTTAATTAAAAGTGTGAATAAAAAAGCAACCATAGTTTTTACAGTGTCTCCAGTAAGACATTTAAAAGATGGGTTTGTGGAAAACACCCAAAGTAAGGCACATTTAATTTCAGCCATACATGAATTTTTAAATCAACAACCTGTCCCTACCGAAATGAGACTTTCGGGCAGCCCGACAATCTGCAATCAGCAAACTTTTTATTTCCCAGCTTACGAACTTATGATGGATGAACTTCGGGATTATCGTTTTTATGCAGAAGACATGGTTCATCCCAATCAAACAGCCATTAATTATATTTGGGAAACATTTAAAGAAGTTTGGATTTCAAACAACGCGTTTAAAACCATGGACGAAGTTGAGACTATCCAAAAAGGGCTTCAGCACAAACCATTCCATCCAAATTCCGAAGCACATCAATTGTTTCTTCAAAAATTATCAGAGAGAATAGACAGGCTACAGTTGCAATTCCCACATATTTTGTTTTAAACTCTCCAGCCTATTTTGTTCAGTATCCATGACTTGTTTAAAAAAATACGTAATTCTTCGTATTGATTGCCAAGCCGTTAATTTGCAATTTTGGAATATTATTAACCTCAAAAATATTTCAACAATGAGAACTTTAAAACATGTCACATTACTATTAATGTGTTTTTCGCTAATTACTTTTTCTTCTTGCTCCAACGATGACGATGGAGGAGATGGAGGAGGAGATCAAGGAGCTGCTGCAGGTACTATTACAGCTAAGATAAACGGAAGCTCTTTTACCTCTTTAGAAATGACTTCTTTTGCAAATACCACAACAGGTGGAGGGCAAACTACTTTGGTTATGCAAGGAAACACGCAATCTCAAGCTATTAGTATGACAATTAATGGTTATGATGGCGTTGGTACTTACCAGTTAAGTGATGATAATGTGTTCAGGATTGCCTCTTATATAGAGCCAAATATTAGCAATCCACTGGAAACCCAAACTTGGACTGCGCCTTTCCAAGATTCTGGAGTGGTTGGGGAAATTAAAATTTCGGAAGAAACCGATACCAATATTAAAGGAACTTTCAATTTTACTTGTAAAAACAGTAATGATGGAACGACCAAAAGCGTTACGGAAGGTTCTTTTAACTTGAATAAGCAACAGTAAATACGCTTGTACAACTTCTTAAAGTCTTGACAATTAAATCTTGTTGTTGAGATTAAACCCGATTAGGCGCAATACAGGTAGGTTGTTGCGCTTAATCTTTTTAAAACATCGTTTTATCGAAAAATTATATAGTATCTATCATTAAATTGTATTTTTATTATGCTATTAATCAATTTTTATAAACAAACATCAGGCAACATCTACTTTTGAGGGATCGCGTTTGATGTTTTTTATGTCTATAATGTAAATAATAGCATGCTTTAAATATCTTAATAAAGCATTGGGTTATGGATTTCAATTTTCTATTTTCTTTAGTTCTGTTCATGCTTATAAGTATCTTGTTGCTTTTAAGCTTAAAAACCATTAGGGCAACCAAATGGCAGGCCAAAAACGCTCAAGAAAACTACTTAAAGTTGCATAAAAAGCTGGTTGATAGCAGGTTGATGCAAGAACAGAATGTGGAAAAAAACGCTTTTTTGGAACGTTATAATAAATCTTTGTTAAATACCTTATTTGAAATTACAAAAGAGCTGCTATTAACAAAAAAGAGTATATTAGAAGAGTATTACAATTAATTATATGAAGAAATTATTACTCATTTTTATAAGCCTGTTTTTTAATCTCCATGGCTTTTCACAAAACCCAGTAAAAATTATTGATAGTTTAAAAATTGAACTTTCAAAAAAACCAGACGAAGCAACAAAAGCTAAAATTTATGGAGATTTAACTTGGTATTACTGTTCTGTTTCAACAGATTCAGCTCTAGTTTATGGAAAAAAGGCCATGAATTTAGCTGAAAAAATGAATGATTCTGTTTTTTTAGCTCAAACGTTCAATGATTATGCTACAGTATATTATTTAAAAGGAGATTACGATGTCTCTGAAGATCTATTAAAAAAGTCTTTAAAAATTAGAAATAAGCTTCAAGATTCTTCAGGAATTGCTGCTGTAAATTCTAAATTAGGAAATATTTATTATAAGAAATCTCTCCTTGATAGTTCCATGATCTATTTTTTAAAATCGTTGAAGTATTACGATGATATTGGAAATAAGGTTGTTTCAAATTCCCTGAAAAGTAATATTGCTAACATTTATATGACGTTAAAGAATTATTCTAAAGCAGAACAATACTTAAATGAAAATATTACATTTTTCCAGGAAAATAATCAGTTAGAATATTTAAGTAATTCCTTTGTGAGCATGGCTAGTCTTTTTTTATTTAAAAAAGACACTACAAATGCCATAAACTACTTAAAGAAAGGAATAAAAGAAGCTGAAAAAGTTAATGCATATCCAACTTTAGGTTCTGCCTATAATAATTTAGGAACTATTTATAGCGACAAAAAAGATTATAAACTAGCTAAACAATATGTTCTTAAATCTATTGAAATAAGAGAGAAAAGTAATTTAGGAACAGAATTGGCAAGTTCTAAATTAACCCTTGCTGGTATTTACAATAATTTAGGCGAGTTTAATAAAGCGAAACCTATTTTATTAGAAAGTTTAAACGTGTTTATTAATGAAAAAGTAGTAGATAAAAGTTTATTGGTTTACTTGCAACTTATACCAGTATATGCTAGCGAATCTAAACCAGATAGTGTGGCATATTACACAAATTTATATATTAAAAATCAAGATCTTGTCCAGCAAGAAAACGCGCTTAAATTAAGTAGTGAGTTAGAAACTAAATACGAAACAGAAAAAAAAGAAAAAGAAATTTTGTTGCAACAAGCACAAATTTCTATTAAAGAACAAGACTTAAAAACCAAAAACTATCAAATTATTAGTCTAATTGTTTTAGCTATTATTTTATCATTATTTGGTTATTTATTGTACAACCAACAAAAATTAAAACACAACCAACTTAAAAAAGAAACCGAATTAAAAGAAGCTCTAATTAAAATCGAAACCCAAAACAAACTGCAAGACCAACGTTTAAGAATCAGTAGGGACTTGCATGATAATATAGGTGCACAACTAACCTTTATTATTTCGTCTCTGGATAATTTAAAATACGGCTTTAAACTTCCAGACAATTTAAGCGAAAAACTTAAGCATATTAGTGAGTTTACTTCTTCAACCATATATGAGTTAAGAGATACCATTTGGGCCATGAATAAAACGGAAATTTCTTTTGAAGACTTACAAGCCAGAATCTCTAATTTTATTGAAAAAGCAAATAAATCATCTCATGCCGTAACCTTTAATTTTAACGTGGACAAAGAATTGAAAAACCATAAAATGTTCACATCTGTTCAAGGTATGAACATCTATAGGATTATTCAGGAAGCCATAAACAACGCATTAAAATATGCCAATGCCACTCAAATTGATGTCGACTTTTCATCAAAGAATACTGTTTACGAACTAAAAATTACAGATAACGGAATAGGTTTCGACCTCAATAACATTGAATTTGGCAATGGTATAAACAACATGAAAAAACGCGCACATGAACTGGAAGCAGAGTTTGAAATAACATCTCAATTAAATAATGGAACAACCATAAGGGTCTATAAAACAAGGAATACGTAATTCTTCGTATTATTTTATATCATTTATATGGTTATTTTAGTAAAAATTACTTCGCATGAACATTAAAATAGCCATCGTGGACGACAATTCGTTTCTTATAAATGCCGTTAAGGAAAAACTCTCCTTTTTTGAAGATTTAAATTTTAAATTTTCTGCCTTAAATGGTTCCGATTTATTGGTTAAACTGGAAGACAACCACAACATAGATTTGATTTTAATGGATATAGAAATGCCAATTTTAAATGGTATAGAAACCACAGAAATCGTTAAACAAAAATATCCTCACATTAAAATAATCATGCTCACGGTTTTTGATAACGACGAAAATATTTTCAAGTCCATTAAGGCAGGAGCGGACGGTTATTTGCTAAAAGAGATCAATGCCCAGGATTTGCACGATGGCATTTTGGAAACCTTAAATGGAGGTGCAGCCATGAATCCGTCCATTGCATTAAAAACGTTAAAGCTGCTCCGAAACCCTTTAAACATAGAAAACCAACAGGAACAGGAAGACATCAAACTAACCGCAAGAGAAATCGAGGTCTTGGAACAATTAAGTAAGGGCTTAAGTTATAATGCCATAGCACAGAATTTGATACTCTCTACAGGAACTGTTAGAAAACACATAGAAAACATATACAACAAACTTCAGGTACACAATAAAATAGAAGCCTTACAAAAGGCTAAAAAAAACAACTTAATTTAAAAAAAAGTGTTTTAAGCTAATTTCCGTTTTTTTGTCTATTTTTAGGAATGCGCAAAATTCTATTAGGAGTCATCATAACACTAACAATACTCTTCGCTTTTAAATATTGCGAAGATAAAAAAGATGAAAAAATAGTTCTTCGGGAAAGTTCTGCCTTAATACAAGAACACATTAAAAACGTTGGAAAACTAGTTGTTACCAAAGGCCATTTTAGCGAAGTTTTCACATATAAAAATTCTAAAGCAGTTTTTGCCGATTTGGTCAATGCTGAAAAAAAAGCATTGGTAGTGGTCAATGCAGATGTAACCATTGCATTCGACTTAAGTAAGATTGAATATCAAATTGATGAAGCAACCAAAACACTAAACATTACAAGTATTCCAGAAGAAGAAATAAAGATCAATCCCGATTTTGAGTATTATGATGTCCAGGCAGATTACCTAAATCCTTTTGAAGCCAAAGACTACAATGCCATTAAAGAAACAGTAACTAAATCTTTAATGAAAAAGGTAAACGCTTCAACCTTTAAATTAAATGCCAAAAACAGATTGATCAGTGAATTGTCAAAATTCTATATCCTTACCAATTCATTGGGTTGGACACTGCAGTACCATCACAACCCCATTGATTCTTCCAACGGATTTCAAAATCTAGAAGTCTTGAAAAATTAAATGGCCTTGCCTCAAGAGAGGCTGACTTGCTTTGAGAAAAAGACCTAAAGTTTTTTTTGCAAACTGCTCCAGCCTCCACCATTAACGGCTTCAATACCATGCTTGTTTAAAACAGAAGCTGCACTGGCAGAACGCATGCCACTGGCACAACAGGCAATAACAGGTTTGTTCATTTTTTTAATGTCTTCAATTTTACCATTAAGCATTTGCAACGGAATATTCTTAGAACCAGGAATTGCGCCTTGGCTAAATTCAGCTTTGGTTCTTACATCTATAATAATGGCTTTTCTAGATTGAAAATCCTTAATTTTATCAGTTTTGTTACCTGTTAAAAAATCCAATAATCCCATAATTTATTTTTTTACAAAGTACTTTAATTTATTTCAAAATAAATGTAACAAGAGTTACAACTTATTTTTTAAGTATCTTCAGCCTCTATTTTGAAACATCCTTGATCAAAGCTTATATCGCTAAGTTGTCTGAAAGTAGGGTGTTCCATGTGACTGTTAATAGATAATAGATGTAAGCACATGAAAGAGATTACACGTAAAGACGAAATTATTAAAACGGCAGCCAAACTTTTTAAAGAAAAGGGTTATAGCGCTGTAACCATGAGAGATTTGGCAACAGCCATGGGAATAAAAGCTGCAAGTTTGTATAACCATATCAGTTCCAAACAGGAAATCCTGAAAGAGATTATTATTTCTTTGGCTGAAGCATTTACGCAAGGCATGGAACAAATTAAGACGTCCAATAATACCTGTGTGGAAAAATTAAACAAAATTGTAGAACTGCACGTATCCATTACAAGCCAAAATACCTTTGGTATGGCGTCCCTAAATAACGACTGGATGCATCTGGAAGAACAATTGGATTATTATCTTGAATTACGCTTGAATTATGAAGAAAATTTTAGAAGTATTTTAAAATCTGGCATACAAAATGGTGAAATTTCAAACAAAAACGTTGAGGTTATGTTGTTTTCCATGTTGTCCACATTACGTTCCTTATATATTTGGATCCCGAACAAAGATGCTATCAACGTAAAAAAACTTAGTGCCCAATTAAGCAATGTGCTTATTGAAGGTATTCGCTAGTAATACAACCTATGGTTGTAATGTTTATTTTCATAAAAGACCAACCCATTCCTTAACTTAAAACTAAGGGGCGGAAATAGGCAAAAAAGATTCAAATTTATTTTGTAAATTTGTAAACCTAACTAACAAGCGTTAGTTGGCTTTCCCTTAAGGAAGATGGCGCAAGGCGTCGGAAAGTGTTTTATTAAACTTAAAAAGATGTCTGTAGCAAACTAATTTGCGCAGAGTCTTAAGTCAGACATAATTATGGCAGATTTTTTTAAATTAAAAGTTGCAGACATATATAAGGAAACAAAAGATACAGTTGTTATATCTTTTGAAGTTCCAGACCATTTAAAAGAAAAATTCAAATTCAAACAAGGTCAACATCTTACACTACGAAAAAACATTAACGGTCAGGACATACGCAGAAACTATTCTCTGTGTACCAGCCCCTTTGACAACCAATGGAAAGTAGCGGTAAAAACCATTCGTCAAGGTGTTTTTTCAAATTATGCCTTCAATGAATTAAAAAAAGGGGACGAGTTGGAGGTGATGCCGCCACATGGAGAGTTTTATGTGGAGTGCGAACCCGAAAGTTCAAAAAATTACATAGCCTTTGCAGCAGGTAGTGGAATAACACCCATGATATCCATTATAAAAACACATCTGCATTTGGAACCAAATAGTACATTCAAGCTGTTTTACTTGAATCGCACTGTAAAATCCATTATCTTTAAAGAAGAAATTGAGCAGCTTAAAAATGAATTTTTCGATCGCTTTCAGGTTTTCTATTTTTTAACCAAAGAGCAACGAGATATCCCGTTTTTAAATGGACGCTTTGATGAGGAAAAACTGGCTATATTAACAAAAACCTTCATAGATATTCCAGATACGGCTCATGCGTTTATTTGTGGTCCTCAAAACATGATATTCTTGATTCGCGACGAGCTTGAAAAAGCAGGACTGTCTAAAGAAAAAATACATTATGAGTTGTTTTTCTCTGGAAGCAGCGAAGAAGAGAATAAACATATAGCTGAAATTTTAGAAGAAAAAACAGATGGAACCGAAGTGACCATAATAGATGGAGGAAAAGAATTCCATTTTGTTATGGACGATGATTTCGACAACATCTTGGATGGCGCACTTGCTGCTGGAGCCGATTTGCCTTTTGCCTGTAAAGGTGGCGTTTGCAGTACTTGTAAATGTCAAGTGAAGGAAGGCTCAGTAAAAATGAAAATAAATTATGCGCTAGAGGAAAAAGAAGTGGCACAGAATTTTGTGTTAAGTTGTCAAGCTGTGCCAACCAGTAAAAAAGTAGTGGTAGATTTTGACGTATAAATGAAATTGTAGCTGTTGATGGAAAGCAGCATAATAGAAAGTTCCTGCAAGATTTTCAATCCCGAAGCGTTGGGACTTGTAGGTTTATAATACTAATTTAAAAACAAATCCTAGTAAACTCTTTAAGAAAGAGTTGAGGTGAGTCTTATGGGAGAAGAACAAATAAAGAATTTAGAAGCTCAATTTGAGGCACGTATAGCGCGTGACGAGAAAATTGAACCAAAAGATTGGATGCCAGAAAAATATCGTCAAACACATATCAGGCAGATATCCCAGCACGCACATTCTGAAGTGGTTGGAATGCTTCCAGAAGGAAATTGGATCACCAGAGCACCTTCATTAAGAAGAAAAGTAGCCTTATTGGCTAAAATTCAAGACGAAGCTGGTCATGGTTTGTACCTGTACTCTGCTTGCGAAACCCTAGGGGTTTCAAGAGACGAACTCTACGAGCAATTACATTCAGGAAAAGCAAAATACTCTTCAATTTTCAATTATCCTACCATCACATGGGCAGATATGGGAGCCATTGGTTGGTTGGTAGATGGAGCAGCCATTATCAATCAAGTACCATTGTGCAATACCTCCTATGGTCCATATGCTAGAGCCATGGTTCGTGTTTGCAAGGAAGAAAGTTTTCACCAACGTCAAGGGTATGAAATCATGCTTAAGTTGGCTAATGGAACACCAGAACAAAAAGCTATGGCACAAGATGCCCTTAACCGTTGGTGGTGGCCTAGTTTAATGATGTTGGGACCTACTGATGCAGAATCAGTTCATACAGAGCAGTCCATGAAATGGAAATTAAAACGAAAATCCAATGACGAATTGCGTCAGCAATTTATAGATCAAACGGTTCCTCAAGCCGATATTTTAGGTTTAACCATACCAGATCCAGATTTAAAATGGAATGAAGAAAAAGGAAGTTATGATTTTGGCGAAATTGATTGGGATGAATTCTGGCAGGTTGTTAAAGGCCATGGACCATGCAATAAAGAGCGTATGAAAGCAAGGGTTGGAGCTTGGGAGCGTGGCGAATGGGTTCGTGATGCAGCCATGGCGTATGCCGAAAAACAACAAAAAAGAAAAGAAAAACAAGTCGTATAATAATTTATGATTGAAGATTATCGATTTGAGATTTTAAAATCAACAATCAACAATCATCAGTCAACAATCAGCAATCAACAATAATCATGTCAACAACAAAAAATTGGCCACTTTGGGAAGTCTTCGTAAGAAGTAAAAACGGATTAGAACATCGTCATTTTGGAAGTCTACATGCTGCCGATGCTGAAATGGCATTAGAAAACGCAAGGGATGTATATACTAGAAGAAATGAAGGTGTAAGTATTTGGGTTGTAGAGTCCAAACATATTACAGCCTCAAATCCAGAGCATAATGGTGAAATGTTTGAACCAGCTCAAGATAAAGTGTATCGTCATCCAACATTTTATGAATTGCCTGATGAGGTAAAATATATGTAAAATTCCTCAGAAAGCAGGAATCTTAAACTTAATGGTTTGTGTTACATGTGGTATTCCTGTTTTTTTAAAAACTAGGGATAACAAGAATTAAAAATATAAATTGAAGTTTTTCAAGTTAAACTTCAAATTCAAGTTCAAATGAAAGAAAACTTATATAAATATATCTTGGGTATTGCAGATAATTCCTTAATTCTTGGGCAAAGGTTAGGAGAATTAACTGGTCATGGGCCAAGTCTTGAAACAGACATAGCTTGCACTAATTTATCATTGGATTTGTTAGGGCAAGTAAGAAGCTACTATCAGTATGCGGCAAAAATATTAGGGAATGGAAAAACTGAAGATGATATAGCCATGCTTCGATTGGAACATGAGTATTTAAACGTATTATTGGTGGAACAACCAAATACAGACTTTGCTTACAGTATGGGACGTCAGTTTTTATTCGATGTGTATCACTTCCTCTTTTTAAATGAACTTCAAAAAAGTACAGATATTACTTTATCTGCCATTGCCATAAAATCTATAAAAGAAGTAAGCTATCACCAACGTTTTTCTTCAGATTGGATAAAACGTTTGGGAGATGGTACAGAAGAAAGCCATCAAAAAATGCAAACAGCTATAGATGATTTATGGACATATACAGACGAATTGTTTCATCAAACAGAAGCAGATATCGCAATGGTAACTGAAGGAGTTGGGGTAGATGTTACCAAACTTAAGGACACATATTATAAAAAAGTAGCTGAAGTTTTGGAAGAAGCAACCCTAAAAATCCCTGAATCCAAATATTTTCAAAAAGGAGGAAAACACGGAATTCATACAGAACACATGGGTTATTTATTGGCAGATCTGCAATATATGCAACGTACCTATCCTAATATGGAATGGTAAGGAATTCATGCACAGACAGAAATCCCTTAAAAAAAAACATCATGCTGAACTTGTAGAAGCATCTCAATAATGGTAACAGAAAAACAACATATCGACCAAATTCTAATTCCAATTCTAGAACAGGTTTCAGATCCTGAAATTCCAGTTCTTTCAATTATGGATATGGGAGTGGTTCGTTCTGCTGTCATCCAAAACAACGTTGTAAAGGTTCAAATAACACCAACCTATAGTGGCTGTCCTGCTATGGATGTCATTGGGGACGATATAAAAGCTGCTTTAAAAAAAGCAGGATACCATTCTGAAATTGAATTGATTTTGGCTCCAGCCTGGACAACCGATTGGATTACTCCAAAAGGTAGAAAAGCTTTGGAAGAATACGGTATTGCAGCTCCTTTAAGTCCAGAGGCTGATAAAGAAGCTCTTTTGGGAAATAAAAAAATAGTGGCATGTCCACAATGTGGATCTACAAACACAAGATTAGTTAGTCAGTTTGGTTCAACAGCTTGTAAAGCACAGTTTCAATGTGAAGACTGTCAGGAACCTTTTGACTATTTTAAATGTTTAAAGTAAATGTCATTCAGAACGAAGCGAAGAATCTTATTTTGAGATTGCCACGTCCTTCGTCCTCGCAATGACAAATAAAATAAGGTATGAGCAATAATTCAATACTACTAAAAATTGAAAACAATATAGCGTTCATTACGCTTAACAGACCAGAAGTATTTAATAGTTTCAATCGGGATATGGCTTTAAGTTTACAAAGCATATTAGATGATTGTGAATCCAATAACACTGTTAGAGCCATTGTTTTAACTGGAAATGGTAAAGCTTTTTGTGCAGGTCAAGATTTAAAAGAAGTAACATCTCCAGAATTAAACCCAGGATTTAAAAAAATTCTGGAAGAACATTATAATCCCATAATAACTCGAATCAGAAACATTGAAAAACCAATCATAGGAGCTATCAATGGCGTGGCAGCAGGAGCTGGAGCAAACATAGCCTTGGCTTGTGATGTGGTTGTGGCTCATGAAAAAGTGAGCTTTATACAAGCGTTTAGTTTAATAGGGCTAATACCGGATAGTGCTGGAACCTTTTTTTTGCCTAGACTCATAGGTTTTCAAAAGGCATCGGCTTTAGCCATGTTGGGAGATAAAATCCCTGCAGATGAAGCTGAGCGCTTGGGCATGATTTACAAAGTGATCCCTTTAGAAACTTTCGAAGACGAAGTAAATAAATTGGCTTATAAAATGGCGAATATGCCAACCAAAGCCTTGGGATTAATCAAAAAAAGTTTAAACCAGTCTCTTACCAATAACCTAGATCAGCAATTGGCTTTAGAATCAAAATATCAAATAGAGGCAGCAGGAACAGAAGATTATGCCGAAGGTGTCGCAGCTTTTATAGAAAAAAGAAAACCTGAATTTAAAGGGAGATGATTGTTGATTGTAGATTTCTGATTGTAGATTTAAGCTAAAATAAATAATATGAAACCTAATCAGTTAGAAAATAGATTAATTCAGTTTGCAATTGATGTTATTATGGTTTGTAGAATAAAGGATAATTCATTTGCTTCAGTACATCTAGCAAAACAACTTATAAGATCGGCAACTTCTGTCGCTTTAAATTATGGTGAAGCTCAAGGTGGAAAATCTGCTCGCGACTTTCTTCATAAAATGAAAATCTGTTTAAAGGAATTAAGAGAATGCTTAATAAATATGAAAATTCAGAAGGGAGCCAAACTTATAACTGATATTGGTGCTTTTAGATAAGTTATTAGATGAAAATAACCAATTGATTTCAATATTTATTGTTAGTTTTAAAACGGCATCATTAAAATTAAAACCATAAATTGAATATGATATTAAACTTCAACAATCATAAATCGTTAATCAACAAGCAACAAGAATGAACATAGGAATAATCGGAAGTGGAACCATGGGAAGTGGCATTGCTCAAGTGGCTGCAACTTCTGGATACAAAGTAAAGTTATTCGATACCAACCAAGCAGCTTTGGATAAAGCCAGAGTTGCCTTGGAAAAAATATTGGCAAGATTAGTTGAAAAAGGTAGAATTGTCACCTCTGAAAAAGATAGAATCCAAGCAAACATTTCTTATGTAGAAACGTTAAAAGATTTGTCAGATTCCAATCTTACAATAGAGGCCATAGTTGAAAATCTTGAAATAAAGAAAAACTTGTTTTCAGAACTGGAAAGTTATGTGTCTGATGCTTGTATTATAGCATCAAACACTTCCAGCTTGTCCATAGCGTCCATAGCTTCTTCATTGCAAAAACCAGAGCGTTGTATTGGAATTCATTTTTTCAATCCTGCGCCATTAATGAAATTGGTGGAGGTGGTTCCTGCTATTCAAACCTCGCAGGAAGTCCTTGAAACATCAGTGAAAATCATTAAGGATTGGAAAAAAACAGTTGCTGTGGCTAAAGACACACCTGGTTTTATAGTCAACCGGGTGGCCAGGCCATTTTATGGTGAAGCCTTACGTATTTATGAAGAAGGGATAGCGAGTTTTGAAACTATAGATTCAGCCATGAAAAATATAGGAGGTTTCAGAATGGGACCTTTTGAACTTATGGATTTTATTGGAAACGATGTCAATTATACTGTAACTGAAACCGTTTTTACAGCATTTTATTTCGATCCAAGATATAAACCAGCGTTCACACAAAAACGCTTTGCAGAAGCTGGCTATCTAGGGAGAAAATCAGGTAAAGGCTATTATGATTATGATAAAAACGGACATCTCATTCAGCGTGATTCTGTCATTCAGCCAGAAAACGAAGAACCTCTTAAACAACTTATATTCAATCGTATTTTGGTCATGCTCATCAACGAAGCAGCCGATGCTTTGTTTTTAAATATCGCATCGGCTGAAGATATTGATAATGCCATGACCAAAGGGGTCAATTACCCAAAAGGACTGTTGGCTTGGGCAGACGAAAAAGGCATGGATTGGTGTGTTTCAAAAATGGATGAATTATACAATGAATATCATGAAGATAGGTATCGTTGTAGTCCGTTGCTGAGAAAAATGAACAACGAAAATAAGACGTTTTTTTAAGTAAATTAATGAGGTATTTGGAAATAGATGTTAGTATGAAAAGTAACCATTATTTTAAGTTTGAAGAAGTACAAGTTTATCAAAAAACCATGGATTTGGAAGAGGTAGTACATGCTTTGGTAAAAGATATTCAAAATCATGAAATTTATGCTCTTTCATTTCAGTTTAGAAGTATTTCAGATTCTTTAGCGATAAATATTGCTGAAGGTTCCAATAACTCAGGTGCTAATTTTAAAAGCTATTTTAAAAATGGCTTGGGATAGTTTCCTTTTATGTAACTGCATCAACTAAAGCGAGATTAAGAGGTTAAAAAGCATTTGAAGTAGATGAACAAAATAGAAAAATGATAACAGAAATCTCAAAAATGATTTCAGCATTAAGAAATCATCAAAAAAAATAAATAATTAAGATCTTTAGGTTGAGATAGGCCTTTGGTCTCTCATCTATAAATAACTCATTAGCAATATGAAACCAGAGCAAATCCCACATAAAATGTTAAGTCAGGACGCTTTTAGCCAATGGCTAGGTATCAAAATCCTGGAATGTGAAATAGGACGTTGTAAAGTTGGTATGACCATTAGAAAAGAGATGCTAAACAGTATGTATAAAGCCCATGGAGGCATTAGCTATGCCTTAGCAGATACAGCTTTTGGGTTTGCTGCAAACACACATGGAAAATATGCTGTTTCAATTGAAACCAGCATCAATCACATCGAAGCATTAAACGAAGACGATTATATTGTGGCAGAATCTGTTATAGAAAATGTTAAAAACAAATTAGGTTTCAACATTATTGAAGTTAAAAGAGGTGAGGAGCTTGTAGCTTTATTTAAAGGCGTCGTTTATAGAACAAGTAAAGATTGGCAAGAATAAAAGCAATCATTAAATAGTGTAATTATGAAATGGCAAGGAAGAAGACAAAGTAAAAATTTAGACGATCGTCGTGGCATGGGAACCAAAGGTAAACTAGCTGCAGGTGGAGGCATTGTTGCAGTAATTGTGATACTCTTGCAACTTTTTGGTGGCGAAACAGGTCAGCAAATAGCTCCTATTATAGAACAAATTAACCAAGGACAAACCACACCACAGGTTCAAGAAAGAGAACTCACAGCCCAAGAAAAGGAAGTAGGGGATTTTGTAGCAACTGTTTTGGCAGACACTGAAGACGTATGGAACCAAATTTTTAGAGACAATAATCTAGGAGATTACAAAGAACCAACCATGGTACTTTTTTCTGATGCTGTAAGAAGTGGCTGTGGAAATGCAAGCTCTGCCTCTGGGCCTTTTTACTGTCCTGCAGATCAAAAATTATATATGGATTTAACTTTTTTCGATGAACTTAAAACACGTTTTGGCGCTCAAGGTGGCGATTTTGCCATTGCTTACGTTACAGCTCACGAGATTGGACATCATATTCAAACCCTACTTGGAACCTCACAAAAAGTAAGACAATTGCAACAACAAACCAATAAAGTTGAAGCCAATAAACTTTCGGTCGCTCAAGAACTTCAAGCAGATTTTTATGCTGGTGTTTGGGCGCATCACAACCAAGAATATCTAGAAGCTGGAGATATTGACGAAGCACTAAGTGCGGCCAATGCTGTTGGAGACGATGCCATACAAAAAAGAGTTCAAGGAGATGTTGTGCCAGATAGTTTTACTCATGGAACATCGCAACAGCGTATGGAGTGGTTTATGAAAGGTTATAATACTGGAGATATAAGATTGGGAGATACGTTTTCGGTAATATTAAACTAACTAAAATCTAAAAATCAACAAATCCTGCAAGGTTTTATCCAGAAGCGTTGGGACTTATAGGGTTAAAATAGAATACATTTTAATAAGATTCCCATTTTAGGGGAAATATAAAACTTATGAAAGAAGCATATATCATAGATGGAATTCGTACTCCAATAGGAAGTTATCAAGGCACATTATCAGCAGTTCGTACAGACGATCTAGCTGCCTTGGTCATTGAAGAAATAGTAAAAAGAAACCCAAACATCCCCAAAGAAGCCTACAACGATGTGATATTGGGTTGTGCCAATCAAGCTGGGGAAGACAATCGGAATGTGGCTAGAATGGCATCACTCTTAGCAGGATTGCCATATACAGTTCCTGGAGAAACAGTTAACAGATTGTGCAGTTCTGGACTTTCCGCTATCATACATGCCAATAGAGCCATAAAAGCTGGAGATGGCGATGTGTTTATCTCTGGAGGTGTAGAAAACATGACACGTGGTCCTTACGTTTTAGCAAAACCTTCTAAAGGTTTTGGAACCGATGCCAAAATGTACGATTCCAGTTTTGGCTGGCGCTTTGTAAATCCGAAAATGCAAAAAATGTATGGAACAGATGGCATGGGAAATACTGCTGAAAATCTGGTGGAAAAATATAATATCTCTCGCGAAGATCAAGATAAATTTGCTTATTGGAGCCAAATGAAAGCTTCAAAAGCACAAGAAAACGGTCGTTTAGCCAAAGAAATTGTAACAGTTGAAATTCCACAAAGAAAAAAAGATCCAATCCTGTTTTCAAAAGATGAATTTGTGAAACCAGGAACAACTTTAGAGGTTTTGGCCAAATTAAGAGGAGCTTTTAAAGCTGAAGGAGGAAGCGTCACAGCTGGAAATTCTTCAGGATTGAATGATGGAGCTGCTGCAACAATCATTGCTTCTGAAGCAGCTGTAAAAAAATACAATTTAAAACCATTGGCAAGAATTGTCAGTTCAGCAGTTGTTGGTGTAGAACCCAGGATTATGGGAATTGGACCAGTAGAGGCTTCAAATAAAGCATTGGAAAAAGCAGGATTGACCATGGACAACATGGATATTATAGAATTAAACGAAGCCTTTGCTGCTCAAGCATTGGCTTGTACAAGAGCTTGGGGACTTGCCGACAATGATCCAAGATTAAACCCTAATGGTGGTTCCATTGCGATAGGTCATCCTCTTGGTGTAACTGGTACAAGAATCGCATATTCAGCAGCTTTGGAATTGCATGAACAACAAAAACGTTATGCATTAATTACCATGTGTATTGGTGTTGGCCAAGGCTATGCTGCTATAATTGAAAATGTAACTTTATAATAGATGTCATCTCGATCATGGTCGAGAGATCTCAATTGAATACTATGAAAAAAATACAGAATTACGTCACAGGACAATGGATGGAAGGTAAAGGACAAGGGGTCCCAATGTTTGATGCTATCACTGGTGAAGTTGTAGGGCTTTCAGATACAGAAGGTTTGGATTTTGCTGAAATTTTGCATTACGGAAGAACCATAGGAAGTGAAAAATTACGCAAAATGACCTTTCAAGAACGTGGTAACATGCTTAAAAAATTAGCACTGTACCTGGTTAAAAAGAAAGCCGATTTTTATGAGATAAGTTATAGAACAGGAGCAACAAAAATAGATAGCTGGATTGATATTGAAGGAGGATTTGGGAACTTGTTTGCCAACGCATCCTTAAGAAAATTATTTCCTAACCAAGCCTATCACGTAGAAGGAGATCCTATCGATTTATCTCGTGGTGGACGTTTTATGGCACATCATATTATGGTGCCAAAACGTGGTGTAGCCATACATATCAACGCCTTTAATTTCCCGGTTTGGGGCATGCTTGAAAAATGCGCTGTAAACTGGATGGCAGGTGTGCCAGCAGTTGTAAAACCAGCAACAAACACCTCGTTTTTAACCGAAGCTGTGGTACGTGAGATTATTACTTCTGGTATTCTTCCTGAAGGCGCCTTACAGTTAATAACAGGGTCTGCAAGAACCATTTTGGATACCGTGGAATCCCAGGATGTCGTAACCTTTACAGGTTCGGCAAGCACAGGTAGATTATTAAAATCACATAAGCGTATTATCGAGGAATCTGTGCCATTCAATATGGAAGCCGATTCTTTAAATGCATCTGTTTTAGGCGAAGACGCTATTCCTGGAACACCTGAATTCGATTTATTCATAAAAGAGGTAAGAAATGAAATGACCGTAAAATGCGGACAAAAATGTACGGCAATCCGTAGAATTATTGTGCCACAGGACCTTGTGATAGATGTTCAAATAGCATTAGGAAAGGCCTTGGAAAAAATCACTATAGGAGATCCACGTCTCAAAGAGGTGAGGATGGGAGCCTTGGTGAGTAAAGACCAAGTAACAGAAGTTAAAGATCGTGTTCAGGAACTGGCTAAGACTGCCAGTATCGTTTATGGCGATTTAGATAAAATTGAAACTATTGGAGCCGATGCTAAAAAAGGCGCATTTTTAAGTCCTATTTTGCTTCGTGAAGACCATCCTTTTAAAAATTTATCTGTTCACGAAACAGAAGCATTTGGTCCAGTAAGTACCATCATGCCTTATAAAAACCTTGACGAAGCCATTACTTTGGCGCAAATGGGGAAAGGCTCCTTGGTATCATCCATCGCAACCAACAATGATAGAATTGCCAAAGAATATGTGATAAATGCAGCAAGTCATCATGGACGTATTTTAGTTATTAATCGTGATATGGCAAAAGAAAGTACAGGTCATGGTTCCCCATTGCCCAATCTAGTACATGGAGGTCCTGGTCGTGCTGGAGGAGGAGAAGAAATGGGAGGTATGCGAGGCATCAAACATTATTTACAACGAACAGCCATACAAGGTACACCAACTACTTTAACTGAAATCACGGGAATTTATCAACAAAATGCAACATATAAAGAGGCAGAACAACATCCATTTAAATACCATTGGGAAGACATTCAGCCAGGGATGTCGCTTAAAACGCATAACCGAACTTTTACGGATACAGATGTCATCAATTTTGCCAATCTAACCTGGGATCATTTTTATGCTCATACAGATATCACGTCGTTAGACGGAAGTATTTTCGAAAAAAGGACAGCTCATGGCTACTTTATTATTTCTGCAGCTGCAGGATTGTTTGTTTATCCAAATAAAGGGCCAGTAGCAGCAAATTACGGACTGGAAGAGTGTCGTTTCTTACGTCCTTTGTACCATAATGATACCGTTTACGTGCGTTTAACTTGTAAACAAAAGGTGGATAGAGATGTCGCTTCTGCTGAACACCCAAGTGGTATTGTAAAATGGTATGTAGAGGTATTTGATGCGTTAAACGACGAATTGGTTGCTTTTGCTACCATTCTAACCATGGTACAGAAAAAACAAGAGGTTTTTGTTGAAATGACAGAAGATAAAATCAATGACTGTTTATCAAAATTAACCGATAATGTTAAGCCAAAATGGGGCATCATGACACCTCAGCATATGATAGAGCATTTGGAATTTACCTATAAAATTGCTTCAGGAGAGATTCAGGGTTTTGAAGTGGCTACACCTGAAAAGATTTTAGAAAAAGTACATGCCAGTTTGTATAACTATGAAAAATTTCCAAAAAACACCCATTTTCCTCTTTTGGAAAAAGATAAACTAGAGGATTTAAAACATCCTGATTTAGCTACAGCCATTGAAAAATTCAAGGCTCAAAGAGAGAAATATTTGGAGTATTTTAAGGATCGTCCAGATGCTAAATTAAACAATATGGTTTTTGGAGAGTTGAATAGATACGAGTGGTATTTATTGGAAAGAAAACATTTAAATCATCATTTTGAACAGTTTGGGTTAATATAAAAACGAAACAAACTTTTCAGTCCCGACGGTTCTGGATTCAAAAAACCGAAAGGCCTAAATTAAAATATGAGATTAACAACCTGCAAAGTTTATAAAACCTAGTAGGTTCAATAAAAAAAGCAAAATTATGACTAACCCTTATGTTAAATTAGATATAATAAACCAAGTAGGATACATAGAGTTTTTTCATCCTGCCCACAACTCCTTACCAGGAGATTTATTGACAAAATTAGCTCAAACCATTACCGAAGCAGGAAACAATAAAGACATTAAAGTTTTGGTGCTGAAGAGTGGTGGCGAGCGCACGTTTTGTGCTGGAGCCAGTTTTAAGGAACTTATTAACATTAACGATGACGCAACTGGAAAAATTTTCTTTTCAGGTTTTGCCAACGTTATAAACGCCATGCGTAAATGTCCAAAATTCATTATTGGACGCATACAAGGTAAAACCGTTGGAGGAGGCGTTGGATTGGCAGCTTCAACCGATTATTGTATGGCCACACAATATGCAGCCATAAAGTTAAGTGAATTGAACATTGGGATTGGTCCATTTGTAGTTGGTCCAGCCATAGAACGAAAAATGGGTTTAAGTGCCATGTCGCAAATTGCTATAGACGCTAACTCATTTTATCCGGCAAAATGGGCTAAACAAAAAGGCTTGTTTACTCAGGTTTACGATAGCACTGAAGAATTAGATGAAGCTGTAAAAGAGTTTACTGAAAATTTGTGCACCTATAATGTTGAAGCCATGAAAGAGATGAAAAGTATTTTTTGGCAGGGAACAGAAGATTGGGATTCTTTATTAGCCGATCGCGCAGCTATCAGTGGACGTTTAGTATTAAGTGAGTTTACAAGGGAAAAACTAAAAGGGTTTAAGTGATTTGAAAGTAGATTTTAGAGGGAAGTAAAGACTAATAGGTAATAAGGACTAGTAGTTTAATTGAAAATATATTCCAAATGAAAAGTCAATATCATTTTAATTTTGAAGAGTTGATAGTGTATCAGAAGGCTATTAAATATGGTGAATTGGTGCATAAACAACTTAATAATTTTACTAAAATTGAAGATTATAGACTATCATTTCAGTTTGCACGTGTTGCAGATTCAGTTGCCTTTAACATTGCTGAAGGTTCAGGAAGTTCAGATGCTAGTTTTTTAAATTATTTGAAGATTGCAAGGGATAGTTCTCGCGAATGTATGGCAGCAACAACAAAAGCGTATTTACGAAATTATATTACCTATAAAGAAAGTGAAAATAATTGGTCATTACTTGTTGAAATTAATAAAATGTTATCAGCTTTAATGAAACATCTTAAGGATAAAAATACATGAATTATTATAGCATGGAAGGAGGGTTTGATACTTACCCTCTACCAACTAAAAACCTTTTATTATGATTTACAGCTTCAAAGGTTACACACCAGTTGTTCACGAATCCAGTTTCGTGCATCCATTGGCTGCCGTAACAGGAAATGTCATTATTGGCAAGAACTGTTACATAGGTCCTGGTGCTGCCATTCGTGGTGACTGGGGACAAATTATTTTGGAAGATGGCGTAAATGTGCAGGAAAACTGCACAGTACACATGTTTCCAGGAAAATCCATCACACTTAAAGAAAGTGCACATGTTGGTCATGGAGCTATTATCCATGGAGCAAATCTGGGTAGGAATTGTTTAATAGGAATGAATTCCGTAATTATGGATGATGCCGAAATTGGCGACGAAAGTATTGTTGGAGCCATGGCCTTTGTGAAAGCCGAAACCATGATCCCAAAACGAAGTTTGGTGGTTGGCAATCCAGCAAAAGTGATAAAAGAAGTTTCAAATGACATGATAGCATGGAAAACCAAAGGCACACAATTATATCAACAATTACCAGAAGATTGCCATGAGACTCTAAAAGAAGTAGAGCCTTTAAGAGAGGTTCCGGAAAATATGAAAATGCAAGAATCATTTTATGATACTTTGCGAGATTTTATGAAGAAATAATAATGTCATTTTGAAGATAGCGAGCTCACAATGACAGAATAAAATATGTATGTCCAAGTTTGAATTAAAAATGCCCAAAATGGGCGAGAGTATTACAGAAGGAACTATCATTAACTGGTTGGTCTCCGAAGGCGATTCATTTGAAGAAGGCGATATCATCCTAGAGGTTGCAACCGATAAAGTGGATAATGAGGTACCAGCTCCAGCATCTGGAACCTTGGTAAAGACCATGTATCAAGCCAAAGATGTAGTGCCTGTTGGAGAAGTGATTGCAATGTTGGAAGTTTCAGATGAAGTAAAACCTTCAAAAAAACAGCCTGCACTAGAGAGTCCCGATAACTATAGGGACGAAGAACGCCTTAAAGTAAAAAAAGAAATTAAAAAGAAACTTGCTGTCATTCCAAGTGCAGCCAAGGATTCTCATGCAAAGTCCTTTTCGGTATCGAACAAAAACATCTTTTTTTCACCCTTAGTTATAAAAATTGCTAAAGAACATCATATCAGTTTTGAAGAGTTGGCCCGAATTCCTGCAACAGGACATGAGGGCAGATTGCGTAAAAGCGATGTGTTTAATTATATAGAAGATGGGAGGCCATACAAATTTGCACAAACTGTAACCCAAGATCCTACGGCTTATAGAATTCCACAGTTAACTTTCGATAAAGGCAAAGGGAAAGTTGTGGAAATGGATAGAATGCGCCAAATGATAGCAGATCATATGGTGTATTCCAAACACATTTCGCCACATGTAACAGCTTATGTGGAAGCAGATTTAACCAATATGGTCAATTGGCGAAACGCCAATAAAAAAGCATTTCAGGAAACATATGGCGAACGCCTAACCTTTACACCTTTGTTTGTTGAAGCAATTGCCAAAGCCGTAAAAGATTTTCCCAACATCAATGCTTCGGTCGATGGTAATAACATCATTGTAAAGGAAGATATAAACATAGGTATGGCCACGGCCTTGCCAAGTGGCAATTTAATTGTTCCAGTGGTAAAAAACGCAGATTCCAAAAATTTAAAGGAGCTTGCAGAAACTGTCAATAAACTTGCCGAAAAAGCTAGGGAAAATAAATTGGGAGCCGATGATATTAAAGGAAGCACCTTTACCATTTCCAATGTAGGAACCTTTGGAAGTGTGATGGGAACACCCATAATCAATCAACCAGAAGTGGCTATACTTGCTTTAGGAATTATTAAAAAACGACCAGAAGTGATAGAAACCGAAAAAGGTGATGAAATAGCCATTAGAAGTATGATGTACTTATCCTTGTCTTTTGACCATAGAGTGGTAGACGGCTTTTTGGGAGGAAGCTTTGTGCGTCGTGTAGCCGATTATTTTGAACAGTTTGACATCAATAGAAAAATATAACTTATTTCTGTAACACCAGGAATCTTTTATAACGAGAGAAAGAACATGAGATTATCAATAATCAAAGTATAAGTTCTGATTTAATAATATTTTGTCATTCCAAGTTTGTCTAGGAATCTCAAATCTAAAAAATATAAAAAAATGTCTAACAACATTTCAATTACCAAAGTAAAAAAATCAAAAGTGGATGCTTTAGATTTCAACAACATTCCATTAGGAACCACCTTTACAGACCATATGTTTGTTTGTGATTATGAACAGGGTCAATGGATTAACCCAAGAATAGAGCCTTTGCAACCCATTGCAACACATCCTGCTGCTATGGCTTTGCATTATGGACAAGCTATTTTTGAAGGCATGAAAGCCACTGTAGACCAACATGGAACCCCTATGTTGTTCAGACCTCAAAAAAATGCTGAACGCTTAAACTTTAGTGCAGATAGAATGGGCATGCCAGATTTTCCAGAAAAGCTTTTTGTGGAAGGTTTAAAACAATTGGTAGCCTTGGAGAAAAATTGGATTCCACCCAAGGATGGAAGTGCTTTGTATCTACGCCCTTTTATGTATGCCGATGAACCATTTATTGGAATGCGGGCAGCCACACATTATAAATTTATCATTATAGCCTCACCAGCTGGACCCTTTTTTAGTAAAAGAATTAAATTATGGGCAGAAAAAAAATACATAAGAGCTGTTGCAGGAGGGACTGGCGAGGCTAAGGCAGCAGGAAATTATGCAGCAGCCATTCGGCCAACAGAATTGGCAAAAGCCAAAGGTTACGACCAAGTATTGTGGTTGGATGCCATCGAACACAAATACATTCAAGAAGTTGGGACCATGAATATTTTTTTCAAAATAAAAGGTAAAATAATCACTCCAGGAAGAGATGGAGCTATTTTAGACGGGATTACACGTATTAGTGTCATGGAACTATTAAAGTCCAAAGGCTTTGAGGTAATAGAACGCCCAATCTCCATAGACGAAATAAAAGAAGCCTCAAAAAACGGTGCTCTGGAAGAAGCCTTTGGTACTGGAACAGCAGTAGGAATTGCCTATATTCAAGAAATTGGTTTGAATGGAGACGTAATCCATGTTTCCAACGAAAGTCCAGTGGGCTTGGACATAAACAATACCTTAAATGCTATAAAAACAGGAAAAATTAAGGACACCTTCCATTGGATGGTGAAAGTAAACGAGGTTTTGGTTTAGGGCTTTCCCCTAAAGGGTCAGGCTTTCGACAGTCGCTCTTTTCAAGGAGCTCCAACAATGCCTCAATCCTTAAAGCAAAGTAACTGAATCAAATTAGTGTAAAAACATCAATAAAAAACACAACCCATGGCAAAAAAAATAAGTAAAAATACACTCAAAAAAGGGTTTTTAAATATGTATACTGTCAAAACCATGGCAGAACTATATGAGGATAACTTTAAACAGGTTTCCAAATATGTACATGCTACTTCCAGAGGGCATGAAGCAGTGCAAACAGCGTTAGGCATGCAATTGTTACCTCAAGATTATGCATTTCCATATTATCGGGACGACGCCATGCTGCTGTCTTTTGGTTTACAGCCTTATGATTTAATGTTGCAACTTTTAGCTAAAAAAGAGGACCCTTTTTCAGGAGGAAGAACCTATTATTCACATCCCAGTTTAAAAGACCAAGATAAACCAAAAATCCCTCACCAATCTTCGGCAACAGGAATGCAAGCCATTCCAGCAACAGGAGTGGCCATGGGAATACAATACCTTGAAAAACAAAATTTAAGCAATCCCAATATCACCTTAAGCACAGTCCAAGACTCACAGGAAAAACCAATAACCGTTTGCTCATTAGGCGATGCCTCTGTTACAGAAGGTGAAGTTGCTGAAGCCTTCCAAATGGCAGCTTTAAAACAAATGCCCATTTTATATTTAGTGCAGGATAACGGTTGGGATATTTCGGCAAATGCAGCTGAAACCAGAGCACAAAATGCCTTTGAGTACGCTAAGGGATTTAAAGGTTTGGAAGCTATTTCCATAGATGGAGCCAATTTTACGGAAAGTTACCTCGCACTGGAAAAAGTTATTAAAACCATACGCGAAGAACGTCGTCCATTTTTGGTACATGCAAAAGTACCGTTGTTAAATCACCACACATCTGGTGTTAGGATGGAATGGTATCGAGACGATTTAGAAGAAGCTCGCTCTAGAGATCCTTACCCAGTAATCAAACAACAGTTGTTGGATAACGGATTCACTTCAGAAGAAATAGATCAATTGGAACAATCAGTAAAAGCAAAGGTACAATCGGATTTTGAAAAAGCATTAAAAGCAGAAGAACCCAAACCAGAAGACTTGTTTACTAACGATTTTGCACCAACACCCATAACAGAAGAAACAGGGGAACGTTCGCCAAAAGGAGCCGAAAAAGTAGTGATGGTAGATTGTGCCTTGTTCGCAGTTGAAGAACTTATGAAAAAGCATAAAGAGTGCTTGCTTTATGGACAAGATGTGGGAGGAAGACTTGGAGGTGTCTTTAGGGAAGCTGCCACTTTAGCTCAAAAATTTGGAGACGATAGGGTTTTTAATACACCTATTCAAGAAGCATTTATAGTAGGTTCAACTGTTGGGATGAGCGCTGTTGGCCTAAAACCAATAGTTGAGGTTCAGTTTGCCGATTATATTTGGCCAGGATTAAATCAGTTGTTTGCAGAAGTCAGCAGAAGTTGTTATTTAAGCAACGGAAAATGGCCTGTAAGCATGATTTTACGTGTGCCTATTGGTGCCTATGGAAGTGGAGGCCCTTATCATTCGTCTTCCGTTGAAAGTGTAATTACAAATATTCGAGGGATAAAAATAGCCTATCCAAGCAATGGTGCCGATTTAAAAGGTTTGATGAAGGCTGCGTATTACGATCCAAATCCAGTGGTTATTCTTGAGCATAAAGGCTTGTATTGGTCTAAAGTCCCAGGAACACAAGGTGCTACTTCTGTAGAGCCAGCAGAAGATTATGTACTGCCTTTTGGCAAAGCATGGGTGTTACAGGAAATATGGAAACAGGAACAGGAAGAAACCCTAACCATTGTCTCTTATGGAATGGGAGTGCATTGGGCCATGAATGCTTCTAAAGAGCTGGATATGAAAACTCAAATTGAGATCATAGATTTGCGTACCTTATTCCCATTGGATGAAGATACCATAATGAAATCGGTTAAAAAAACTGGAAAGTGTTTGGTAGTGACAGAAGAACCTAGCAATAACAGTTTTGCGAGAGCTTTGGCTGGTAAGATACAAGAAAAATGTTTCAAATTCCTAGATGCTCCAGTCATGACCATTGGAAGCGAAAACATGCCTGCCATTCCATTAAATGCCACTTTGGAACAGACCATGATCCCTTCCACAGAAAAAGTGATGTTAGCAATAAATGAGTTATTAAATTATTGAATTGAGTTAAATTTTAAGGATCATGATGGTTACATTTAACCAACACTAAAATTTAATATTATGAAAAAAGTAATTTTTATGTCATTTATGGCATTGTTTATGGCCATTTCTTTAACATCCTGTAGAGATGAGAATAAAACCCAAAAAGAGGAATTAATTGAAGAGATGCAAGAAAAAGATGCAGATATTGAAGTAAAAGATCGTGCCAATGATACTAAAATCAAAATGGAAACCGAAGACAAAAAGGTGAAAATTAAAGAAGGCGACGATGGCGATACCAAAATAAAGGTCAAAGAAGATAATCCTGATGAAATGTAGATATAGGAATTATACTTGATTTTTATACAACTATATGTTAAAACAAAGAGCCTATCACAATATGATAGGCTCTTTTTAATAAAGTCTTAAAAAGTATATAATTAGATAACTTTTACGTTAATCGCGTTTAATCCTTTTTTACCTTCTGTTAAATCGAATTCAACTTGGTCGCCTTCTCTTACTTCGTCGATTAAGCCAGAAATGTGAACAAAATGCTCTTTATTGTTTCCTTCTTCTGTTATGAATCCAAAACCTTTAGAGTCATTAAAAAATTTTACTGTACCAGTACTCATAATAATAATTTATTTAATTAAGCGACAAAGGTAATCTAATATTCTGATAATTAATGCTTTTTTGGTTTTTGTTTTGATTTTTTCTTGAATTGTCATTAAAAGTCCATGCAGACTGGGTAAATTTTAAGTGAAATAATTAAATACTTCAGTTTTATTATGAGATAATGAAGAAGGAGTGAATGTATATTGATAATTTTTGTATATTTATTTTTTAAAACAATTTTAACTAAAAACTATCATGAAAAAATATTTTTCTTTACTTAGCTTTATAGCTATTTTTTTTATCGGCATGCAGTTTTCATTAGCTCAAGAAGCAGATAGACAGGATAATCCTGAAGTTGTTGCAAAACAAAAAACATATGAATTGCATCAGCTTTTAAAATTAACAGGAAAACAGCAAGGTGCTATGTTTGATGTATTGGTAGATGCTGAAAAAAATATCATTGAGTTGAATAAAAATAAAGTTTCAGAGTCTGTTGAGCATGAACGTATGAAGGCCATTAACGAAAAGGTTCAGGCAAATTTCAAAAAAATATTAACTCCAGAACAATTCCAAATGTATCAAGCATCTCTGGTCACAGATAAAAAATAGATGTTTTATATATCATAAAAAAAAAGGACTCAAAAATATTTGAGTCCTTTTTTTGTTAGTTTTGTTCAGCTCCAGGAGGATATTTTTCCATAATGGAGGCTACAAATTCATTAATGCGTTCTTCTTTTTTGCTGGTGTTCTGACTTAAATAACCTGTGCCTACGCCTTGCCAAACAAGTTCTTTTTTGTTGGCATCAATTAAATCTATGTATAAAACACCTTCGGTTGAAGTTGTAACGGTATTGTAACTACCCCAATAATAAGGGCTCCAGCCCCAACCATAACCATATGGATAATAACCTGAACTTTGTACATTTACTTTCTCTCTTGATTTGGTAAAAATACTCACCAATAAATCTGGGGTTTCAGATTTTGTAAATCCTTTAGCTAACATTTCAGATTCTATGGCACGAAGCATTCTTCGTTTGTCTAAATCGTTTATTTCTGCTTTATCAATTCCGGGTTTATAAAAAGCAAAAGTTTTGTATTTGGTAAAATCAGCTTCTTTATCGTAATCAGATGCCACTCTTACAGAAGAACAAGAAGTGAGTAATAAAAGTGAGGCAAAAAGTACAAATAAAAAATGTTTGTTTAAAAGACTTGAAACGCTCAATTCTTTTGGAGTTTCACATAGGGTTTTCATAGCTTGAATGTTTTTAAGTTATAACGAATTTAGTAACTTTTCATCAACTAAGTTTGGAAGTGTGATTTTTAAATTAGGTTCTACTTCCATAGCTCTTTTAATGGCAAAAATAGCTTCGTTGTTTCTTGCCCAACTACGTCTGGAAATCCCATTGTTGACATCCCAGAAAAGCATTGATTTTAAGCGTCTTTCTGCATCTTTACTACCATCAAGAACCATACCAAATCCGCCATTGATCACTTCTCCCCAACCTACACCTCCACCATTATGGATACTTACCCAAGTGGCTCCTCTAAAGCTGTCTCCAATTACATTATGTATGGCCATGTCTGCAGTAAAGCGTGAACCATCATAAATATTACTTGTTTCTCTATAAGGCGAATCTGTTCCAGAAACATCATGATGGTCCCGACCCAAAACCACATAACCAATGTCTCCTTTCGCAATTGCGTTATTGAAAGCTTCTGCAATTTTCATTCGTCCTTCAGCATCAGCATATAAAATTCTTGCTTGAGAACCAACTACCAATTTGTTTTCTTGAGCTCCTTTGATCCACTGGATGTTGTCTGCCATTTGTTGCTGGATTTCTTTAGGGGAATTCATCTTAATCTCTTCCAGAACTTGACAGGCAATAGCATCTGTTTTTTCTAAATCTTCAGGTTTTCCGGAGGCACAAACCCAACGAAACGGTCCAAAACCATAATCGAAACACATAGGTCCCATAATGTCCTGTACATAGCTAGGGTATTTAAATTCACGACCTATACTTGGGTTTGTTGCCATGACATCTGCTCCTGCCCGAGAAGCTTCCAATAGAAAAGCATTTCCATAATCGAAAAAGTAAGTTCCTTTTTCTGTGTGCTTGTTAATGGCTTTGGCATGTCTGCGTAGCGTCTCCTGAACTTTTTCTTTAAAAAGTTCTGGGTTGTTTGCCATCATATGGTTGGATTCTTCAAATGATAGACCAACAGGGTAATAGCCTCCAGCCCAAGGGTTGTGAAGTGAAGTTTGGTCGCTACCTAAATCTATGCTAATATTTGCTTCATCGAATTTTTCCCATACATCCACAACATTTCCTAAATAGGCGATGGAAACTGTTTCTTGTTCAGCTTTTGCTTTTTTAACTCTATTAACTAAAGTGTTTAAATCTGTTATTTTTTCGTCTATCCATCCTTGATCCAAGCGCACTTGTGTTATTTTAGGATTTACTTCGGCACAAACCGTTATACAACCAGCAATATTACCAGCTTTTGGTTGTGCCCCACTCATACCACCTAAACCAGAAGTTACAAACAAATGTCCTTTAGGAGGTTTGTTAATTTTTCTAAAACCATTTAAAACGGTTATGGTTGTTCCATGAACAATACCTTGAGGACCAATATACATATAGCTTCCAGCTGTCATTTGTCCATATTGTGTGACACCCAAAGCATTGAATTTTTCCCAATCATCTGGTTTGGAATAATTAGGGATCATCATGCCATTGGTAACCACAACCCTTGGAGCGTCTTTATGGCTTGGAAACAATCCCATTGGGTGACCAGAGTACATAACAAGAGTTTGTTCATCTGTCATTTCCGCTAGATACTTCATGGTAAGCCTGTATTGGGCCCAATTTGAAAAAACAGCTCCATTCCCACCATAGGTAATCAACTCATGAGGATGTTGTGCTACGGCATGATCCAAATTGTTTTGAATCATGAGCATGATGGCTGCTGCTTGTTTGGATTTTGCAGGATATTGGTCTAATGGTCTAGCGTAGATTTCGTAATCAGGACGAAACCGATACATATAAATTCTACCGTAAGTTTCTAATTCGTTTTTAAATTCAGGAAGTAATGTTTCGTGATGTTTTTTATCGAAATAGCGAAGGGCATTGCTAAGCGCCAATTTTTTTTCTTCAACCGTTAGAATGTTCTTTCTATTTGGTGCATGGTTGATATTTGGATTGTATGCTTTTTCTTTAGGTAAGTTTTCTGGGATACCTTCAAGTATTTGGTCTTTAAATGTCATAGGTTTAGTATTCAGTAATCAATGTTTTTTATTGTTAAATCCATAAGGACAGTGTCTGCAGCCACTCTCGCAACAATAGCCTCTTTTTAGGTGATATTGTTCTGTAAAACAGCGATAACCTTCAGGAGTTAGGTAATAATCGCCTTCTTCTATTGGAACAAATTTTTTCATGTTGCAAAGATAATGTATTTTAGAAAAGTTATCGTGTATTAAGCTAAAAGTAACTAGTTTGGTTTCTAGCAGATGTTTTATAATTGGAAATTTATTTTTTTATAGCTTTGAATAGCTCTTGTGATTAAATGGTTCGAATATGGTTGTAGTTTCAAAATATATAGTTCCAAGAGGTTTTACTGGAATTGCCCTGTTCCCTTTTGTGTTTTTAAGACATGCCAGCTTAAAAGAAGATGTTTTGTTAATGAATCATGAACGGATTCATTTAAGGCAGCAACTGGAATTATTGATTTTACCTTTTTTTGTGTTTTATGTTTTAGAGTTTATTTGGAGGTTCCTACAATATAGGTCTTGTTATTTAGCTTATAAAAATATTTCTTTTGAACGGGAAGCCTATACAAATGAAAAAGACCTTAATTATATAAAATCAAGGTCTTTTTGGGGTTTTGTTGGTTATTTGTAATCTTTACTTTAATATAATTTTTTGTGTTTTTTGGAGACCATTGCTTAAAGTGGCCCTTACAATATAAGTGCCATTGGAGAATGAAGGGTTGTTTATAATAAGTTCCTTTTGGTTAACACTCATATCTTGATACAGGATACGACCTAAGACATCAAAAACAGAAATGGTTTTAATTTGCTCCAGTTCAGAAGTAACTTTAATAAAATTGTTATTTGGTGCTGAAATGAGTAAGCCATTCAACAGGGTTTCTTCTGTAATGTTTAAAGCATTATTGGTGTATCGTAAAATAAATCGACTGTTGAAAGTCCCAATGTTTGAATTAAAACTGTAAGGGGTATTTCTCAAATCGTGAATGATGTTTAAATAAGTGTCTTCTAAAAAGATGTCCTGGTTAGTATTGCTAAATAAACCATCTATTGAATTTATGGCAATGGTATAGTTTCCGTTTTCAGGAATTACCAGTCCTAAAGGAACAGTATCACTTACATCAAAAGGAAGACTTCGACCTTGAATGGACATTTTGTCTTCATTGATTAAAGAGTAGAATCTGATGGAAGTTTTACTTAAATCAAAACCATCATAAAGTCTATCTTCACCATTGGTGGCGTTTTCAACATAGCCAACTAAAATAGAATTGGCATGGTCGTTAGGTGCAATTAAATCCAACCAAATCCTGTGCCTTTCAATAGTATTTCTGTTTACATGAGGTTTTGGTCTTTGCATGACTCTGAAAAATTCATTGTTTGCATAAGGAGAAGGATTCAGTGGATCTGTATCGTCGTAACGCATGTTGTTGTTGAAAACGATACTGGACCCAGTTGTTGATGCATTATGGTCCATAAGTACAAAAAAGGCTTGTCCAGAAGCTATGTTGCCGTTAAAACCTGGAGGATTAGCTCCTGTATTATTAAATGCTATATAGTTATTTGGATTATAATTATACACATAATCACCATAAAAAGGATCATTGACTAAATTACTTGGTAAATTAAGATGGTTCCACAAATAAATTGTACCTGTGATGGCAGGATTTGGGTTGTCTGTACTGATAATGCTGGCGTTTTGAGTTATAAACTTGGTAGCAGAAATGGATGAAGGATATGGGTTTCCTACCAAGTTCCAGTTATCATCCAATTCGGTTGCCATGGTATTTCCAGCTCCTGGGTAATCACCTCCACTATAATTTCCATGTGTAATGTTGTGAGAAATAATGCCATTTCTGGCAATACCAGTGAATTCGACAGTGTTTAAAGCAGGAGTTGTTTCTGGTGATGTTCCTGAAATACCTCTAACAATATACCCTTTTCCTGGTAACATTACTTCGGTAGTGTTTTGCCAAGTGCCATAATGACCGATGCCATTGCTGGCAACAGTAGGAATCCAGTGCCAAATTAGGTTATTGTTTGTGCCTGGTGAAACATTGGTGACGTTAAAACCATTTACAGGAGAAGACCAGTACACATAGTTTAAATTGGTAAGGCTATTTACATTTCGTTGCATTTGTATGTTGCCTACATTATTGTTAGGAGGCGAGTTGTTTATCTGAATTAAATTTCCGTCGTCCCTAATAACGATCTTACCATAAGGAGCTATGGCATCTTCAATATAAATATTGTCTGTTACAATTAAATTTGATTCAGAAGTTAATTCCAAATAGCCATTTGACAAGACCCTTAAAGATCTGGCAAGTCCAGGAGGTGGAGGGGTTGGTGGCCCACCAATAACAATAGGGGAATTGTTGTTCGTTGTATTTAAGTCTGGAATAATAACGCAATCCGATGAGGTGGGTATGGCGTTACCGGACCAGTTGGCAGGAGTATACCAGTCTGTATTGACGGTTCCTCTCCATACTTTTCTGTTATCATTTACCACGATTTCATCTGTTAAATTAATTGTGCCTGAACAAGTATTAAAGCTAGCAACTGCAAAATAGGTGCCTCCAGTACTCACTGTTACACTGTTATCAGGATTTGAAGCAATAACATTGCTTGCATTTATTGATCCTTGATACCATGTCACTGTTGAGGGGGTTACATCAGCGCCATTAGGAGTGAAACGCCAAGCTTCGTTAGTTGTTTCCCAGTTAGTGTCAAGACCGTTTCTGCATGGAGCTACTGCGTATTGATTATTAGGCCCTAAAGGTGTTATGTCACCTTGAATACCAACAATAGCATTGCCATCATTCCATGGGTATACATTTCCATTTTCTATTAACTTTGTTTCTATAAACACTTCAATAATGTTGGTCGCTTCATGTAATACAATCATTCCAGTATATAGCCTTGAGGCATCACCAAACATAGGGATATCTGTCCAAGAAACTTGAAATTGTCTACAAGGAGCAGTTCCAATGGTTCGGCTTTTAATTGGAGCTCCAGTTAAACCTGATGGGTCAATATCATGATATACACCATATATGGTTTGTTCGAATAAAGCACCAGCAGTACTAGGAAGATTATTGTTAAAACTCCAACCACATGAACTCCCTGGTACAATACTGTTGTCAAAAGTCGTCATGCCATTAGCGCCTACCAAAGTTTGAGTGTAAGTATTATCGTAAAAACAAAAAGGAAATCCAATATTGGTTCTAGATGTAGCCCAAACATCATCTGTATTGATTACTTGCTGATTTCCTCCCAAGATAGGGAAATCATAATCCGGAGCAGGGTTTGGATATATTATTTGCTCTACAATGTAACTAGTTGTTTCCTTTAAGTTTGGGTTTGCGGATAAGGTTACTGTATCAGTAGAGCAGTCTATATTAGCACTAGGATTCAATATAAAAGGGGAAGCAGCAAAAGGGTCATTGCCTTGTTCGTCTATTATAATAGTTGGGCACAGGGTTGGGGTGTTTGCAATAGAACCTGATAAAGTGCAAGGTTCTGTAACACAAATTTCAAAAGTCGTCGTTGCTGAACCACTAAAGTATGTGAAGACTTGAACGAAATAAGTTGCTCCAACGGTTAAACCTGTTAAATCAGTCGAATCAGAGTCATTACAAGAAATGTTATCAGCTACAGCAACACTACAGTCTGGTTGAGTAAAACTACCATACACTGCGTGATACATATCCGTAGTGCTCCCAAAGACATTAAAAAGGCTTACAGTTTGGCTTGTGTTGGTTGCTACAAAGCTGTACCAAACATCGTTGTCAGGTGTTCCAAAGCAAGCATCAATTCCAGAATTTGTGGCGCTTCCTACACTACCAGTAGTTCCAATACAAGTTGAATTTACTGTTAATGCAATTGCTCCACAAGGTTCATCGTTGCTAGGAGGAGGAGGAGGAGTTCCAATACATATATCAAAAGTAGATGTTTGACCAGTTGTTGAAGTCCAAGAATAAACTTGAACAAAATAAGTCTGTCCTGTTACCAATCCTGTTAGTGTGCTAGAGTTTGGGTCTGAGCAACTAATATTTGATCCTCCAACTGTAGCATTTGTACAGTTTGGAGGATTAACATTAGCAAATGGACCGTATACAGCGTGATATAAGTCGGTTGTACTGCCTGCAACATTTATTAAATCAACAGTATGACTAGGTCCAGTAGCCACAAAATGATACCAAACATCATCATCTTCTGTTCCCCCACAAGCATTAACACCAGAATTTGTTGCACTAGCAACAGTGCCAGAAGTTGTGCTTGCACAAGAATAATCTGGATTAACTGTTAGACTAATAGATCCACAAGGATCATCGTTTCCAGGAGGAGGAGGAGGAGTTCCGATACAAATATCAAAATTAGTGTTTTGTCCAGTTGTAGCCGTATATGTGTAAACTTGAACGTAATATGTGCTTCCTATAGTTAGCCCAGTAATAGTACTAGAGTTGGGATCTGAACAAACAATTGGAGCGCCAAGGGCACCACAATAACCATTATAAATTGCATGTACTAAATCTGTAACGCTTCCAGAAATATTATTTAAATCTACAGTGTGATAAGTAGAAGTCGCGACAAAACTGAACCAAACATCATCATCTTCTGTGCCTATACAGTTATTTGCTCCAGAATTGGATGCAAATTCTATTGTCCCGGACGCAAAATTTGCACAGCTAAAATCATTGTTTGTTAATACAGGTGTTGCAGCACAAGGTTCATCATTTGGTGGAGGGGTTACAGTTGTACAAGTTCTAGAAATAGTGAAATTTCCTGTGCTAGTACCAGTAGTCCAATATGCAACATATACATAATAATCGGTTCCGTTAACAGTATTGAAAGTATAGGACTCAGGGTTACCACTGTCTTCACAGTTTAAATTAGTAAAAGAGCCACATGAACCACTTTCAATTGCTACTTCAATATCAAAACCACTTACGCCTGAAACATCAATAGTAGTTTGATCGCCATCTCCAGTAAATATGTACCACACACCATAATTAGACATATAGCAGCCCGTGCTATTAGTTATATTAGTAGAATTAATAGTTGTACCAGCTAAGTTGGTTGTTCCACAAGGTAAAGGTGTTGCATTTGCGCATAAATCGTTTGCAGGAGGAGTAGGTATAGCACAAGATGTACAGCTGATAGCAGTTGTACAGCAATTAGATGCTGTGCCACAAGCTGCATTTGTATTAAAATGTACGTAATGAGTACCACTTACAGCAGCAGTAAAAGTATAAGGAGCATTGCCGCTACCTACAAGCGTGCCATTATAAGTACTACTTCTTACTGTTATGTATCCACCACATGAGTTTGTAATCTGATAAGTTTCTCCAGCAACGACACCTGTTACGGTTCCATATTCACCTTGGAAATTACATGTGCTTATTGTGACTGAAGTATTACTGGAAGGTGCAGTTGCAGAACCATAAGATGTTGGATTCGTACATTGGCCATTAGCATTTATACTTATTAAAAAAATAGTAAATGGGAAGAGTAAAATTTTAATCATGAGCTATTAATTAATTATATAAACAAGTAAACTTATTTATAAATGTTCTTAGTTTAGGAAAATTAAAAGCAAGGTTGCTTAGGCTTTGCTATAAACAACAAAAGGTCAAGAGATTGTAGATTCTGGGAAATCTTTATAATGTATTATTCAATATATTTTTAAAAAATAAATATTGATTACGCATAAAATTAACATTTAAAATGTTGAAATAAATAATAATATCTTGTTTTTATTAAATAATTGTTAACATAAAAATAAATATTTTATTCAGCCAATATATGAACTAAGGGCCTTTTCGATAAAATGTACTAAAAACAAGACAAGATGGGTTGATTAATGAAAATAAAATCAATTTTGTAAACCCTAATTTAACAATTAGCTATTGCTATATTTGTAATTGGTAAAATTTAAAGTTAAGCTATAGGTGTATTTCATTAAAGATCAAGAGAACATTCATGTTAAGGATCAGGTTTTTATTAAACCAGATTATTTAAACCATCCATTTATTTCGGGTAATAAATACAGAAAGTTAAAATATAACATTCTTGAAGCACAACGGTTTCAAAAAACAAGATTATTAACTTTTGGTGGCGCTTATTCCAATCATATTGCTGCAGTGGCAGCTGCTGGATCCGAGTTTGGTTTTAAAACGATAGGAGTTATTAGAGGCGAAGAATTGGTAGCTAAAGTCGCTGACAATCCAACCTTGTCTTTTGCAAAAAAGCAAGGGATGCATTTTCATTTTGTGTCAAGGGAATCCTACAGACTTAAAGCTACAAATGATTTTATTGAATCACTAAAATCCAAGTTTGGGGATTTTTATCTTATTCCAGAGGGAGGCACCAATACATTGGCTATAAAAGGTTGTGAAGAAATATTGACAGAGAATGATAAAAATTTCGATTTCATATGTTGTTCAGTAGGAACTGGAGGTACTATTAGCGGTCTTATAAATTCAAGTGGTTCCTCGCAGAAAATTCTTGGTTTTCCTGCTCTTAAAGGTGAATTTTTGAAAGAAGAAATTAGTAAGTTTGCAAATAATCCCAATTGGGATTTAATTTCGGACTATCATTTTGGAGGTTATGCCAAAATAAATACCAAATTAATCAGTTTTATTAATGAATTCAAAGCTCTATATGGTTTGCCTTTAGATCCGGTTTATACTGGAAAAATGGTGTATGGCGTTTTCGATTTGATGCGTCAAGGATATTTTCCGAAAGGAGCTAAAATTTTAGCCATTCATACAGGTGGCTTGCAAGGAATTCAAGGAATGAATGATGCATTAAGAAAAAAGAAATTACCAATACTTAATTAAAGATTGATGAAAAAAATTATATGGCTTTTGGTTGTTAGTATGTTTGTGTTTAGTTGTGGTTCAAGTAAAAAAACAAGTTCCAAGCGTGTTAAAGGCAGTACAAAAACGGAACGGGTTGTAAAAGATACCAGGACCAAACCAAATAATCCAAAAGAAACTCCTAAAGAAACAGTGGTGGTTGAAAAAACTCCAGAGAGAGTTCCTACTTCCACGGATGATTATATTGCCATTTTTGCTCCTATTGCTCAAGAAGAAATGCGTTTATATGGTATTCCTGCCAGTATAACCTTGGCTCAAGGAATTTTGGAATCTGCTTCTGGTAAAGGGCGTTTGGCTGTGGAAGCCAACAATCATTTCGGGATTAAATGTCACGAATGGACTGGAGCTAGAATTTATCATGATGACGATGCCTCTCAAGAATGTTTTAGAAAATACAACGACGCTAAATATTCGTACAGGGACCATTCATTGTTTTTAACAGGAAGATCCCGTTACCAAAAATTATTTCAATTAAATATTCACGATTATCAATCCTGGGCCAAAGAATTGCGTGCAGCAGGTTATGCTACCGATAGAAGGTATCCAGAAAAACTTATCAGTTTGATTGAGCGCTATCAGCTTTACAAATACGATAAAGTGGTTACTGGCCAAACAGCTTCTAGAGTTGCTGTTAAAGCAGAAGACACCCATATAATCATTAAAGGAGACACCTTGTATTCTTTGTCCAAAAGATATCAAACAACAGTCGAAGAACTGAAAAGATTAAACAATTTAACCAGTAATGATTTAACTATAGGTGAGGTCTTAATAGTAAAATCCAATTAATAGTACATATGTTATACAAAAGAAGCAGTGCTTTGTTTGCCGAAGCAGAAACGGTTATTCCAGGAGGTGTCAATTCGCCTGTAAGGGCTTTTAAAGCTGTTGGGGGAACTCCAATTTTTATAAAAAAAGCAATGGGAGCCTATTTAATTGATGAAGATGACAATCAATACATAGATTATATAAATTCTTGGGGACCCATGATATTAGGTCATGCTCACAAACCGGTTGTGGATGCAGTTATTGAGAAAACAAAGCTTGGGACTTCCTTTGGAACTCCAACGGAAATAGAAACAAAAATTGCTCAATTGGCTGTGTCCATGGTTCCAAATATTGAAAAAATTAGATTTGTAAACTCCGGAACCGAAGCTTGTATGAGTGCCGTAAGGCTGGCCAGGGGTTATACTGGAAAAGACAAAATAATAAAGTTTGCTGGTTGTTATCATGGTCATAGCGATTCGTTTTTAATTCAAGCAGGAAGTGGGGCCGTTACTTTTGGAAGCCCAAATAGTCCTGGCGTTACTAAAGGTACAGCTCAAGATACTTTGTTGGCCACCTACAATAATATTGCCCATGTTGAAGAGATTTTGGAAGCTAACAAAGGTGAAATTGCCTGTGTGATTTTAGAGCCTGTTGCAGGAAATATGGGATGTGTACCACCAAAAGATGGGTTTTTAAAAAAACTGAGAGACCTATGTACAGCACATGATGTACTGTTGATTTTTGATGAGGTCATGACCGGTTTTAGACTTGCAAAAGGTGGTGCTCAAGAACTCTATGGGATTCAAGCAGATCTTGTTTGTTTTGGAAAAGTTATAGGAGGAGGTTTGCCTGTTGGTGCTTTTGCTGGGAAAGCAGAGATTATGGATCATCTAGCACCTTTGGGGCCAGTGTATCAAGCTGGAACTTTAAGTGGAAATCCATTGGCTATGGCAGCTGGACTCGCCATGCTTTCGGAATTAAATCAGGATAAAGATATATATGCCCGTTTGGCTGACAAAACCGCATATTTGCATAAAGGATGTGCCGAAGTCTTGAAAAAACATCGCATTTCACATACCATAAATCGTGTTGGTTCCATGATTTCCATACATTTTTCTGAAACTGAAGTGGTTGATTTTGATACGGCAGCCGAAGGAAACAACGCTCGCTTTAAAGCTTTTTTCCATGGCATGTTAAAACAAGGAGTTTATATAGCACCAAGTGCTTTTGAAACTTGGTTTATTACAGATGCTTTAACTTACGACGACTTAGATAAAACCATTGCTGCATGTGATAAGGTATGCAGTGAGCTATAAAAAAAAAGCTATCTAATTTGTTTAGATAGCTTTTTTTTTAATTGTTTTTTTGCTCGTTCATGCTAGCTTTCTTTTTATTGTGCATTCTTTTTTTTCGATGTTCTTTTTTCTCTTTGCTCATTTTTTCCCATTTAGCATATTGGTCTTCATTAAGAATCTCTTTCATTTTTTTCTTCATTTCAATCTGCTTGTCAAGCATGTCATTTTTCATTTGAAGTTTTTCCTCTTTGCTCAATTCTTTGTTGGAGGTCTTGCCTTTGTTTTTCTTAGTTCTTAGCTCTTGCTTTTCTTTTCTAGCTTTGGCATTTTCAAGATGCAATGCCTCAACCTGTTTTTGTTGGGTTTCGGTTAAGTCCAAATCTAAAGTAAGTTGCTTGGTTTGTAACTGAGCTATTTCTTCAGGCGTGTAATCCTGCATGTTCTGTTTGCCATGCTTTTTTTCTTGAGCCTGTGTCAGGCTTGCTATGAATACCAATGTGATAAATGCGATTGCTTTCATTTTAATTATTTTTTATGTTTATGATAATAAGACTCTTAAAACACAAAATGGTTTAATTCCTTTAGAAGTTTGCTTCCTAAAAGATAGTTCCAATAATAAAATAAAAGAAAGATTTTAAAACCTATAAGGTATTTAAATAATCCCTCACTAAATCGTAGCCTTCTGGGTGCATCATGGTAGTGCCAATTAAAGGCATGCTAACGCCACTGAAATACATGGACATTCTTGCATCAATATTTAATTTGGATTCAAAAATATAAGAGTTGGCAAAAGGGGTCTCATAAGAGAGTCTTAAGTAAGATTGGTCGCCACAAAAACCACCATCGCTATGGCAATGTGCGCAATTCATGTCAAAATAAGCTCTGGCACGTTCTTCCAAAGTATAATTTACAGCATCTTCCCAATTTGGTAAAACAGAAACTTGAGATGCATCGGTTAAACCAGTTAGGTAATTGTTGGAAATCCAATTTTCCAATTGGTTATTACCATTTAAAGCTCTAAGTCTGGGGCCTATAGGTGTAATAACATTGCTGCTGTTGTGACAATCTATGCAATCTTGCGCCGAAGGGATAACATAATCCACAGTTTGAGTATTTCCGTTAGCATCTAAATAGTTTACAGGTACATTGCTGGTGGTATTGTCTAATACGGCATCGGTTTGCTCGGCATTCCATTTATAATTGCCCAATTCCCAAACACCATTTTTCTTGATTAAAATACGAGTTTCAATAAGTTGTTTTCCTTGAGTTGCATCTCTTTCATCGTTAAGGTAATAAAATGTTTTTGCCATAACCGTGTTATCTGGAAAGATAGGGAAACCATCATCCACATATTCCATGGATGTGCCATCAGGAAGCGCCAGGAGCCTTTGTTTATGGGCATAATCTGTAAAAAGGGTTGTGTTTAGGTTGTACACAAAAGCCCGATCGCTTGGTGTTAAATCGTTTAAGTTTTCAGTAAACAAATTAAGTTCAGATAAATTAGGCAAAAATTCTGGAACGACTTCAGGTGTTGGTTCTGGTGGTATTGGAGAATATATTGTATCGTCTGCTTCATCGGAGCAAGACAGGAAAAATAAGCTAATGGTTGCAAAATAAAGAAGCTGTTTCATAGTATGAATATGATGTTTTGAAAAGTGAAAATAGTAAAAATGTTTTATTGACAAATAAAAATGTCGATAAAAATCTGATATTTACTGTGTAAGCTTCGTCAAATCTGTTTTTTCAGCATCATATCATTTTCCATATTATCTCTGGACTTAGTTCAATAACTTTGGAATAAAATACTATTTTTGCCTCATGCAGCATCCTATTAAACCGTATATAAACGAGCATGTTTTTGAACAAGTCTTGGAACTTTTAAACCACGATCGTTTAACGGTTAAAGTAAAAAGTGAACGAAAAACCAGACATGGAGATTACAAACGTTTGCCCAACGGAAATCATGAAATCACGGTTAATTCCAATTTAAATTCGCATCGGTTTTTAATCACCTTAATACATGAGATTGCTCATTTTGAAGCTTTTAATACTTATGGCAAATGGATTAAACCACATGGAAAAGAGTGGAAGCATACGTTTCAAAGGTTGATGCTCCCTTTTTTGAATCCTCAAACCTTTCCTAAGGATTTATTGCCGCTTTTGGCCAAACATTTTAAAAACCCTAAAGCAAGTAGCGATACAGATGCAGCCTTATCCCTAGCTTTGAAACAGTACGATGCTCCAAACGATAAAACCTTTGTGTTTGAAGTCCCAAATGGCGCCTTGTTTAAATTGTACAACGGTAAAGTTTTTAAAAAGGGAAATACAAGAACAAAACGCATAGAGTGTATTGAGATAGATAGCGGAAAATTGTATCTTTTCAATCCGAATGCTGAAGTGGAGTTAATGGATTTATAAAACAAATCCTTTACATTTTGTCAATAGACAAGGTTTAAGGGAATGAAAATAACATATTCAATGAATAAAAATTATTATGCCATCTTAATGGCAGGAGGAGTCGGTTCTAGATTCTGGCCTATTAGTACACAAGAGTTTCCTAAGCAGTTTCATGACATGCTGGGAACTGGCGACACACTCATTCAAAAAACCTTTCAACGTTTATCTAAGCTTATTCCAAAAGAGAATATTTTTATATTAACCAACGAACGTTATAACGATTTGGTCTTTGAGCAACTGCCAGAGGTTACCAAGCGTCAGGTGGTCTTGGAGCCTGCCATGAGAAACACAGCACCATGCATTTTATATGCTGCATTAAAAATACAGAAAGAAAATCCAGATGCTGTAATGATTGTGGCTCCCAGTGACCATTGGATAGAAGACGAGCAGGCCTTTACTGATAATGTGCAACAAGCCTTTGATTATTGCTCAAAAAATGATGCCTTAATGACTTTGGGTATTAAACCTACTTTTCCAAATACTGGCTATGGGTATATAGAATACAATACCACTTTTGAAACAGACATAAAACAAGTAAAACAGTTTAGGGAAAAACCAGATTACCAAACTGCAAAAAAATTCTTGGAACAAGGCAATTTCCTATGGAATGCAGGTATTTTTATGTGGCATGTAAAACATGTGGTAGATGCATTTAAAAAGAACCAAGAGCAGTTATATAAACTTTTTGAAAAAGGAATTCCTGTTTACAATACCGAAGATGAAGTTCATTTTATTAATGAAAATTATGAAAAAGCAGAGAATATTTCGGTTGATTATGCCATTATGGAAGCTTCAAAAAATGTGTATGTTATTCCAGCCACTTTTGATTGGAACGATTTGGGAACTTGGGGAAGCTTATACGATAAATTGGAAAAGGATCAAAACCAAAATGCCATTGTAAATGCCAGAACTTTATTGGAAGATGCTTCAGGAAACATGATAAGGACCCAAAAAAACAAAGTGGTTGTAGTGGATGGCTTGAACAATTATATCATAGTTGATAAGGACGAAGTGTTGCTTATTTACCCAAAAGCCAAGGAACAAGATATTAAAATCGTGCTCAATAAAGTAAAAAACACCTTTGGGAACTCTCTGGGATAAGCATAAAAAATACCTAAAAGAAAATATTAAAATATATGCTCCAATAATATATATTTACATCTTGTATAGAGGTTTTAACTAACAAAACATGGAAGAAAACAAATTTAATTTTTCTGAAGAAGAAGCTAATAAAAATCAAACTTCAGAGCACGCTAAAAAAGATCAAGCTGTTGAAGCTTCTAAAGAGGCTGTAAGAAAAGATGCTAAAGGACTGTTTCAGAATATTAAAAAGTTTTTAAATGAACTTCTCGATTTTAGGGACGATACAGATAGAGATGAAACTATTGAAGCTATTAAAAAGGACATTTCTTTTAAAGGGGCAACAGCTTGGATATTGGTTTGTTCCATATTTGTGGCTTCCATAGGTTTAAATGCCAATTCTACTGCAGTGGTTATTGGAGCCATGTTAATTTCTCCATTAATGGGTCCTATTTTGGGTGTTGGTCTTTCGGTTGCTGTCAACGATATTGATACCATGAAAAAGTCATTGATAAACTTGGCCATCATGATTGTGTTGAGTTTGTTAACAGCATTTTTGTTTTTTTGGTTGTTTCCATTAAGTGAAGATACTTCTGAGCTTTTAGGAAGGGTAAAACCAGACATACGAGATGTTTTAATTGCCTTTTTTGGTGGTTCGGCACTGATAATTGCTAAAACAAAAAGAGGTACCATTGCTTCTGCCATCTTTGGTGTAGCCATTGCAACAGCTTTAATGCCACCTTTGTGTACAGCAGGTTATGGCTTGGCAAAGGCAAATTGGCCTTACTTTTTTGGAGCCATGTATTTGTTTATTATCAATACCATATTTATCGCTCTGGCAACGTTTATTATTTTAAAAGCTTTACGTTTTCCAATGCTAAAATATGCCAATTCCAAAAAAAGAAAACGTATTGCAAGAATTGCGTCTGTTTTGGCAATTATAGTTATGGTTCCTGCTGTATGGACCTTTGTGGAAGTTTTAAAGGAAAGTAATTTTTATGCCGACGCCAGAAATTATGTGGATAAAGAGTTAAGTGGTTTGCCAGATTATGAGTACATAAAAAAGAACATTATTTATAAATACGACAAAAACGAACCTTATATAGTCTTTAACACCTATGGTTTGAACGAAATGCCACAGTCAACCATCGATTTGTTGAATCACAGAAAAAACGCCTATCCTGCTTTGGCAAACACCAGGATTGTTTTTAACCAAAGTAGGACAGAACAGTATGATAACATGAAATATATGGAGCAAATTAGATACAGGGATTCTGTGGATCTAATTTCCCAAACCCAAAAAATTGAATTTTTGGAGAATCGTGTCAAAGCGCTATCTGCATTGGAAAAAAACACCATCCCTTTTAATGATGTGGTTCAAGAAGTAAGAATCAATTACGAAAATATTTCAACCTTTAGCTATGCCAATTTAATAAGAACCAATTTTAAAACGGTTGATACCATTCCAGAATTTTTGGTGGCTTGGGACAGTGAAAAATTAAAAGAAAAGGAAATTGACAAAGAACAAGATAAACTGGAACGTTGGTTAAAAGTTAAATTAAAACTGGATACTTTGGTGGTTAAACGAACCAACTAGTTGGGTGGAAGTTTTGAGAGATTAACATTATTCATTTTTTATAAAATGAATTAGGGTTTATTGTCTTTCCTCTAAATACATTTGGCGTACTTTTTTGAAAAGTTCAGAGGAGTAAACAAAATCGGTTACCACTTCGTTATCGGTTTTAAATATGGTTTCTTTGGAGCCTTCCCAGGCTTTTAGACCATCTTTTAAAAACACAATTTTTTCACCTATTTGCATCACAGAGTTCATGTCATGCGAATTTATGATGGTTGTAATGTTGTATTCGTCTGTAATCTCATGAATTAAATCGTCTATAACAATGGCTGTTTTAGGGTCCAATCCAGAGTTGGGTTCGTCACAAAACAAATACTTGGGTTTGTTAACTATTGCTCGAGCAATAGCAACCCTTTTTTGCATACCTCCAGAAGCTTCACTGGGCATTTTGTGGTGTGCATCAGCAAGATTTACACGTTTTAGTACAAAATCTGCACGATCTTGCATTTCACTTTTACTTTGTTTTGTGAACATACGTAACGGAAACATAACATTTTCCAAAATTGTCATGGAATCAAACAAGGCACTGCCTTGAAAAACCATTCCCATTTCGGAACGAAGGTTTCTTTTTTCATCGGCATCCAATTCAGAATATATTTTACCATCGTAAGAAATACTGCCTTCTTCGGGTTGGAACAAACCTAACAAACATTTTAAAAACACGGTTTTACCAGAACCACTTTGCCCAATGACCAAGCTGGTTTTTCCTTTTTCAAACGTGGTGGATATGCCTTTTAAGATATGGGCATCGCCAAAAGATTTATGGACATTGTTTACTTCTATCATTAGCTTAGCAGGAGTTGGGTTAAAATATAATTTAAAAGGATAATAACCACACTTGTCCAAACAAAGGCAGTGGTACTAGCTTTACCTACTTCCAGAGCACCTCCTTTCATAAAAAAACCATGATAGGAAGGAATGGTTGCCAATATAAAAGCAAAAACAATGGTTTTAATAAAGGCATAGGTAATATGAAATGGTATAAAGTCCAACTGAACACCAGTAATGTAATCGTCCAAAGTACTAAAACCTCCATAAATACAGGCAGCCATCCCTCCAATAATCCCCAAGAACATGGCAATGGAAATTACAAAAGGATACAGCATCAAAGCAATGAATTTTGGAAACACCAGGTAGTTAATGGCGTTAATCCCCATAACCTCAAGTGCATCAATTTGTTCGGTAACACGCATGGTACCTATACTGGAGGTTATAAAAGAGCCTACCTTACCTGCCATGATAATGGAAATAAAAGTTGGGGCAAACTCTAAAATAATGGATTGCCTGGTAGCAAAACCAACCAAGTATTTTGGAATAATGGGACTTGTGATGTTTAAAGCAGTTTGTATGGTTACTACACCTCCAACAAAAAATGAGATAAAGGCCACGATACCTAACGAGCCGATAATTAAATCGTCTATATCTTTAAAGATAAGTGTTTTCATAACAGACCATTTGGTAGGCTTGCGAAACATATCTTTAATCATTATAAAATAAGCACCAATATTGTGTAGGTATTTCATATTTTAATTTGTAATTGCTAAAGTATAAAAAACTAAGACTTTTTTAACCTTAATTTTAAATTATGATGTTTTAAAATGCCTATTTTTGAACTTTAAATAGAATTCCTGTAATGAAAAAAATAGTTCTTGTACTTAGTCTCGCAATACTAAGCATTTCATGTAAGTCTCAAAATGAAACGGTTGTATTAAACAATAAAATTCCGGTTACTCAAGATAATCCAAAGTTAATCATTGGGATTGTTGTAGACCAAATGCGTTACGATTATTTAACGCGTTTTTATAATAAGTACTCTGAAGGTGGATTTAAACGCCTAATGCGTGAAGGGTTTAATTGTAAAAATAATCATTACAATTATGTACCTACTTTTACTGGACCTGGACATGCTTCTATATATACAGGAACCACTCCAAAATATCATGGCATTATAGCAAACAGTTGGTACGATAAAGAATTAAAGGACTATGTGTATTGCGCTGAAGATTCTGCCGTAAATTCTATTGGAACAGAATCTAAAGCTGGAAGAATGTCACCACATAGAATGGCAACAACAAGCTTTGCAGATGAAAACAGACTTTTTACCCAAATGCGAGGAAAGACCATAGGGATAGCCATAAAAGATAGAGGAGCAATCTTGCCAGCTGGTCATACAGCCAACATGGCATTTTGGTTTCAAGGAAAAGATGAAGGACACTGGATTACTAGCTCATTCTATGCTGAAACATTACCAGAATGGGTAGAACAATTTAATGCATCTAACAAAGCAGCTTCTTATTTAACAACTTGGGATACACTTTATGATATTGACAGTTATACAGAAAGTGGTCCAGATTTTAATACTTTTGAAGGCGGTTTTAAAGGGAAAGATTCAGCAACATTTCCTTACGATTTAAAGGCCTTGAGTAAAGACAATAAAGGTTACGATATTTTAAAAGCAACACCTCAAGGAAATGCCTTGACTACAGATTTTGCAATTGCAGCCATAAATGGAGAACAGCTGGGACAGGATGCGATAACAGATGTGTTAACAATAAGCTATTCCAGTACAGATTATGTTGGACATAATTTTGGTGTGAACTCTAAAGAAATTCAGGACACCTATATTCGATTGGATAAAGACCTTGAACGTCTTTTCAACGTTTTAGATACCCAAGTAGGAAAAAATGCTTATACCGTTTTTTTAACAGCAGATCATGCAGCTGTAGACGTGCCTTCTTATCTTAAAAGCACTGGAATACCTGCAGGATATGTGGATAATGACATGTATAAAGAGCGTTTAAATGATTTTATGGTTAAAACGTACCAAGCCTCAGATTTGATTGAGAATGTGAGTAATTTTCAGATTTTCCTAAATAAGGATAAAATAGATTTATTAGGACTTGATATTGCTCATGTGCAAGAGCGCATCGCTCAAGAATTAATTCAGTATCCTCATATCTATAAAGTATATACGTCTTCCCAGCTAACAGCATCCAACTATGTGGATGGCATTGAGAATTTGTTGGAAAAAGGTTATAACCAAAAGCGCTCTGGAGATGTATTGGTTGTATACGATCCTGCTTTTATATCCTACAGTAAAACAGGTTCCACGCATGGTTCTGGTTTAAACTACGATACTCATGTGCCTTTGTTGTTTTATGGTAAAGGCATTACAAAAGGCTCTACCTTACAAAGAACCGAAATTGTAGATATAGCTCCAACCATGTCTGCGTTGTTGGGTATTAGTTTTCCTAATGGTTCCATAGGTATGCCTTTGGAATTTGTTTTAAAAAACTAAGTTAAGTTTGTCTTAAGCCTTAGGAATTGGTTACTTTCTGTACAGAAAATAATTTTTAACAAGTTCTATATAGGCTTTTTTTGCTTCTTCTGGAGTAATGTTTTGCGTTTGAAAAAGCGCGTTTGTCTTAAAAGCCGTAATTAAAGGCTTGCTACTACTAGGTCTGCTGTAATCGTTTGTGGCTTTTTTGTAGTATGCGTATAAACGCAACAAAAAATCTGCTGGAAAAGGTTCTGTATATTCGTTGATGAGATCTACAGCTTCTTTAAATTCAATATCTAATTCTTCTGAAGTCATTATTTTTCAGCAATGATGGTTTCACCACCACGAACTTTTTGATTTAATTGTACTTTAATGTTTGTGTTCAAAGGTAGAAACACATCTACTCTTGAGCCAAATTTTATAAACCCAGAATCTTCACCTTGCAAGACCATTTGATCTATTTTGGCGTAATTTACAATACGCTTGGCTAAAGCGCCAGCAATTTGCCTATGAAGCACTTTTCCAAAGCTTGCGTTTTCAACAACTACTGTGGTACGTTCGTTTTCTTCGCTTGCCTTAGGATGCCAGGCAACCAAATATTTCCCTTTATGGTATTTGCTGAACAATACTTTTCCACCAATAGGATAACGCGTAACATGAACATTGATTGGAGACATGAATATGCTTACCTGTAAGCGTTTGTCATTAAAATATTCTTTTTCAAACACCTCTTCAATAACCACCACTTTGCCATCTACAGGAGACACAACTGTATCGTCATTTCTATGGGTAAAACGTTTGGGATTTCTAAAAAATTGTAGAATTAAAATTAGAAAAACTAAAAAAACAATCATTAATAGCGTACTCAGCCAAGGAATAGTTACAAAACTATCCGTTAGTAGAAATAAGGCAACGATTACAATAAGCGTTACTAAAATGATTTTATGACCTTCTTTATGAAACATAATTTATAATACGTAAAAACAAATATATAAAAGGCGCAGCAAAAATAATACTGTCAAACCTATCTAATAGACCACCATGTCCTGGCATGATTATACCGCTGTCCTTAACATTGGCCTGGCGTTTAAACTTGGATTCTATTAAATCGCCAAGGGTTCCAAAGACACTTATGATGATACTTAAAATCAACCAATGGTTAAAACTTAAAGTTTCTGTAAAGGTAGCAATAAAATAACTTGCTACGCTAGCAAAAAACAATCCTCCTAAAAATCCCTCAACTGTTTTTTTTGGAGAGATGCTTGGAAACAATTTTTGTTTGCCAAAATTTTTTCCAACCAAATAGGCAAAGGTGTCGTTGGTCCAAACCAAAATAAAGGCTCCCAAAATAATTAATGGGCTAAAGGTTTGATGGTAATTGGCAATTAAAACCAAAAACACAAATCCACTGGAAAGATAAAAAGTGGTAATGATTATTTTTTTTGAAATGAACAAAGGGATGTTCTTTTCTGTAAACAGATCCTTAATTAAAAACAGTTGCACAAATATGGTAATGACCTGAAGTATTTGTGTGGCTTCTATTAAGCCATCGTTTGATTTCATTACAAATTGCCAGTAACCAAAAACACCATACAAAACGGTAAAGACTATAAAAGGAACAAACGATTTGTATTGAATGAGTTTTTTTAATTCGGCTAAACAGATTAAACCAAAGAGAAAAAACAACAGGATGAAAACATGTTTATTGTAAAGTGAAAAAATCAACAAAGAAACATATAAAAGCCCAGAAAAGGATCTTACCAGAATTTCTTTCATATGGTTGTAGTTGTTTTACTATCTAAAAAAAAGAAGATGTTTAAAAGCATGTTTAATTTTTAGAATAGGGTTGGTTTGTTATAAATCTTCTAATAAGAGCAAATATAAATTTTTTGAACTACTACCATAGGACATAAAGTCTTTTTCTTCTTGAGATTTAAAATGTTTTATGGTTGTAATGTTTGTAGGTATTTGTTTTTTGTTTTTAGATTTAATGCCTTTAAGCCCTTCACCAATATTTTCAACTATTTGGCTGGTTGTAGCAAAAACAATAAAGTTTTCTGGAAGTTCTTTCAATCTTTTTTCTGCTATTTGGTTAGAAGAGATTAGCAAAGAACCATCATCTGCAATTAAATTCTCGCAGGTGGTTAAAAAATAAGTGGCCTCTTGTGCATAAGTGGAAGTGGGTAAATTAAAATCTTTAAATCTATCTTTTAAATTAGAATCAAATAGAAGTACTTTTTTCTCTTCCCAATTGTTTTCTTGAATAATGTTGTTGAGAGTATGGTAAATCTCATCTAAATTTTCGCAGTACAAAAACTTGCCACCATTAGCCTTGAAGTTTATGGTAAACCTCTCATCTACGGGTAGTTTTATTTCCGGCATGTATTTGCCTCTTTCGTTGGACTTTAATTCTTCTTCTGATTTTTCAGATTTGGAACCAAAAATTTTTCTAAAAAGACTCATTTAAGTTTTAGCTATTAATCTAAGCATAGTAGGCTTTTTTTCAAATATAAAAAATCTTAAATTAACCATAGGGTCAATTTAAGATTTTTGCTTAACCTTAACAAATATATAAGAGATATTTTACTCTTCTTCTGTTTTGTTAAGTTCTTTGTTTTCTTTAACAGTTTCTTTCTTATTTTCAACAAGTTCCTCTTTTTCAAAAGGACGTTTGCCAAAAATCTTCTCTAAGTTGTCTTTAAAAATAACTTCTTTTTCAAGGAGTACTTCTGCAAGTTGCGTTAATTTATCTTTATTTTCAACAAGAAGCTTTACTGCTCTTTGATATTGTTCCTCTATAATATTAGAGATTTCTTGGTCTATTAACTCAGCTGTTTTTTCGCTGTAAGGTTTTGTAAAACCATATTCGTTTTGTCCAGAGGAGTCATAATAGGTCAAGTTTCCTACCTTGTCGCTTAAGCCATATATGGTAACCATGGCTCTAGCTTGCTTGGTTACTTTTTCCAAATCGCTTAATGCTCCTGTAGAGATTCTATCAAACATCACTTTTTCGGCAGCTCGACCACCTAAAGCAGCACACATTTCGTCCAGCATTTGCTCTGGGTGGACAATTAAACGTTCTTCTGGCAGGTACCAGGCAGCACCTAGGGAACGTCCACGAGGTACTATGGTCACTTTTACTAAAGGAGCAGCATGCTCCAGCATCCAGCTTACAGTTGCATGACCAGCTTCGTGATAAGCAATGGCTCTTTTTTCTGCAACGGTCATGATTTTGTTTTTCTTTTCAAGACCACCTACAATTCTATCTACAGCATCCAGGAAATCCTGTTTGTCCACTGCTTTTTTACCTTGTCTGGCGGCAATTAAAGCTGCTTCGTTACAAACGTTTGCTATATCTGCACCAGAGAATCCAGGGGTTTGCCTGGCTAAGAAGTCAATGTCCAGATCTTTGGCTTTTTTAAGAGGTCTTAAATGGACTTCAAAAATTTCTTTACGTTCACGAACATCTGGTAGGTCAACAAATATTTGTCTGTCAAAACGTCCAGCTCGCATTAATGCTTTGTCCAGCACATCTGCTCTATTTGTGGCAGCCAAAACTATTACATTGGTGTTGGTGCCAAACCCATCCATCTCTGTTAAAAGCTGGTTAAGGGTGTTTTCTCTTTCGTCGTTGGAACCGGAAAAATTGTTTTTTCCTCTAGCACGACCAATGGCATCTATCTCATCAATAAATATAATGGCTGGTGATTTTTCTTTTGCTTGTTTGAATAGGTCTCGAACTCGCGAAGCTCCAACTCCAACAAACATCTCAACAAAGTCTGATCCCGATAGCGAGAAAAAAGGTACTTTGGCTTCTCCAGCTACAGCTTTTGCCAATAAGGTTTTTCCAGTTCCTGGAGGTCCTACTAGTAAAGCGCCTTTAGGGATTTTACCTCCCAAAGAGGTGTATTTTTCAGGGTTTTTAAGAAAATCCACAATCTCTTGTACTTCTTCTTTGGCACCTTCCAGACCAGCAACGTCTTTAAAAGTGGTTTTAACCTCTGTGTTCTCATCAAATAGTTTAGCTCGTGATTTCCCTATATTGAAAATTTGGCCACCTGCACCACCTGCGCCACCACCAGACATACGTCTCATGATAAAGATCCAAACGCCTATTAAAAGTATAAAAGGAAGTAAGCCTATAATGAAATCTCCCCAAAGGTTTTGTTCGGTTTTGTATTCAATTTTAGGTTGTGGATCTAAGTTTTCTTCTGCAATAACTTTGGAAATATCGTCTTCAAAATTTTGAAGGTCGCCAAATTCAAACTTATAATTTGGTAATTGAGTAGCAGATGGTAATAAGGAAGTAGGTTTGGATTTTTTATGAACCTCTTTTTGTTCAGCTTCGGCAGTTAAATATACTTTAGCTTCGCGCCTATTTACAATTTCTACTTTTTCAACATCTCCATTTCTTAAATAGGTCATAAATTGTGAAGGTGTTGTCAAGCTAGCATCTTGAAAACTACTTCCACTAAATAATTGCATAGTTAAGAAAATGACTATGATGATGCCATAAATCCAGTATGGACTGAATTTTGGTTTTTTAGGATTTACTTTTTTGTTATTTGCCATTAATATATTTTAATATTTTGTTTCAACTACTGTTGTCTTTGCATCTCCCCAAAGGCTTTCTATGTCGTAATATTCCCTAATGTGTTTTTGAAACACATGTACAACAATATTCACATAATCCATTAATACCCATTCGGCATTGTCTTCGCCTTCTATGTGCCAAGGTTTGTCTTTTAATTCTTTACTTACTTTTTTCTGAATGGAATTTACAATGGCATTAACTTGTGTGTTAGAGTTACCTTCGCAAATGATAAAGTAGTCGCAAACCGTGTTTTCAATATCCCTAAGATCCAGAATGTTGATATCTTCTCCTTTTACATCTTCAATTCCACTTAAGATAGTTGCTATAAGCAAGTCTGCGTTTGATTCTTTTTTCGCCATTAATGATTTTTAATTTGTGCAAAGTTATTATTTTTTAGTTCTTTATACTTTAAAATTTTCATAAGATTTTTCAGTACGAATATAACCATTTATTATGCGTATAATCAAACTTAATGCCATCGATTCCACAAATAGTTATTTAAAGCAATTAAGTATGGAAGAGGCTTTGGTTGATAATACCATTGTGGTTGCAAACTACCAAACCCAAGGTCGTGGGCAAATGGGAACCGTTTGGCAATCTGAAGGCTCTAAAAACCTTATGTTTAGTGTGTTAAAGGATGTTTCTTGGCTTCATGCCGATAAAGGGTTTTACATAAGCATGGTAACTACGTTGTCTATAATCAAGGCTTTGGAACGGTTTTCAATACCCAAATTAAGGATTAAATGGCCTAACGACATTTTGTCAGAAAACATGAAAGTATGTGGTATTTTAATTGAAAATGTCATAAAACAAAATCAATTGAATAGTACCATCATAGGCATTGGGTTGAATGTTAACCAAACAGAGTTTTCCAATTTGCCAAAAGCCTCTTCTTTGCGTTTGATTTCAGGACAGGTTTTTGTTTTGGACGAGCTTATGCTTGAAATTGTTGCACAGCTTACAGAGTATGTTGATGCCCTAAAAGCTGGAAAATATCAAGAGATAAAACATGCTTACGAAAAGCTACTGTTTAGAAAAGACAAACCTTCAACATTTAAAGATGCTGAAGGTTCCATGTTTTCAGGTTTTATTAAGTCGGTTTCAAATTCCGGCAACTTACAGGTCTTGTTGGAAGACGATGTTGTAAAGGAATTCGATTTAAAAGAAATAAGTCTGCTATATTAAATAGATCCAGGAATGTTGCTGGCTAAGGTTTCAATGAATTTTGAAATAGGCCCTTTTATCATCATGGCCATCATGGCATTAAATTCGCCATGGAACAACAATTGTACCTCACTCTTTTCTTCCCCAAGTTCAGTAATCAGGCCAGTTAAGGAAAAATCTATTTTTCCTCCAGCTGCTCCCAGAACAATTTTGTTTGGAGCTATAAGTTCTTTCTTTTTTAAGACTATTTCTGGCATGCCTTTTAGGGCAAACAAAAAGGTGTCTTCGCTTAAAACCTCAAATTTACTAATATTCTCAGGCATGAGCTTTTCAAAGTTTTTAACGTCCGATAAAAAATTAAAAACGGCTTCAGGTGATTTTTCTACTGTAACTGTTGGTGATTCTAAATTCATGTTATTGTTGTTTTTGTGTGTCGTTTGGTCGTTATGGTTCAATAAAATATTATTTTGAGTATGTGTCTAACAACTTTTAAACGTCACATTAATCTATATCAATTAGCGTTCCACTCACTAGGATTGGCGTTCCAATCAGATAATGTCTGTAGTTCTTTTTGTGTGATGTAGTTGGTTTCCAGAGCCTGTTCCAACAGGCTTTCATAATTGCTTAAAGTGTGTAGTTGAATGTTTTCAGTTTCAAAATTTTTTACAGCAACATCAAAACCATAAGAAAAAATGGCAATCATGCCCTTTACATTCAATTGTGCTTCTTTAAGGGCTTTAACGGCATTCAAGCTGCTGTTTCCAGTGCTTATTAAATCTTCTATAACCACAACGTTTTGGCCGCTTTCTGCATGACCTTCAATTTGGTTTTTTCTTCCATGGGATTTTGCCTCAGGACGCACATAAATAAAAGGGACTCCCAAATATTCGGCAACCAACATGCCAATACCTATGGCTCCTGTAGCCACTCCGGCAATGACGTCTGGTTTGCCATATTGTTTTTCAATTTGTTTCGCCATGGTTTCGCGAATGTAATTTCGAATGGTAGGATAAGACAATACAATCCTATTATCGCAATATATTGGCGATTTCCATCCTGAAGCCCATGTAAATGGATTGTTTGGGCTTAACTTAATAGCGTTTATTTGCAATAAAACTTCAGCTGTTTTTCTTGCGGTATGTTTGTTAAAAATCATAGGCGCAAAATTACACTTTTTTAATTAAATTTTTAATTTGAAATTGTATTTATAATTACTAATGAAATCTATTGTTATGAACTAAAAGTTTTTATTTTTACATTTCATAATAGCTTTAAACACATTATGCACAAAGTTTTTGTAAACGATAAGCCTATTATTTTAACTACAAAAGTTGAAAAAGAAAAAGGGTTTAAAAACTATTCTTTAAAAACGGTTAACCTGAACAAGGTGGTTAAAGAGCTTAACAAAACCTCTTTGAAAGAAGTTAGGCTAATTCATGAAAACGAAGAAAAGCTATTGAAAAAATTTTTAAAAAAACTTCCAAATGTCGTTGCAGGAGGAGGAAAGGCCTTTAATGAAAAAGGCGATATTTTATTTATTTACAGAAACGATAAATGGGATTTACCCAAAGGCAAAACCGAAAAAAAGGAGTCCATAGAAAAAACAGCTTTAAGGGAAGTAGAAGAGGAAACAGGTGTTAAAAACCTGGAAATTGTTAAACCCTTGGAAACCACTTATCATATTTTTAAACGCAATGGCAGAAATAGGATTAAAATAACCTATTGGTTTGAAATGAAAACATCCTACAGTGGCAAGTTGGAGCCAGAAGAAACAGAAGGGATTACCAAAGTGGCATGGTTAAACAAGGAAGAGGCCTTAAAAGCCTTGGAAAATTCTTACGCAAACATTAAATTACTTTTTTAATCTACCCAAAAAATCAATTTCTCTATTTGGTTTTTTTGAATTGGTTGTTAAATATTAGCTTTTTAGTTGTTATATTTATAACTAAAAAGGTTTTTAGTGGTCAAAACAAGTACTTACAAATTTCTTAAACAAGCTCTTTTTGTTTCTATTTTAGGTGTTTTCATGCACAGTTGTTCCTTGCTAAAAATAGAAACTGCCCAAGAGCCACTTTCCAGGCAAGAATTAAACATTAGGTTTCTTACTCAGTCTTTGGTGCAGGAAGCAACCAATAGAGTGGAATTTGCTGCTGATAGTATTATTCTAACCACAACCAGTACCGACTTGCAAAAACACGCTTACCGTTGGAAAATAGAAACCTTAAACACCTTTAAAAACACTGCGTTTCAAAGCTCACCCAAATTGTCTTTAATGGATACTTGGACCTATATGTTGCAGGTGCGTAATTTTATGGAAACTCCCGAAGCGCAAGATTATTTTGGAACTTATACCACTTATGTCTTGCAAGTCTCTCAGGACAATGTGGAAGACATAGAACGCAAAGCCAGCCAGTTCTTTAAACCTGAAATCTTTAAAAACATAAAGAATTTGCTTTGCAATATGCAGAAGAACACCCATTATCTGCACAAAATTTAAAACACAATTCAGTAAGAAGCGACTATGTTGCGTTTTTAAAAGTGCCAGATAGTTTGGCATTTTCAACGGTTGGTTCGCTATCGGAAGTAATGTCTAATTTTTCCGATAAATTAAGTTATTCCACAGATGCTGCTGGCAAGCAATTTAAATGGAACACCGAGTTGCTAATGAAAGAAAAGGGGTTTGATTCTGTGCAAATAAAGGAGGTAATGTCAACAATAGAAATGAAAGTGGATCGTTTGAGCGATATTGCCGAAAACACTCCAGATAAATTAAACGATGCTTTGAAATCTTTTTCAAACGATATGCGTTTTTTATTTTTTCAGCTTAACAAGGAAATAGCTTTTGTTAGTGAACGCATGGCCTTAGAGCGTCAAGCCATAGATACCATTATAAGACGTGAGCGCATTGCTCTGGATAATATAATTTTAAGGGAACGGCAAGCAGTGGCAGACGAAGCTGGGCAGATTTCTGTAAGAATTGTAGATGAAGCCATGATTCATGTTAAGGACCTAACTGGCACCATTTTATTGTATGTGGTTTTGTTGTTTACTGTGCTTTTGTTCCTTCCGTTTGCCTTAGGTTATTTTGCAGGTAAAATACATCAAAAAAACAAACACCATAAAAACAAAGAGTAATTTCTTAAAATATGACACGTAACGATACATTGGGAGTAAAGCCCAACGACACATTTTCTACATGAATCACTTGGTTGTTGGCATCCATAATATAATAACTGTTTATGATGTTTTTGGTGTTAAATATGTTCCAGAAAGAAACCCCAATCTGTGCTTTGGTATGATTTGAAATCAAAATATCATAAATGGCAGAAATGTCTGTTCGCCAATAATCCGATACATTGTTTGCGTTGGGTTGACCATAGATTAAACTGTTTGTTGCTTCAGAAGCTGACACATCTATGAAAGTGGTTGGTTTTCCAGTATGCCAATTAAAGCCTAAAGCCAGTTTTAATCGGTTTATTGTGTAAGTGCCTGAGGCATTTAATTGATGTCTTATATCCACATTGTTTGGAAATTTTTCGCCTTGATTTAAATTGGTAAAACTGTAGTTGTTTTTGCTGAAAGAATAACCCAACCAGGTACTGATGTGTTTAAATTGCTTGTTTATTAAAAAATCTAGTCCAGTAACCCTGTAGGAACCAATGCTGTTGGAGTATTGAAACTGATTTTGGAACCCTTGGCTTCTGGACGTGATGTTGTCCACATTTTTAAGATAACCTTCCAGACTGAGTAGCCATTTGTTTTTGTTATAATGGATGCCAGTAGAAAACTGTTGGCTTTTAATTACAGGAATATTGTTGTTGTTGGCTAATACCCAACGTTTTTTTTCGATGCCCAAAAAATCGTTTTGCAAATCGATAATTTGAGAAGTGGTTTGGCTTTTTAGTTCGGCAAGAACTTCCACTCTAAAGTTTTCAGCAAAAATTTGATTGAAACTCACACGAGGTTCAAAATAAATCTCGGAAAACTTTTCAATATAATTTGCACGAAACCCAAATCTAGCCCTTGTGTTTCCGGATTTTGACTTAAAAGACAATTCGTTAAAAAAACCATGTGTTCGCAATACTTCTTTAATGTAGCGCCTATAATCCGGATTGCTGACGTCTTCCAGGTTGCCAATGCCAATTTCAGAATATTGGTAACCACCTTCATAATTTAATTGAGGGTCTACATTGTAACGTAAGTGTGCTTTAAAACTTCCATCTGTAACTTCGTTTTCCTGAATAAGTTTTTGATTGTTACTAAGGTCTTGATGGGTTGCATACAAATCGTAGCTTGAAAAATACGCTTGAACTATGGTCTGAAGTTTATCGCTCCAATTTTTGGTATATTTGGTGTTTAGTGCCAAGCTTCCCTGGGTTAATTGGCTCTTGCTTAGAGAGCTTGTATTGTTAATCTTGGCCGTTTCTTCGTAATCCAAAGCATTATCAATGGACAAGAAGCTTATTTCAATTTTATCGTTTTTAGTAACATCGTAAACAAGTTTACCGGAAATATCGTAAAAGTAGAAGTTTTCACTATTGGTTATAACAGTTTCATTGGGGTTGTTTAAATCGGAATCTTGAAAAATGCGTTTAAAATACTGTTTGTAAGTTGGTGTGGTGAAAAAGTCTGTAATGGCGCGTCGTCCAGCCACCTGAAGACTTATTTTTTCTGATACGGGAATCATGGCATAAGCATCGGCTGCCAACATATTGACGCCAAGGCTTCCAGTAAACTCTTGTGAACCCTCATGAGATGTTTGCATGTCTATTATACCAGAAACACCATCTCCAAATTGGGCACGAGACCCATTTTTTGAAACTACCACTTGATCGATAAGTGCAGGGTTGAAAGCAGAAATAAGCCCAAAAAAATGACCGGTTTGATACATTTTAACCCCATCCCAAAGAATGAGGTTTTGATCGTTGGTGCCACCACGTATGTTCAAGCTGGAGACGCGTTCGTCTATACTGGTTATTCCGGGTAAAGCTTGAACGGTTTGTAAAACATCGGGTTCAATCAAACCAGGCAAAATACCAAAGGTCTTCAGGTTCACGTGAGAGGTTCCATCGGCTTGTAGAGAAATCCCTTCGGTTAAATAATTGGTAAGTAACACTTCATCCAGATATTGGGTTTTGGTAATGTCGGCAAATGCCATGGGTCTTATAGCAAAATTTTTAGCATCCAAGATTTCAAAAACCAAATGGGTTTCGGTTTCTAGATAGGTAATCAATTTGTCTTGCGAAAGGTTCTTTGCTGGAGGTATGAGTTTTACATTGGCAATGGTTGCATCGGCATAAGAAAAAGACAGGTTGTATTCTTGTTCTATGTTTTTGAGAACGATAGCAAGTGACTCTTTGGTCTTATAGGTTTTTTGAGCTTGAAGAAAACTACAAGCACTCAGGAAAAAACACCAAAAAATAAGAATATGTTTACTTGTCATGCAATACAATCAAGCCATTTTTAGTTGTGTACTCAATATTTAAAGGAATGGTAATAGCCTTTAGGGCCAAATTTAAATCATTATGTACAAACCTACCAGTAAATAGCCTGTTGCTATTTATGTTTTGAGCATCAAACCTTACTTGATACTGTCTTTCCAGCTCGTTTAGCACGTATTTGTAAGGCATGCTTTTAAACACGCTTTCATTTTGTAACCAAGCAGGAGCCGAGGCTTCTTCTTTTTCTTTGGTTATTAACTTTCCATCCAGGACTAAAAATTGGTCGCCTGGTTTTAAAATTTTATCAGCAATACCCGAAGTTACTTTTACAGAGCCTTCGTAGCAAATCACTTCAAAAATACCGTTCCTGTTTTCAACCAAAAACTGGGTGCCTAAAACGGTTATGGTTCCAAATGAGGTCTCAACACTGAATTTGGATCCTTTTTCAACCTTAAAATAAGCTTCCCCTTCCAATGTTAGCTTACGCGTGTCTTTCCATTGATTTTTCTTATAGCTGATTTGGGACTTGGCATTTAAAGTCACTTCTGAATGGTCTGGCAACGTTATGGTTGTTTTTTCGGCAGTTAAAGTTGAGACATCTGTGGTTAAGGTAGTTGTGTAATAATAAACACTAAAGCATATAGCCAATAGGGCAGCTATGCGCAAGACAGGTTTTAACCAGGAGGTTTTAGGTTTTTGAACAGGTTTTTGTGATATGGTTTTGGAAATTTGTTCAAACACACCTTGCTCATCAAACTTTGGAGCCTTAAAATGCTTTAAGCCTTCAGATAGTTTCATGAGAGCATCATAATCTTCCAACGCTTTGAAAGCCTCCAGTTCTTGAGGGTTCAAATCGTCTTGTAACCATTTCTGTATGAGTTTGTCTTTAGTCATAAATCAGCTATTCATATATATAACAAGTAAGGTCTTGTTTTTCCTACCTTTGGGTTTAAATATCTTCAATGTCTTTTCGTAATTGTTTTAAGGCTCCATAAATACGTTTTTCCACAGCTTTGGAGGAAATGTCCAGCATATCGGCAATTTCTTTATGTTTTTTGCCTTCTATTCGGTTTAGTAAAAAAGCCACACGTTGGGCTTTTGTTAAATTGGCAATGGCCTTTTGGAGCTTATGCATGTATTCACTTTCTTCCAATAAAAATTCAGGGGTTTCATTGGTAAACGATTTGGGTTTGGTTTCCTGGAATTTCAGCACCACTTTTTCATGAGCCACAGCATTGAGCATTAAATTGTTCGCAACTGTAAACAAAAACGATTTTGCCTTGGAAGGCTCCACATTTTTACAGTTTTCCCAAAGTTTTATAAAAGCCTCCTGGACTTTGTCTTGAGGATTTAAACGTTCCCCAAACTTATAATATAAAAAGTCATGCAAGTTCTTGGCATGTGTTTTAAATAGCTTTGCAAAAAGCGCTTCATTGCAAATATGATTGTTTAGATCTTTGGGCATTTTTTTAATTTTCGGCCTATAAATGTATAAAAAAACCAATGGTAAGGTAGGAGTTTTTAAATTTAAACTGTTTTATAAGAAATGAGTTTAATTAAAATATTTATTATGAAAGCACCAATCAAATTTTTCTACCTACTTATTGGAGTTTTGTTTTTTACTTTTACTTCTTGTCAAGATGAAGTAATTGAAGAAACACCTCCTAACGAACAAGAAATTATTCAGCCAGAATCCAATTTGGCGAATCTTATGAGATATACTTCTGCCAATGACGGAAGTGTTGATGATCTTTTGGATAATAGCGATTGCTTTACAGTTAATTTACCCGTTACCATCGTGGCCAATGGCATAACCCTTACCATTGAAACCTTAGACGATTTGAATGTGTTGCAGGCTATTTTTGATGCCAGTAATACAGACGACGATGATCTGGAATTTTTATTCCCGATCACTATTATTTTAAACGATTATACAGAAGTGAATATTGAAACTGTTGATGCTTTGGAAGATTTTATTGAAACCTGCATTAGCGATGAGGAAATTATTGAATGTGCCGATTTTGTTTACCCTATTTCATTCTCTATTTACAATACGGATTTTCAAGTGATAGATACTGTGGTAATAGACAACGATTACGAACTTTATATCTTTTTGGAAAGCTTGGATGATGATGATAATGGCGTTGTTTTGGCTAGTTTGAATTTTCCAGTTACCATAGCATATGCAAATGGTTCAACGGTTGAAGTAAACAATAACCAAGCCTTAGAAGAAGCCATTAATGCTGCTGATGAAAATTGTGAGGATGATTGTGACTTAGAGGATGTTTTAGAAAACTTACAGGAATGTCATTGGGTAATTGCAGCCCATAATGTAAATAATGACTATTTAGGTTACCATTTTTATTTTAGTGATAATAATTTATTGCAAATTATATTTGGTACAGGTTCTGTAACTGTTGGAGGGGAATGGTATGCTTCAGAAGTTGATGGAACTGTTGTGGTAACAATTAGTGGCTTAACCGATTTTACAGAATTAGAAGGAGATTGGATGGTAGTTGATTGTGATGATGATCGCTATGTTTTAACTCAGGAAACAGCCAATCAAACCGTAGAAATGGTCTTGGAACAAGATTGCTCGTCCCAACCAAACCCGTTTGAGTGTTTTGAAGATGTTGAAGAGATTAATGCCAATATTATATTAACTGTTTGCGATAGTACAGACAACATCCCGAATAATGGCGTAGGACTGTTTAATTTAACTACGGTTTATGCCAATTGCGAGAGCCCAAATCAATTTAATGTAAGCTATCATGTAAGCGAAACGAATGCGCAGGCCAATGTAAATGCCATAGCAAATCCAGAAGCTTATTTAAACATGTCTGTTCCAGCTGAAATGATTTATGTAAGAGTAGAGCTTATAAGCAACCCATCAAACTTTGATATTTTCACCATAGATTTGTTTGTGGAAAATTGTAATCCTACAGGATGTTCTGAAGCAGATGTGGATGCCTTTTTACAAAACTGTTTATGGTATGTGGTTAATTTTAATGGAGACGACCATTTAATCATGTACGAGTTTGATTTTGTTTCAGATTCCGAAGTGGTTATCACTGGAAATGGCATGACCATAACGGTAAATTATACCACATCTCAGTCTGCCAATGGGGTAATAGTGGAGTTTATAAATGTTGCAGCACCAAACATTCAGGCCATTACTGGAGAATGGTTGGTAGTTGATTGTCAAGAAGGCCGTTTGGAGTTTGAAGCTTTAAACAATTCCAATACCATGGTTATGGAACGTGAGTGCAACAACACTGGTATGTGTACACCAGGAGATGTGGAAGGCATGCTTTTAGATTGCGAATGGACAGTTACAAGTTATGCAGGAAGTGATTTCAGTATGTTTAATATTGCTTTTAACACCAATAATGAAGCAGTGATTTTTATGCCAAACGGAACAGAGGAATATACTGCAAACTGGTCTGTATCGCAAGGAAATAATGCCGTAGAAGTTATCATATCCAATGTTTCTGGAGGTAATGTGCAAATTATCAATGGCACCTATTTGGTAGTGGAATGTACCAGCAATCAGTTAATTTTGCATGATGTTACCAATAGTGATAATGAACTGGTATTGGATAAGGATTGTGGTTAAAAATTTAGTTTTGAGTTAATTGATAAGATTAACAGAGTTAAAAAGCTGTCTATAAAGGCAGCTTTTTTTATGGAATTAATTCTAAACTAAACTTTATAAATACGCTTGAAATTGCTATTTTTGTGCCTCTTAAAACAGAAAGAAGACTATGTTTAATAATTTAAGTGAAAAATTAGATAAAGCCTTACACGTACTTAAAGGACACGGAAGCATTACAGAAGTAAACGTTGCCGAAACCTTAAAAGAAGTTCGTAGAGCGCTTTTAGATGCCGATGTTAACTTTAAAATAGCCAAGGAATTTACTGTTCGAGTAAAAGAAAAAGCACTTGGACAAAACGTATTGACTACCCTTCAACCTGGACAGTTAATGGTTAAAATCGTTAAAGACGAATTAACCGAACTTATGGGTGGCGATGCCGCTGGTCTTAATTTATCTGGTAACCCTAGCATTATTTTAATGTCTGGTTTGCAAGGTTCAGGTAAAACCACTTTTTCTGGAAAACTGGCCAATTACCTTAAAAACAAAAAAACAAAAAAACCTCTACTGGTAGCTTGTGATGTGTATCGTCCTGCAGCAATCGATCAATTACATGTAGTAGGAGAGCAAATAAATGTTGAGGTTTATAGCGATAAAGGAAATACAGATCCCGTGGCAATTGCTCAAGCAGGTATCGCTCATGCCAAAGCCAATGGTCATAACGTTGTGATTATAGATACGGCTGGTCGTTTGGCTGTAGATGAAGTCATGATGACCGAAATTTCCAACATTCATAAAGCCATACAGCCTCAGGAAACACTGTTTGTGGTCGACTCCATGACTGGTCAGGATGCCGTTAACACAGCCAAAGCTTTTAACGATGTCTTGAATTTTGATGGTGTTATATTAACTAAATTAGATGGTGATACTCGTGGTGGTGCTGCAATTTCCATTAAATCTGTAGTTAATAAGCCTATTAAGTTTATAGGTACTGGCGAAAAAATGGAAGCTATTGATGTGTTCTATCCATCTCGTATGGCAGATAGAATTCTGGGCATGGGTGACGTTGTCTCCCTTGTGGAAAGAGCTCAAGAGCAATACGATGAGGAAGAGGCAAGAAAAATCCAAAAGAAAATTGCTAAAAATCAATTTGGTTTTGACGATTTCTTGAAGCAAATCCAGCAAATCAAGAAAATGGGGAATATGAAAGACCTTATTGGGATGATTCCTGGAGCTGGAAAAATGATGAAAGATATTGATATAGACGATGATGCTTTTAAAGGTATTGAAGCCATTATCCATTCCATGACACCTTTGGAGCGCAGTAACCCGTCGGTTATTAATGCCAGCAGAAAAAAACGTATTGGAAAAGGGTCTGGAACCTCTGTTCAAGAAGTGAATCAGTTGTTAAAACAATTTGATCAAATGAGCAAGATGATGAAAATGATGCAAGGAGGCAAAGGAAAAGCCATGATGCAGGCTATGAAAGGGATGAGGTAGTTTTTAGTCTCATTTTTCAGTCTCAGTAAGCAGTGTTTTAATATTTTAATCACGAAATCATTAGTAAATGGATTTTAAAAAACTAATAGCGTACCAAAAAGCATTTGATTTTGCTATGTCTGTTTTTAAAATTTCAAAATCATTTCCAAAAGAAGGAACCTACTCACTAACTGATCAAATTAGAAGAAGTCCCCCCTCATTAAATACTAACTTAGCTGAAGCTTATGGAAAAAGAGAATATCCAAAACAATACAATGGTAAACTAACTGATGCTGATGCAGAAAATTCTGAAACAAATACTTCGTTAGATTTTGCTTTAGCTTGTAATTATATTTTGAAAGAGCAACACATTGATTTATCAAATCGCGGAATTGTAGTTGGTAAATTAATAAATTTTATGATAAATAACCCAGGGAAATTCGGGGTAAATACTGATTGATTTTTAATTGAATTAATCTTAAAACCGCGACAGAAAACCAATCTCGCAAGGACAAACACTGAAAACGGCAACTGCGACAGAAAACTAATAATTATGGTTATATTAGACGGAAAAAAAGTAAGCAACGACATTAAGAACGAAATTGCTGCAGAAGTAAAAAAAATGAAGGCCAAAGGCGAAAAAGTGCCTCATCTAGCGGCTATTATTGTTGGGAATGATGGCGCTAGTTTAACCTATGTGGCCAGCAAAGTTAAAGCTTGCGAACGTGTTGGTTTTGAGTCTACCATGATCAGGATGTCCAATACCACCAGTGAAATAGAATTGTTGGATAAAATAGATGAGCTCAATAACAATCCAGATATTGATGGATTCATCATTCAACTTCCTTTACCTAAACAAATAGATACCCAAAAAGTTTTAATGGCTGTAGATCCAGACAAAGATGTTGACGGGTTTCACCCAATGAACTTTGGTAAAATGGCCTTGGATATGTCTACCTTTATTCCTGCAACACCTTTTGGGATTTTGGAACTATTGGACAGGTATAATGTAGAGACCAAAGGCAAGCATACCGTTGTTATTGGACGTTCTCATATTGTAGGCAGACCCATGAGCATTTTAATGGGACGTAAAGGGTTTCCTGGTAATTCAACAGTAACAGTCACGCATAGTCATACAAAAAACATCACTCAAATAACCTCTCAGGCAGATATTATTATTTCTGCATTGGGAGTTCCTAATTTTCTAAAAGCTGAAATGGTTAAGGATGACGCCGTTATTATCGATGTTGGTATTACACGTGTTGCAGACGAAAATTCCCCTAAAGGATATGTGATTACTGGAGATGTAGATTTTGAAAATGTTAGTAAAAAAGCCAGTTTTATAACGCCAGTTCCTGGAGGTGTTGGTCCTATGACCATAGCTATGTTGTTAAAAAACACCTTATTGGCTAGAGAGTTGCACCACTAAAATTTTACTATTTCGCAAATAATTGATTCCTGTCTTTAAACGCTTTAAACTCTAATGCGTTACCAGCTGGATCATAAAAAAACATGGTAGCTTGTTCGCCAACCAAACCTTCAAATCGAATATAAGGTTCAATAATAAAATCAATTTCTTTTTGTTTAAGGGAATCTGCAAGTGCATGGAACTCGTTCCAAGGTAAAACCACGCCATAATGAGGTACGGGAACGTTTTTTCCATCTACAGAATTGGTATGTAAATCCTCTTCTGGTTTTGGTTTGTAATGGATTACCAACTGATGCCCAAAAAAATTGAAATCCACCCAATGATCGCTGCTTCTGCCTTCTTCACAAAGCAACACATCTTTGTAAAAGGTTCTGCAGGTCTCTAAATTGTGAACAGGAATGGCTATGTGAAATGGAGGAATCATGAGGTTTATTTTTTTCTGTTAGGTTTGGTTTTTGTTCTAAATTCCTTAGTGGAACTTTCCAGCAATTGAGACAGTTCTTGAAATTCTTTGGCTGTTAACTCTCTGTATTCGCCAACGGGAATATCCAGTTTAATGTTCATGATACGAACACGTTTTAAGGTTTCAACTTCATAATTCAAATATTCACACATTCTTCGGATTTGTCTGTTTAAACCTTGTGTTAAAACAATCTTGAATTCGTAGGTTCCCAATTTTTCAACCACACACTTTTTGGTAATCGTATCTAAAATAGGCACGCCTTCGCTCATGTGTTTTATAAACGTTTGGGAAATGGGTTTGTCTACCGTTACAATGTATTCTTTTTCGTGGTTGTTGCTCGCTCTTAATATCTTATTTACAATATCGCCATCGTCAGTTAAGAGAATTAAGCCTTCACTCGGTTTGTCCAACCTACCAATTGGGAAAATACGTTTCGGATAATTTATAAAATCGATGATGTTGTCCTTTTCAACGCGAGTATCAGTGGTACAAACAATGCCTACAGGTTTATTGAAAGCCAAATAAACAAATTCTTCTTTTGTGTTTTTAATTAATTTTCCATCAACATGTACCACATCGGTTGGTGCTATTTTGGTTCCCATTTCAGGGATTTCACCATTAATGGTCACACGTCCAGCTTCAATGAGTTTGTCTGCTTCGCGACGGGAACAATAACCAACTTCACTTAAAAATTTATTGATTCGTTTTAAATTTTCTTCCATAGCGCAAAGATAGCAACTTTAGTTGTCTATAAAATCGTAAATGTAGTTGGAAACTTCTTCGGTTGCTAAAGAATGGCCATATCCTTCAGTTGAAACCAACATGCTGTTCTTGTATTTTGTTTTAATAAGAAGTGCATCATTATAGGGAATGATATTGTCTTTTTTGTCATGAATAATCAATCCTTTTGAAGTAATATGTTCTGAATAGGTTGCCGTGGAGAAAGCTTCAGGGTAATCGCCAAAACGTTCTTTGATCATTGAGTTAAGATGTTTTTTAACGCGTTTGCTATAGCCAAGCATGTTGGTGTATCTTTTTAAAACATCGGTAAATTCTGAAGGTGCTCCAAGTAAAATCATTTTTTGCACATGTTCTTTTTGGTATTTGTATTGAAAATAAGCAGAAGCCATACCTCCAACCGAATGTCCAATAATGATGTTGGGTTCAAAACGGTCTGAAACCACTTTAATAAATTCCGAATACATTATGGCATTGAACCTGTTGCTGCCGGAACGTCCATGTGCAGGAGCATCTAATGCAACAACGCCAAAGCCTTTTTGTTTTAAATTTGTAATCAATTCTTTCCATCTAGCCGAGTTGCTTTCCCAGCCATGAGCCAATAATACAGTCTGTTTTTTTCCAAGCCATCGATAGGTCATAATGGGCATGTTGTTAAAGGACAGTTCTTCCCTAAAGGCCGTGTCCAAAAAATCGGATTGCTTTTCGTCTGGCCTACCTTTTAAGGGTTTTGTGAATAAAAACAAAGCCATTCTAGCTGCCAATTTGGGGAAAAACATGCCAATACTGTTTATAAAAAATCCTATGGTTTTTTGTAAGATGGTTTTCATTCGCTTTCCCTGTTAACTAAATTCATGGAAAAAGCAGGTAAACAAATGGCCAAATATTCACAAGGTTCTGTAAACGGATTGGAATATTGAACTCTTGTGTTTTTTTCAATTTTTATGGATTGTCCTGCCTCCAACACAATTTCTTCACCATCTATTATAAACTGTTTTTTGCCTTTAATGATAAAGGTGTACTCGTCGAATTCTGGGGTTTGAAAAGGTTCGCTCCAACCTGCTGGTGCTATCATGTGCGCCACACTTATATTGGAATCTTTATTTGTTGCATTTCCAAAATGTTCCCTTATTATTTTCCCGTCGGTTGTTGGAACAACAAACGGACTCTCTTGAATGGTGTATTTTTTATTTTCTTGCATTTTATTTGCTTCAACTGCTAAGTGTTAATAGGAAATTGCTTTCTAAATCACCAACCTATCATAAAATATTTAATTTTAGCTTTTTCCGGAATTTGAACAGCTTCTATTTTGGCATTGGTATCAAATTGCAATTCGGCAGGCAATTCACTTTTGGATATGGTAAAAAACGCATTGATGTCGTTTACAAAAACCACTATGTTTTTAAGCGTATTTTGAATGCTTGAAATTTTATAATGTGTTTCAATATCCCCAAAAGTACTTTTTGTGCTTATACCTTTTTCCGTTTTAAACCTGCTGTCCAATACTTTTATGGTTTCTATGGTTGAGGTGGAATCCTGGACTGTTTTAGGTGTTAGCGTTAGCAACTTGTTTCCTGACTTATCAAAAACATCAATGTCTGTTCTGTTAAATGTAAACTCATTATCCAGAAGTCTAGACACAACCGAATCGTTGGCAAAAACAGCTTTTAAGTCTTTAACTTGAGTGGAATCAGTTAGCAATCCAACATGTTGTTTTCCTATTTGAAACGGATTTTGTTCTTTTTTACAACCAATACACAATAGGCTTATGAATACGAGGCTGAAAATGGTTTTTTTCATATAAATATTTGAGTTAAATTATGGGTTATTTTTTCAGGACTTTGGTTAAAATTCCAAAGACACTTCTAATAAATGTAGCACTTGTAAGTACTTTTACAATAGGGTTCATCCTGGTGCTTTTTCTACTGGAAGTACTTTTGGATTTCGCTTTTTCAAGAGCTTCTTTTTCCTTTCGTGCTTTTTCTTTAAGCTCTTCGGCTTCAGCTTGTTCAATTTTTTCATTGAGCATTTCATAGGCACTTTCCCTATCAACTTCTTCGTTGTATTTTTTTACAAGTTTCGAGTTGTTAAGCAAATTTTCCAATTCCGTATCGGTTAAAATGTCCATTCTGCTCATTGGAGCACGCATCATGGTTGCAGCCAAAGGTGTTGGTCTGCCTTTTTCATTTAAAGCAGAAACCAAGGCTTCACCAGTTCCTAAAGAGGTAAGAACGTTTGCAGTATCATAATATTCTGTGTCTGGATAATTTTGCGCAGTCAACTTTATGGCTTTTCTGTCTTTGGCAGTAAAAGCTCTTAACGCGTGTTGGACTTTTAGCCCTAGTTGACTTAAAACGGCTTCAGGAACATCTGTAGGGTTTTGGGTAACAAAATACAAACCAACTCCTTTACTTCTAATCAGTTTTACAATACTTTCAATTTGATTCAATAAGGCTTTGGATGCTTCGTTAAAAATTAAATGTGCCTCGTCTATAAACATGATTAGTTCTGGCCTTCCCGTATCTCCTTGTTCAGGAAATGTGGAATAAATTTCTGCCAACAAACTTAGCATAAAGGTTGAAAACAATTTAGGTTTGTCTTGAATATCCGTTAATCGAATGATGTTTATGTAGCCTCTACCGTTTTCATCAACTCTAAGCAAATCTTGAGGGTCAAACGATTTTTCACCAAAAAACAAGTCGCCTCCCTGTTGTTCCAGCTCTACGATTTTTCTTAAAATGGCTCCAGTGGAAGCTGTGGAAATTCGGCCATAAGCTTCTTCAAACTCTTTTTTGCCTTCGTCTGTGGCATATTGCAGGATTTTCTTGAAATCTTTTAAATCGAGTAGTGGTAGTTTGTTGTCGTCGCAATATTTAAAAATAACGGAAATAATACCAGCTTGGGTTTCGGTAACGTCCAGAATCCTTGAGATTAAAACAGGTCCAAATTCGCTAATGGTGGCACGAAGCCTCACACCATTTTGTGCAGAGAGCGTTAAAATTTCTACAGGAAAAGCTTTAGGTTCAAATGGCAGCCCTATGGCTTCATGGCGTTCATCAATTTTTGCATGTCCAGGACTTGGTTGGGCCAATCCACTTAAATCACCTTTTATGTCCATAAGAATCACTGGAACGCCTTTTTCCGAGAGGTTTTCAGCAAGCACTTGCAAGGTTTTGGTTTTACCTGTTCCTGTTGCTCCAGCAATTAAACCGTGTCTGTTCATGGTTTTTAATGGAACGTTTACAAAAGTATTTTTTATGGTCTTTCCATCTAACATGGCAGAGCCTAAAGTAATGAATTCCCCTTTGTTGGTATTGCCTTCCGTGATATGGTTAAAGAACGCTTCCTGTTTATTCATTTTTTAAATTTTTTATAAAAATACTAATCTTCAACCAATCTGCTGGAAAATCTTTTCAACAAATAAGTGGAAGGTGTATTTAATGATATGATCTATAAAAATTATATTTGGTACTAATAATGATTTTTGTAAATCATTATCGAAAAACTGTTTGTTGCATACTGCATACTGAATACTGTTTCCTATCTTTGCAAACTATGACTAGAAGTGAAAGACAAGAGTTGATTGATAAAGGGTTGTTGTTGCCTTTAATGGAAGAGTTTTACACCATTCAAGGTGAAGGTTTCCATAAAGGCACTGCTGCTTATTTTGTGCGAATTGGAGGTTGTGATGTGGGTTGCCATTGGTGTGATGTAAAAGAAAGCTGGTTGGCAGAATTGCATCCTCCTACTGAAACCGAAAAAATAGTTGCAAACGCTGTTAAATACAGTAAAACCATAGTGGTTACTGGAGGAGAGCCCTTAACTTGGAATATGACATCTTTGACCACGCAGCTAAAGGAAAAAGGTTTGCAAACACATATTGAAACCTCAGGAGCTTATAAGCTCACTGGTGTTTGGGATTGGATTTGCCTGTCGCCAAAAAAATTAAAGCTTCCAACTGAAGAGATTTATGGGAAAGCCCATGAGCTTAAGATGATTATTTACAATAAAAGCGATTTTAAATTTGCCGAAGAACAGGCAGCCAAAGTCAATAAAGATTGTATTTTGTATTTGCAGCCAGAATGGAGTAAACGAGACAAAGTGGTTCCGGAAATTGTAGAGTATGTAATGGCAAACCCAAAATGGAAAGTGTCTTTGCAAACACATAAATATTTGAATATTCCGTAAAAAGGGATTAGGGTTTTTTAACACAATAATAAAGCACAAAGTGCTAAGAGTTTAGAACAAATAAAAATGCTCCAAGAATATTTGCACTTAGGAGCATTTTTTTATTATTGTAGTTTCGTGATTCGTTGTTATTTAATTGGCACAGTCACTCGTAAGGTGTCCCAACCCATATGCATGTTGCCTTTTTCATCAAAAGCAATTGAAAAAGCTTCCAATGTTTCTTTTCCTTCGGAAACAGGTACTGTTACCCTTGCCACATCATTAGCTTCGTTATAGGAATATGCGCCCCAAACATTCAAATCGGAATTTAAAATAACGGTCCATTCTTTATCGTTTGGAATGGTAAACATGGAGTAGGTGCCTGCTTTTACTTGTTTGTCTCCAAACATTTTGTCTTGATAAAAAGTAATCTCAACAGCTTCATTTGCGCCAGTTCGCCATACTTTTCCGTTAGGGGTTAAGGTTTTAACATCCCTTCCTTTTAATTGGGGTCTGCTGTATATAACCTTTACTTGCTTGTTGGACTCTTTGTAACTGCTTGGAAAAGCAGCTACGTCCATAGGACTTTTGTCTAAATCGCTAAAATTTTGTGCAGATAGGTTCAATGAAAATAGCATGATTACGGAACATGCCAAAACGGGGATTAAAGTTGATTTCTTCATGAGTTTTTTTTTATAAATATAAAAGAATAATAATAAATGATTTATTGTTTTATAAATTTTAACGATTGCCGTTGAAAATTATTATGGAAATTTATGTAGTAAACTCCGGTTGGTAAGTCGTCCACAGGAAAACTATATTCTTTTTGAATCTTACTTGAAGTAATGATTTCTCGTGATAATTGTCTTATGTAAGAGCCTTTACTGTCATAGAGTTCTATTAGCATGTTATCGTTACTGGGGAAATAAATGCTCAGTTTCAACACAGAAGTCACAGGATTGTTGTGTAATTGGATACTTAAAGATTTTGAAGGGTTTTCTGAAACACTATCAGTGTCTAAGGTTTCATCTGTAAATTTATAAATGGAAGTTCCAGAGGCATAAGCCAAAGAAGAATTTATAATAAAAATTCTATTCAAATTAGACCCAATATTTAAACTGGTCCAGCTAAGCCCTCCGTTTACAGTTTCATAAAAACCTGTTGTATGGCCTCCCATCCACCCAACATTTTCATTGATGAATCCAACAGCTTGAATGTCTGTTTCTGGTGCATCATAACTGTTCCAGTTTATCCCATTGTCGGTAGATTTTATAAGTTTCCCATTAAAAGGGGAAACAGAGGATACGGCACCAAACAATACATTTGGACTGTCTTCTAAAATTTGCAATTTCCAGACATATTCACCAGGTATATTGGAGTTGAAAATTTCTGTCCATGAGCTTCCTCCATCAGTAGTTTTTAAAATAATTGCCCCAGAGTTGTTGCTTCCACATGCAAAGCCCATGTCTTCAGTCAAAAACTTAATTTCCACTAAAGTATTTGCGTGAGGAGACATGTCTATATAACTCCAGGTTGTCCCACTGTCTGTGGATTTTATAATATATGCTGGTGAAAAATAAGCACCACACCCATAAACAGTACTGCTTCCTATTGCAGAAAAGCCACAAATGGCAGGTGGATTTGGAGCTATGTTTAAGATTTCACTCCAATTTGCTCCTCCATCGCTGGTTGAAAAAACCTTACCGTTTAAAGTGCCTAAAAAACCAATATTAGAATTCAAAAATTCAATGTTCCTAAAATAATAATTGCCTCCCAACATGCTTTCATTAAGTTGTTCTGTCCAAGTTATGCCACCATCAACAGTTTTATAAACAGAAGCATAATAGCCATTTGCAGCCCATCCTAACGCATCAGTTAAAAAAAACACATCATCAAACCTTTGGCCATTGGCATTTGGAGGGATACTTGTGGTTTGCCATGTTTGGCCATAAATGGTATAAGTAAAAAATATAAGGAGTAATTTAAGATATTTCATATTGTAAAGATAATTAAGAAATGTTAACTCAAGCAATTACAATAAACAACATAAACATATATAAAAGTAATAATTTGAAACCAATTAGCTGCTTAGTGTTTTATAATTATAATACAAATATCATTTTTGCTTAACTATTTCAAATAAAAGTAATACAAAAATATAGATTATGTGTGGTATTGTGTGTGCTTTCAATCTAAAGCAAAAAACCGAAGATTTAAGGCCTCAAATCTTAGAGATGGCAAAAAAAATTCGCCATAGAGGTCCAGACTGGTCTGGAATTTACAGCAATGATAAAGTGATCATGGCTCATGAACGTTTAGCTATTGTGGATCCAGCATCCGGAAAACAACCCTTGTTAAGTGAAGATAAAAACTTGGTACTTGCAGCCAATGGCGAAATTTATAATCACAGGGATTTGAGAAAGCAATTAAAAACAGTATATAACTTTCAAACCGAAAGCGATTGTGAGGTTATTTTGGCTTTGTACAAAGAAAAAGGGGTTGGTTTTTTGGATGATTTGAATGGCATCTTTGGATTTGCCATTTACGATGTGGTAGAGGACGAATACCTTGTGGCAAGGGATCACATGGGGATCATCCCTTTATATATAGGTTGGGACCAAAACGGCACTTTTTATGTGGCTTCTGAATTAAAAGCGCTGGAAGGTGTTTGTGCTAAAATTGAACTATTCCCTCCAGGACATTATTTATCCAGCAAAGACGGGAAATTTGTTAAGTGGTACTCAAGAGAATGGACTGTATTTAATGCTGTTAAAGAAAACAAAACATGCATAGCTGAAATTAAGGAAGCTCTTGAAGCTGCTGTACACAGGCAATTGATGAGCGATGTGCCTTATGGCGTGCTGTTGTCTGGAGGTTTGGACTCTTCCATAACGTCTGCCATTGCAAAAAAATATTCCCAAAAACGAATTGAAACTGACGATGCTTCTGAAGCATGGTGGCCACAATTGCATAGTTTTTCCGTGGGATTGGAAGGTTCTCCAGATTTGGCTGCAGCCAAAAAGGTGGCAGCCCATATTGGAACCGTTCACCACGAAATAAAATTTACCATTCAAGAAGGCCTGGACGCCATAAGGGATGTTGTCTATCAATTGGAAACTTACGATGTCACAACAGTTAGGGCAAGTACTCCCATGTATTTAATGGCTCGAGTTATAAAATCCATGGGAATAAAAATGGTTTTGTCTGGCGAAGGTGCAGATGAACTGTTTGGAGGCTATTTGTATTTTCACAAAGCCCCAAATGCAAAGGAATTTCATGAAGAAACCGTAAGAAAATTAAGCAAACTCCATCAATACGATTGTTTGCGTGCCAATAAAAGTCTGGCAGCTTGGGGCATTGAAGGTCGTGTGCCGTTTTTAGATAAAGAATTTATAGATGTGGCCATGCAAATCAATCCTCAGGATAAAATGATAGGAAACGAACGCATGGAGAAATGGGTTCTTAGAAAGGCCTTTGAAGACATGCTTCCAGAAAGTGTGGCTTGGAGGCAAAAAGAACAATTTAGTGATGGCGTTGGTTATGGCTGGATTGATACGTTAAAAGAAGTTGTTAAAGCTGAGGTTTCAGACGAGCAATTAGCAAATGCCAAATACAAGTTTCCAATTCAAACACCAACAAGTAAAGAAGAGTTTTATTATCGTTCCATATTTGCAGAACATTTTCCAAGTGATACAGCAGCCCTAAGTGTCCCTCAAGAAGCAAGTGTGGCTTGTAGCACTCAAATTGCTTTAGAATGGGACGAAGCTTTTAAAAACATGAATGACCCGAGTGGAAGAGCTATTGCAAAAGTGCATGCTGAGGCCTATTGATAGCAATGTTGCATGTTATTAAAAAGTCAGTTTTTTCAAGCTGACTTTTTCTGTTTTAAAAATGATCCCTAATAATTATTGGTTCGTTTTTTTAGTGCATTTTCAAAAAAATATCACTTAAAGACAATATTTTAAAACGCCATAGATCTAATTAGAGCCAAGAAGGCATTTTTGTTATTTTAACATTTCCATAAAAAACCCTAAAATGCAATTTAAGGCACTTTTTAAGCGTTTTAAGACACTTTCGCGTAATTAACAAATGTTGATAAAAATAGTTTATACTCGTTAAAGTGCTTTCAAAAAGCGTTTTTAATTCGTATCTTTGTAAGTATCCTAAAATGATGCGTGAGTGTCATTTTTTTTGTGGATAAAACAAAGATTTTTAACGAATAGATAAAGAATCATATGAGTCAAGAAAAAGAAGAATTTAACAAGCACAATTATTCAGCAGATAGTATCCAAGCCCTGGAAGGTATGGAACATGTACGTATGCGTCCATCCATGTATATTGGAGACGTTGGTACAAGAGGTCTTCACCATTTGGTATACGAAGTAGTGGACAACTCTATTGATGAAGCTTTGGCTGGACACTGTAACAATATAACTGTAATCATTAATGAAGATAACTCCATCACTACTGAAGATGATGGTCGTGGGATTCCAGTGGACCTTCATAAAAAAGAAGGAGTATCTGCTTTGGAAGTGGTTATGACCAAAATTGGAGCTGGTGGTAAATTCGATAAAGATTCCTATAAAGTTTCTGGTGGATTGCATGGTGTTGGTGTAAGTTGTGTGAACGCTTTGTCAGAACACTTAAAGGCTACCGTTTACAGAGATGGTAAAATTTACGAACAAGAATACGAAAGAGGTAAACCTTTATATCCTGTAAAGGAAATTGGTGAAACAGAAAAAAGAGGAACAACCGTTACTTTTAAACCAGATTCTACCATATTCACTCAAACCCTGGAGTATAGCTATGACACTTTGGCCAGTAGAATGCGTGAATTGGCTTATTTAAATAAAGGCATTACCATTCATTTGGTAGACAAGCGAACAAAAAAAGATAATGGTGAATTTGAAGGGGAAACATTTCATTCTGAAGAAGGCTTAAAAGAATTTATCAAGTTTTTGGATGGCAATAGAGAACCCTTAATGAAAGACGTTATTGCTTTCGAAGGTGAGAAAAATGGTGTTCCGGTAGAAGTGGCCATGGTTTACAACACGTCTTATGCAGAAAACCTACATTCCTATGTAAACAATATCAACACACATGAAGGAGGAACCCATTTGTCAGGTTTCCGTCGAGGCTTGACACATACGCTTAAAAAATATGCAGATGAGTCTGGCATGTTGGACAAATTAAAGTTTGATATTGCAGGAGACGATTTCCGTGAAGGGTTAACGGCCATTATTTCTGTAAAAGTTCAAGAGCCACAGTTTGAAGGGCAAACAAAAACCAAATTAGGAAACAGGGAAGTGTCTGCTTCTGTAAGTCAGGCAGTGTCTGAAATGCTAACCGATTACCTGGAAGAACACCCTGATGATGCCAAAATTATAGTTCAGAAAGTAATTCTTGCTGCTCAAGCACGTCATGCAGCTCAAAAAGCTCGTGAAATGGTTCAGCGTAAAACTGTTATGAGCATTGGTGGTTTGCCAGGAAAACTATCAGACTGTTCAGAGCAAGACCCAGCCAAATGTGAAGTGTTCCTGGTTGAGGGAGACTCGGCAGGTGGAACTGCCAAACAAGGTAGGGACAGAGCTTTTCAAGCTATTTTGCCATTAAGAGGTAAGATATTGAACGTGGAGAAGGCCATGACCCATAAAGTGTTTGAAAACGAAGAAATTAAAAACATCTTTACAGCGCTTGGTGTTACCATAGGAACCGAAGAAGACAGTAAAGCTTTAAACCTATCAAAATTGCGTTACCATAAAATTGTTATTATGTGTGATGCCGATATTGATGGTAGCCATATTGCAACCTTAATTCTTACCTTCTTCTTTAGATACATGAAAGAATTGATAGAACAAGGGCATGTTTATATTGCAACGCCTCCTTTGTATTTAATTAAAAAAGGAAATAAAAAGCAATATGCTTGGTCAGATAAAGAAAGAGATGCCATTGCGGAAGAGTTTGGAGGAAACGTAAGCATACAGCGTTATAAAGGTCTTGGGGAAATGAATGCCGAACAGCTTTGGGACACAACCATGAACCCGGAATTTAGAACCATGCGATTGGTGCAAATAGATAATGGAACCGAAGCCGATAGAATTTTCTCGATGCTCATGGGAGACGAGGTGCCACCACGTAGGGAATTTATTGAAAAGAATGCCATTTATGCAAACATAGATGCCTAATGTTTTGCTTTCAGTTACTTAAACTGTAACAGAATACATAAAGATATAACCTGCAAGATAAAGGATCTTGCAGGTTTTTTTGTATCAAAGCTTTTGGAAAGTAAAACAAGAATTGATAAATAATTGATATATTTGAGTAAACCTACAATTTAGAAACCATGAAAACAATCCCGTTTTTTTTATTTTTAATCATCATTGTATTTCCTGTACAATCTCAAGATAATATAGACGACTTATTGGCTGCTGGTGTTAATGATGCCAAGCGCTTTAGTCAAGATTATTTGGCTCCAGCAACAGAAGGATTGGCTTATGGCATCAATAACGGATGGTTTAACCATGCCAAGGGACAAAAACAATTTGGTTTTGAAATAGGGCTTATAGCAAATACCTCATTTATAAACGATGATAAAAAAACATTTGAAATGCGGGCAAGCGATTATGAAAACATCCGATTTCTTGATAATAGCACTTCTAAAAATGTTGCTACAGCCCTAGGACATAACGACCCAGACATCACTGTGGTCATTACTTACGACGATCCTATTTTTGGTAATCAAGAAACAGAGTTAACATTACCAACAGGTATAGGTTCCACAGGAGTCAACATCATTCCTGCAGCATTTTTGCAAGCAGCGTTTTCTCCATTTAGAGGCACACAAATAAAAGCGCGCTATTTTCCCAAAATTGAAACTGAAGATGTGAAAACAGGTCTATATGGGTTTGGTATTCAACAGGAATTTACAGCATGGTTGCCTAGGGATAAATTCTTTCCAGTAGCCATCTCTGGATTGATAGCTTACACGCATCTGGATGGAAGCTACGATTTTACAGATTCCAATCTTGTTGAGGGTAGTAATCAACAAGTGCAAACAGATATCAATACCTTCTTGTTTGAGTTGATTGCCTCTACTAATTTTAAAGTGCTAAATGCCTATGGAGCTATTGGTTATTTAAGTGGCAAATCACAAACAGACCTTTTGGGAACTTATGTGGTCACAGATGGTTTGTTGTATTCAGAAAGCATTGTGGACCCTTTTTCCATTGAAGAGAAGGTAAACGGCATCCGGACCACACTGGGAGCCAATGTAAAACTAGGATTTTTCAGCCTAAATGTAGACTATACGTTTGCTGAATTCAATAGTGCTTCGTTAGGGTTGAATTTTTCATTCTAGATTTCATTGAAACTTCAAACAATTATGATTTAAAAATGTTAAATTTGCTGAAATTTAATCATTTCAAAACTTAAAATATTATATAAAAATGAAAGTAACAGTAGTTGGAGCAGGAGCAGTAGGTGCCAGTTGTGCAGAATACATTGCCATTAAAAATTTCGCATCAGAAGTTGTTTTATTGGATATCAAGGAAGGTTTTGCTGAAGGGAAAGCCATGGATTTAATGCAAACAGCTTCATTAAACGGATTCGATACGAAGATAACTGGAATTACTAACGATTATTCTGCCACTGCAAATAGCGATATTTGTGTGATTACCTCTGGTATTCCTAGAAAACCAGGAATGACCCGCGAAGAGCTTATTGGTATCAATGCAGGTATTGTTAAGGCTGTATCATCCAGCTTGGTGGAGCATTCCCCAAATACCATCCTTATTGTTGTAAGTAACCCAATGGATACCATGGCTTACCTAGCAGCAAAAGCTACAGGTTTACCAAAACATAGAATTATTGGAATGGGTGGCGCTCTGGATTCTGCACGTTTTAAATACAGATTGGCCGAAGCTTTAGAAGCTCCAATTAGCGATGTAGACGGAATGGTGCTTGGTGGACATAGCGATACAGGAATGATTCCTTTAACCAGATTGGCAACAAGAAACTCGGTTCCAGTAACTAAATTCTTATCTACCGAAAGATTGGAACAAGTTAAAGAAGATACAAAAGTTGGTGGTGCAACCCTTACAAAATTATTGGGAACATCTGCATGGTATGCGCCAGGAGCTGCTGTAAGTAGTTTAGTTCATGCGATTGCTTGCGACCAGAAAAAAATGTTTCCTTGTTCGGTTTACCTTGAAGGGGAATATGGCATGAACGATATATGTATAGGTGTTCCTGTTATTCTAGGAAGAAAGGGAATTGAGAAAATAGTTGAAATAGACTTAAACGATGCCGAAAAAGCCAACATGAAAGAAAGTGCAGAAGCTGTTAGAAAAACTAACGGTTTATTGGAATTATAAGAATCCTAATTGACATAAAACAAAAGAATTAAATGAAAAAATTATTATTTATAGTATTGGTTGCAATCACCTCAGTTGGTTTTTCGCAAGAAACAATTAAAGAAGGTGTTGTGCTTTCTAAACAAACCATGTCCACAGACAATGCCGAATTACAAAGTCAGTTGGCTATGGTTGGAGACATAGTTACCACCACGTATTTTAAAGGCAACAAATCCCGTTCTGAAACCAATAATTTCATGACAGGTACTTCGGTGACTATTATGGACAATGACAATAACCAAATGTTAATGACCTTAAACAATCAAATGGTAGGCAAAAAATATGTGTTAAAAAGCATGGAGCCTTCAGAAGAGGATTTAGAGAACATTACGGTTACTAAAGGAGATGAAACCAAAAACATATTGGGTTACGAGTGTCAAGAATATAATGTGGAAGTAAATAAAGATGGCGTGGTAGTTAAAATGGACATTTATACTACAGATAAATTGAGTGCGCTTTCTCAGCAATCAACCATGATGGGAGCAGATATTAAAGGATTTCCAATGTACTTGACCATGAACATGAATCAAATGGGAATGAACCTAACCATTACCCAAGAAGCTACAGAAATAAAAAAAGAAGCTGTTTCTGATGATAAATTTGATATGACACCTCCAGAAGGTTACGAAAAAACCGACAACTTGCAAGGGATGTAAGCCTTCAATTTTAGTATAACAAAAAAAACAGCTTTTTATGGCTGTTTTTTTTGTTATATATCTCAAACATTTTGTTAAATAAGTATAGAAGATATATATTTGCTCGTTTTTAAAAATAACAACAAGAAACTAATTAATTTAATAAATAATGCAGAATAAAGGATTAGTAAAACTATTTGCAATTTTATTTGGTTTGGTAAGTATTTACCAATTGTCTTTTACATTTAAGGCAAACAGTTTAGACGAAGATGCCATTGTATATGCAAAAGGCGATGTAGAAAAAGAGCGTCAGTATCTAGATTCAATAGCTAACGAAAAAGTTTATAGTTTAGGTATCGCAGATTACACTTACAACGAAGTAAAGGAAAATGCCATGAATCTTGGTCTGGACCTTAAAGGTGGTGTTAGTGTTATCTTACAGGTATCTGTAAAAGATATCTTAAAAGGTTTGGCTAATTACAGTAAAGACCCAGTTTTTAACAAAGCATTGGACGATGCGTCCGAACTTCAAAAAAACAGTCAGAATACCTATTTGGAAGATTTCTTTGTAGCTTTTGATAAAATTAAAGGTGATACTAAATTGGCGTCTCCTGATATTTTTGCCAATAGAACCCTAAGCGAAGAAATTACTTTTGACATGACCGATGATGAGGTTAAACCTATCATTGAAAGAAAAATAGACGAATCTATTGTATCTGCATTCGAAGTATTGCGTAAACGTATTGATGAATTTGGGGTTACCTCTCCTAGCATCCAACGTTTAGGGAACTCTGGACGTATTTTAGTGGAGCTTCCAGGTGTTAAAGACAAAGAAAGAGCCCTTAAATTACTTCAAAGTACAGCTCAGTTGGAATTCTGGGAAGCTTATAAGGGAGAAAACTTCATTGGCTTTTTAAACCAAGCCAACGAATTGCTTAAAGAAATTGAAGCTGAAAGTGATGAAACCTCAAGCGAAGAAGTAGCTGAAGAATCCCAAGATTCCGAAGACGATAAAATTGCCGATTTATTGGGAGACGATCCTGATTCTTTGGATATAGAAAGCAATCCTATAGGAAAACTAATTAGAGGTTTTGGTTACCAAGGAGGACCTATTGTGGCACAATTTGCTATTAAGGATAAAGACCAAGTTCTGGAATATTTAAACATGCCACAAGTAAGGGCTTTGATTCCTGCTGAAATGCGTGATGTAAAATTCTTGTTTGGAAAACCAGAAAAAGATAGCGAAATAGTAGATTTATATGCTTTGGTAGGAAACAGGGACAACATACCACCTTTAAGTGGTGCTGTGGTTACAGATGCTCGTCAGGAGTTTGGACCAACAAACAAACCTGTTGTATCTATGCAAATGAATGCCAAAGGGGCTAAAATCTGGGAAGAGATGACTGGGAAAGCCTTTAACCAAGGCAGTCAGATAGCTATTGTTCTGGATAATGTGGTGTATTCTGCTCCTGGTGTAACAACTGGAGCTATTTCTGGCGGAAACTCTCAAATTTCTGGAGACTTTACATTAAACGAAGCAACCGATTTAGCAAACGTTTTACGTGCTGGTAAATTACCTGCTTCTGCAGATATCATTCAAGGTGAGGTAGTAGGACCTTCTTTAGGTCAGGAAGCAATTGATAGCGGTAAAATATCTTTCTTGATTGCACTTTCCTTGGTGCTTTTATGGATGATTTTCTATTATGGTAAAGCTGGTTTGTTTGCAGACATCGCCATGATTTTCAACATCCTTTTAATCTTTGGTGTGCTTTCTGGTTTAGGAGCCGTATTAACGCTTCCTGGTATTGCTGGTATTGTATTGACCATTGGTATGTCGGTCGATGCAAACGTGCTTATTTTTGAGCGTATCCGGGAAGAATTGGCCAAAGGAAAAGGGCAGAAAGAGTCCATCCAGGACGGATTTAGCAATGCCTTGTCTTCTATTTTGGATGCCAATATTACAACTGGTTTAACAGCATTGATCTTATTCATTTTTGGAACAGGACCTATTAAAGGATTTGCAACTACCTTATTAATTGGTATCGCTACATCTTTATTTACGGCAATTTTCATTACAAGACTGATTATAGATTGGTACATAGGAAGAAAAGGCAACTTGGACTTCGCTACTGGTCTTACCAAAAACCTATTCAGAAATATCAATATCGATTTCTTAAAGAAACACAAAACAGCTTATATTGTATCTAGTATAGCTATTGTAATAAGTTTAGGATCTTTATTTACAAACGGTTTGGATCAAGGTGTCGATTTTGTTGGAGGTAGAACCTATCAAGTACGTTTTGATCAACCTGTAAGCTCTTCGGAAATTACTAGTTTGCTTTCTTCTCCTGAAGTATTTGGTTCTGCAGATGCCAAAACATTTGGTAATGCCAACCAATTAAAAATCACTACCAAATTTAAAGTTGAAGAAACAGGAACAGAGGTTGATGAAGAATTAAGAAAAACCTTATACACAGCTTTACAACCACACTTAGATGGGATTTCTTATGAGGAATTTATTAGTGACGATGAGAACAAAACCCATGGACTGATGAAATACTACAAAGTAAGTCCAACCATTGCAGACGATATTAAAAAAGCATCGTTCTGGGCAATATTAGGCTCTTTAATCGTGGTATTCCTTTATATCTTATTCCGTTTTAAAAGATGGCAATTCTCACTTGGTGCAGTGGCAGCAGTATTCCATGATGTGCTTATTGTATTGGGTGTTTTCTCTTTAACATACAAATTCATGCCATTTACCATGGAGATAGACCAAGCCTTTATTGCGGCTATCTTAACAGTAATAGGATATTCATTAAACGATACGGTTGTAGTGTTCGATAGAATTCGTGAGTTCTTTAATGAACATACCAACTGGCATTTCGACAAAGTTATCAATACTTCTTTAAGCAGTACTTTAAGTAGAACCTTAAATACCTCTTTAACTACTTTAGTGGTATTGTTGGCCATCTTCATATTTGGAGGGGATTCTATTAGAGGCTTTATGTTTGCCTTAATTGTAGGTGTAATAGTTGGTACCTATTCATCATTATTTATTGCAACTCCAATTATGTACGACTCTGTTAAAAAAGGAGATGCCAAAGAATCCTTAAAAAACAAGGTAAAAGAAGAAATGGAAGAAGCTAAAGCTTAATTCTTTTTTTATCTATATCATTTGGGTTATAAAAGCAGAAGGTATTTGTTTTTTGAAGAAGGTTCAAAGAAAACATTAAAAACTGATTCTTGTTTGCTGATGTTTAAGTTGATTGTTTTAAATCTTTAGTTTTAGTTGTAATCTGTTTTCTCCAAAAAAACACTGGGTTGTAAAATACATACTTTGCTAAAAGCTGAAAACTGAGACTGAAATCTGTTTATAAGAACAAAGCTTGAGTGAAATAGGGAAGACTAATTCTTGGAAAATTCCATCTTATCACCAACTTCCAATCGCCATTTGCTTACCAAGCCAGCATTAACCTCCAGAACATACATGGCAGGAACGTGAGACGGTAACGAAGACTCATTTAAGGGTTGGGCATTTTCTTGAAAACTGACAATGGATTTTGATTGATCCAAATAAATTATATCTAGTGCAAACCTGGTGTTTTTCATATAAAACGAACGAGGTCTTTCATCAGGGAACACAAACAGCATGCCTTGGTTTTCTTTCATGGAATTTCGGTACATCAATCCTGTTTGCGTGTCGTATTCGGAATCTGCTATTTCAATATCCAGTTTAGATACTATGGAGTCTGAGGTAGCTTTAAACAAAGTTAACTCGCCTTCTTTGGTAAAAGGAACTTCAGTGGTCTTAATTATTTTTTTGTCTTCTTTGCAAGAACTGTTAATACTAAAAGAGGCCAAGCTTAAAGCAAAAAGAAATGGTAAAGAGTGCCTTGATTTAAAATTCATATTTAAGCTTCCTTGGTTTTTGGTTTAAAACCAAACATAAAATAAAGTCCAATAATTATAAATGGAATACTTAACATCTGTCCCGTATTTAAGCCCATTAAGGTTATATATTCTTCACCTTGAGGTTCTTTTACAAATTCCACAAATAAACGTATGGTCCATAGCAGCACTAAAAACAAACCGAACAAAAAACCAGCTTGGTTGCCTTTGTTGGTTTTAATATAGAAATACCATAAAATAGCAAACACAAAAACATAACAGAACGCTTCGTATAACTGAGCAGGATGTCTATAAGGCACTGCTTGCAACAAGTCTTGAAACTGAGGATTGGTTGCAATGGCATCATAAGCTGCTTTTGGTGTTTTCATGCCTGTAAGCTGCATGGCTTCCCCTTGGGCATATTCATCTTGAATAAAACGAACACCGAAAGCTGAATCGGTTACTTTTCCAATAATTTCAGAATTAATAAAATTCCCAATTCTAATAAATACAGCTCCAGAAGCTACAGGAATGACCACTCTGTCCAATATCCACATTAAAGATTTGTACTTGTATTTTCTTCGATATAAATACATACCAATAATGATTCCTATGGCAGCTCCATGACTGGCTAGGCCTTGAAAACCAGTAAATTCGAATTCTGGATGAAAACGAAATGGTAAAAAGATGCTAAAAAAATCTTGAGAGATCAATTCCGATTGATAGAATAGCACATGTCCCAAACGTGCTCCCAGCATGGTTGCAAAAACGGTATATATAAAAAGTGGATCTAGATACTCTAGCTTTACTTTCTCTTTAATAAAAATCCGTTTCATAATATACCAACCCAATAGGAAGGCAATAATCCACATCATGCTATAAAAATGAAGTTTAAAATTTCCAATAATGTCTATTCCTGAAACAGGATTCCAATCGAATTTAAGTAGAAACATAGATTTTAATTTGTGATTGTAAAGATAGCATTTATGTATTATTAAAATCAATATGTTAAAAAGGATTAACGAGAATTTATCATTATGGAGGATGTGGAAATGGTGATGATTTGTTTATACGGACAGATCGCGACCTGTCCGTACGGCAATTTTTAGTTGTCATCTTTTTCTGGAACTGGATCGTAGCCACTTCTTCCCCAGGGATGACAACTGAAAATTCTAATGATAGCCAATTTACCACCTTTAAAAAAGCCATGTTTCTCAAGAGCTTCTTTTGCATAATGAGAACAAGTTGGTTGAAACCTGCAAGTGGCTGGCGTTAATGGGGAAATTACTGTTTGATAAATTTTTATAAGTAATAGAAAAGGATATGTTAAAATTCGTTTCAAGAGGTTTGCATTGAGATGTTTGTTGTTTAATCAGGTGTCATTAAGCATTTAGATATCTGAACTTAAGAAAATGATTTCTTAAACTATTTATTTTATTGATATGATAAAAGTATTCTATTTTATTTCTAATTGCTACGAAACCTTTATTTGTAATAAACTGCAATGTTCAAAAAAAACCGGCTTGGTTTAATAATTCAACTTTTAATATAAAAATATAACGAACCAAAATCAATCAACTTCCATCAGAAAATATAGCCTACAACTAGGCAGGCAACTTTACACAAACTAGGAGAGGATAAATGAGGTGCCATCCTTTCCATCTTTCAATTGTATGCCAAGGGTTTGAAGTTCGTCACGAATTTGATCGGATAAGGCGAAATTTTTGTTGGCTCTAGCTTCTTGACGTAGTTTTATTAAAAGGTCTACCGTTCCAGTTAATTTTTCGTTTGTACCTTTATTATCTGTTGTTGTAAGTTCTTCCAGTCCCATAATATCAAATACAAAGGCATGGATGGCTTTTTTTAACTCGGCCAAATCGTCTTTTGTTATGCTTGCCTTAGCATCTTTTATTTGGTTGATGTATTTGGCCGCTTCAAATAAATGGGCAATTAAAATTGGTGAGTTAAAATCGTCGTTCAAGGCATCGTAACAAGATTGTTTCCATTCAGGAACATTAAATGTAGACGAAGTTGAAGTTGGTAAACTGTCCAATAAGTTTATGGCCTCCATAAGTCTGTTAAATCCTTTTTCACTGGCCAACAAACCATCATTGGTAAAATCCAAAACACTTCTGTAATGAGCTTGAAGCATGAAGAATCGTGCCACAGAAGGAGAAAACCCTTTAGTGATATGAGGATTGTCTCCAGAGAAAATCTCATTAGGTAAAATAAAATTCCCGGTAGATTTTGCCATTTTCTTACCATTCATAATGAGCATGTTGGCATGCATCCAATAATTTACAGGTGTTTGACCTTTGGCAGCTTGGTTTTGAGCAATTTCACACTCATGATGAGGGAATTTTAAATCCATGCCACCTCCATGAATATCAAAATGTTCGCCCAGATATTTGGTGCTCATGGCTGTGCATTCCAAATGCCATCCAGGAAACCCATCGCTCCATGGCGAAGGCCAGCGCATGATATGTTGAGGTTCGGCTTTTTTCCAAAGTGCAAAATCTTGAGGGTTCTTCTTGTCGCTTTGACCATCAAGTTCACGTGTGTTATGGATTAAATCTTCCACTTTACGTTTGCTTAAAATGCCGTAATTGTTGGTTTCGTTATATTTTAAAACATCAAAATATACAGAGCCATTCACTTCATAAGCAAAGCCGTTGTCAATTATGGTTTTAATCAACTCAATCTGTTCTATAATATGTCCGGTTGCCGTAGGTTCAATGTTAGGAGGCAGAAAATTAAAAGCATTTAAAATGTTATGAAAATCCACTGTATAGCGTTGTACCACTTCCATAGGTTCAATTTCTTCCAAGCGGGCTTTTTTGGCTATCCTATCTTCACCAACATCAGCATCGTTTTCCAGATGTCCAGCATCTGTGATGTTTCTTACATAGCGTACTTTATAACCTAAATGTAATAGGTATCTGTAAATCAAATCAAAAGACATAAAGGTTCTTACGTTTCCTAAATGTACATTACTATATACAGTTGGTCCACAAACGTACATCCCAACATAGCCTTCATGAATAGGTTTAAAAACGTCTTTTTCGCCAGTAAGCGAATTGTATATTTTTATTTCTTGTTGCTTGTAAAGTGGCATATTGCGAATGATGTATAGTTTTAGATTATAAAGTTAGTCTGTAAAATGTAATAATTTCTGAAATGAAAATTAAAAAGCAGTATCCATTTTAATGTAATCCAAAAACTCCCTTTTAGTTTCCATGTCCTTAAATTTACCACCAAATTCTGATGTGATCGTGCTACTTTCAGTATCTCTAATCCCACGGGAATTAACACATAAATGTTTGGCGTCAATTACACAGGCAACATCTTCGGTGTTAAGAACTTCTTGTAGTTCCTTTACGATTTGAATGGTTAAGCGTTCTTGAACTTGAGGTCGCTTGGCATAATAATCCACGATTCGGTTCATTTTAGACAAGCCAACAACTGTGCCGTTTGAAATATATGCCACATGGGCTTTCCCAACTATAGGCAGTAAATGGTGCTCGCAAGTGGAGTAAACCGTAATGTTTTTTTCAACCAGCATTTCGCCATATTGATATTTGTTTTCAAAAGTAGAAGCACTAGGTTTTTTGTCTGGATTTAAGCCACCAAAGAGTTCTTTTACAAACATTTTGGCGACTCGATTAGGTGTTCCTTTTAAGCTGTCATCCGTTAAATCAAGCCCTAAGGTTTCCAAAATATGTTGCACATCGTCCTTGATGATGTCTATTTTTTCTTCGTTTGTAAGCTTAAAAGCATCTTCACGCATGGGAGTGTCTGAAGATGATCCTACATGGTTGTCTCCTAACGACTCAAACTCCTCTAACTTTTCGTCAAATTTCATCCGATAATTTAAATTTAAATTTAATTTGCAAAGATAAGAAATTCCCTTTTTAAAGGGGTTTTATTAACACAGAATTAATTTAGCCAAAAATTTAACGCTGTTTTTCATAAAATTTCCTTAATTTTCAGCTCATTTTTTAACAATAAAAACACGTTTTTTTAACATAACTTGTTAATTAAACGCGCTTTATGATGAATTTCCCTATGAAAAAAACAATGACTCTATTTGCTATGTTGTTTTGTGTGTTTACAACAACAATATTAGCACAAAATCAACCATTGCAAACCAAGGTACCTCTAAAAAGAGTATCCTATGGATCTAATGTTGGTGCGCCACTGAGTGCTAAAGAACAAATGCAACTTGAAGAAGTTTATGGTGATAAATTAAACGAATACGTGTTAAGCAAACCGCAACGTTTAAAAGATATTAAGCATTTGTTAAGAAATAGGATTGCGTATAAAAGAATACCAAATCCTTATGATCAAAAACCTTGTCCACTATTATCAGAAATTCCATTGTTTAATAACTATGTGCCAAATTTAAAAAGCGACCCAGTTTTTAATCCACAAACCTTTAATCCATTAAAATATCAATTTAATTTTTATGCGAGAGGTACTTATATGTACAGGGTTGACAATACCGATTACTTTATTATAATAAAATCTCAGCATCAAAATTTTTAAGTAAGTTATGAAAAAGATAATTTTCCCTATAATAGCACTTTTATTCAGCCTTACAGCACTATCGCAAGATGTGATTATGCAAAACGGAACCTCAAGTCAGTGTTCAGGCATATTTTATGATTCTGGAGGAGCAACTGGAAATTATGGTGATGGCGAAAGTTTTGTTTACACCATTTGTCCAGAAAACCCTGGTCAACAAGTACAGTTGGATTTTATTGCTTTTAGTACCCAATTAAATGCAGATATTATGACCATTTACGATGGTGATGATACTACTGCTCCAGTTTTAGGCACGTTTTCAGGAGGAGGTCCTGGAAATAACCCTGGATTAGTAACTGCTACATCAGGTAATCCTACAGGGTGTTTAACTATAGAGTTTGTTAGTGATGGAGCTGGAGCTACTACTGGTTGGGAGGCTAATATTTCTTGTTATACTCCATGTCAGGATATTACAGCTGTTTTAGATACTTCCAATCCAGCCCCAAATGGTGATGGTGAAATTTTAATCTGTGTGGGAGGTGATGTTGAATTTACGGGAAGTGCTGTTTTTTCTGTCGATGGTACTGGAGCTACTTATGATTGGGATTTTGGGAATAACACAACAGCTACAGGGCAAAACGTTATTGCAACTTATACAAATCCGGGTATTTATATTGTAGAATTAGTGGTTACAGATACAAATCCTATAGGTTGTAGTAGCATGAATAGTATAAGTCAAGTTGTTAGAGTATCTCCAGAAATAGATTTTACTGGTACTCAAGCTACAAATTCTACTCTTTGTTTTGGTGATTCCACAACTATTGATGGTGTTGCTTCAATTCCTCAATTTGAAGACTGTGCTCCTGAAATTTTTGACCAAACTTGGTTAGAAGATACGCAAACTACAGGTCAAGCAGCATCTTATTCATCTACAATAACTGTAGATTGTTATGGGCCAGGCCAAGTGATTACTGATGTTTCTCAAATCACAAATATTTGTGTTACAATTGAACATTCATTTATTGGAGATTTAGATATTTATTTAGTGGCACCAAATGGAAGTAGAGTTGATTTTTTGGAATATGGAGATGGAAATGATCCTGGAGCTTATTTTGGGATTCCAGATCAAGCTGATAATGGAAACCCTGGTATAGGTTGGGAATATTGTTTCTCACCCACAGCTCCACAATCAATAAATGATGTTGCTGTTGGAGGTTCTAGTGTTCCTGCTGGAAGCTATGCACCACTTCCTACATCTTCTTTTAATAATTTAATTGGTACACCTTTAAATGGTAATTGGACATTTGTTGTAACCGACTTATGGGCTATAGATGATGGGACGTTATTTTCTTGGAATTTGAATTTTGACCCATCTTTAGTTCCTCCTTCCAATAATATTGTAAGTGAGTCTTGGGATGCAGACCCTTCTATAACCAACACAACCGGAAATACCATTACAGTGCAACCAGCAACAGAAGGCGTACATTGTTATACATACCGTGCTATGGACGATTTTGGTTGTGAATATACAGAGCAGGTTTGTATTGATGTGTTGCCAGAAATTGTTACAGAAGCACCTAACAACCTCTTTTTGTGCAATCCAGGTGCTCCACCTTTCATCTTCGATCTAACTCAGAATACACCAGTGGTAACTGCATCAGCTGCCAATGCAGGTGATTTAGTAGTCACGTACCACAACTCCCAAGCCGATGCCGATGCCGATACAGGTGCCATAGGTACAGCAGCTGCTTATACAGGAGTAGATGGAGAGGTGATTTATATAAGAATTGAATATTTAAACTCAGGTTGCTACGAAACCTCTTCCTTCACTTTGAACATCACGCCCGAGCCAACTATCAATGCAGTTGGTGATTTGGTGCAATGTGACGATTCGAGCAATGATGGTGTAGCCGATTTTGATTTAGAGAGTCAGACCTTGACAATATTGGGAGCGCAACCATCGAGTGATTTTACAGTGACTTATTATTCAAGTCAAGCCTCAGCCGATGCAGGCACAGGCGCCTTGAGCAGTCCCTATTCCAGTTCAGGAGAGCCTATATGGGTACGTGTAGAACTGGCCAGTGATGCCAGCTGCAGCAATGTTTCAGTGGGCCCATTTTTCGATTTGGTGCTGAACCCAGTGCCAGAGATTATACCGGCAAGTCAGACCATTTGTGATAACGTTCTTCCGGGAGACGATGGGTTTGGGGAATTCGACCTGACCCTATCAGAGACATCCATATTAAATGGGTTACCGTCCACAGACTATACCATCACGTATTATGAAGATGCCACAGATGCCGAAACAGGTCCAGGCTCGGCAAGTGAAATCCTAACACCAGGCGCATATACCAATACCACGGCCACTACCCAAACAGTCCATGTTCGCGTAGAAAATATCACGACACAATGTTACAGTGTGGCCCAGTTGTTGCTAACGGTGGATCCATTGCCAGTGATAACCGGCCTTGCCACCAACACAGATATCTGTATCGGTTCAGATGCCATTTTCACCATCACGGGAACCCCAGGGGATGTTGTGGACTATAACATCAATGGAGGAGCAAGCAGTCAAATAACCTTAGACGCAT
>Ga0070728_10000303_pt1 | contig 105903 bp, 76 predicted proteins | sample tdDd471_FD_66723 | JGI IMG/M metagenome (GOLD analysis project Ga0070728, IMG submission 66723) | Marine sediment microbial communities from the Atlantic coast under amendment with organic carbon and nitrate - tdDd47.1 | ecosystem: Environmental > Aquatic > Marine > Coastal > Sediment | place... | reverse complement strand
TACAATTCATCGACGAATGAATTTTATGAATATTCATATTTGGAATGCACTACTCCTATGGCTTTGGAAATTAACTCAACCGATGCCTGGGTAGGGAGCAAGAACAAAATTATAAAAATTGATCAGGCCAATCAACAGTATAATTACCCTATTGAAGGAGTTTGCACAAGCATTGCGGTTGACAACAACCAGACATTTAAATTGTTCGGCACTACTTCATTATCCGGGGATTTCTTCATGTTCGATAACCAAATGAACCTTTCTGTACATGAAACAGGGGGTACTACAAAAGGTGTGTGCCAAAAACTTGACAAAAACTACTACATTGTGAACAAAGGAAATGGGAACGGCTATGTATTATGTAGAAATAAATATTCCACAACTTCTATCTCACTCGTTGGCACATATTTCGATCCGGTTGCGATATTTTGTTTTAATGAAGATGAACAAACCGATATAATCGTGGCATATGAAGGCAGGAATGCTAACGGTGATAAGCGTTTGATGTTTGCAAAAATCCGTTTCAGCACTTCAGACATCAGTGTGCTTACTAACCTTGATTTTTCATTCGAAGATACGAAGACCCATTACCTTGTAAAACACTATGATGGAAGGATCTATTTTACAAAATTTTGGCCAAATACCTGTGGCGATGTCCCACTTATTTATTTTTACTATACATCGCCAGCATCTTTAGGTTATACAAGCACAATGATTGCCAATTGCCCTGACCTTGAATATGATCAGTCAGCCGAAACACTTTATGCTCTTGACCGCTGCCATTACAATATCTTTACCTACAATGCAGATAATCTAAATTATGTTGGTCATAATTATTTGTCTTATGATATTGATACATATGAACCGTACAGCCTTTCATTTAGCGCTGACGGGAGCAGAATTCTGATAAGTGCAGTCAGCCTAGTTGTTAATAATCATATCAGATTATTGGAATACAATCAGGTTAGTGGAGACGTTATGGATGTTTATACTTTAAATAACCAGGGAATTATAGCTACCGATTTAACACTTGGCAATGACGACAATGTTTACGGTTTTTCAAAAAGTTACTGGTTCAAGATTGATGAATATTACAACAAAGACACATACAATTTGCCAGAAAACATCGATGCGTATGATGTTCATTACGATGGGGTTAAAAACCTGTTTTATATACAGAGCATTAACAATACAGCTAATGAAATTGAAACATTCATTTTAGATGCTGATAATAGTACCTTTTTGTCACCTGTGATTTCAAACAACAAGTACCTGATAAATACTATTGATGAACGCAATTTGTCTTATTACAATCCCAAAAGGGCAATGATTTATGCTGCCGATGGCGGCTTCGTTTCATCCTCGACCGTAACCTGCCCTTACACACGAACAACGGATACCCCCTGGCAGTGGCTCTCATTCCCACGGCTACAACGAACGGGCAATTACCCGGTTGTGGCTATTCCAGTGTTGGAAGAAATAAATCCGTTGCCGGATGGACTATTATTCAGAAGTAATGAAGGTGGTCTTGAGCAGAATATAGCAAGAATAAATGGTTTTTGGCAACCATTGCCTTTCAATGAAATATTAAGCACAAAAGGATACAAATTAAATATTCAGAATCAGGGCTCCTTCACCCACACCATGTATGGCACAGATCTTAATCTGAACACCCCCGTCCCGCTTTATGCCAATCAAAACGGCAATCCCGAAAACTGGATCGGCTATTTTATGCCACAACCCCTCGAACCTGAAGATGCTTTTGTGGGTGTTTGGGATTACCTGACCGAGATACAGACCCAGGACTGGACCATGGTTAAAACATCCACCGGCGAATGGAGGATACCATCCAACGTAACACCGCTTGAATATGGCGATGCTGTAATTGTTAAAGTTACTGGTAATTGTACATTGTATTGGAACGAAGATGCCGAGCCTGCCGAAGAAGAGGAAAAACGTGGGGAGGTCGAATTTTTCAGCTACGTCGAGTACAGCGATTACACCCCCTGGTACATCGAAACAGATTCATTGCAGGGCGTACAGGAGATTGCCCTTCTGGCCGGCGATTCCTGCATCGGTGCCTCTGTGATGCTACCGGGCGATACATTGATCGAGGTGAATGCCTATACGCAGGCCGTTGCGCCAGGTACATCGGTTGAGATTGCCTCCTGGGACGGACTAAAATCCACAACATTGAAAAAACTGGATTTCCTGGTGGATAACATCCTTACCGGCGCCAGGGAAAGCAGGCAGGTGTTCACCGGCGAAGGCCAGGCGTACTATTACATCACATTTGGTGAAGTTGAGGACAACAATCCACAGGCAACAGCCTTGCCGGGATGCATCCTGAACATTAGCCCCAATCCATGTAAAGATTTCACAAACATCAGTTTTTCATTGGAAAGGGATGCACATGTAGAAATTGTTGTAACTGCCATTAACGGTAAGCCGGTGGCAACACTTACCAACGGCAGCTATTCCAAAGGCGTTTACCAGCTAGTATGGCGGCCCAACGAACAATCGGGCAATCTTATCCAAAATGGGATATACATTGTACGCCTGATTGCAGATGATAAAACCGTGCATAATGACAAAGTGGTGTTGATAAGATAAAAACCGATATAAGATGTCCGATGTTTGATATTTGATATAAGATTTACGGTAAACACAGATCATACATCTCAGATCACACATCGGATATCTGATATTACGTTTGCCAATACAGATTAAATTATTGATCATGAAAATAAAAACGATCATAAAAAAATTACAATCCTGGTTCAACCTAAGGCGATCCCTCCTCTTCTCCCTTCACCTCCCGATAGCTATCGGGGCCATCCTCTTCCTTCTAACTTCCACCCTCTCCTTCCCCGCCACCCTCACCGTTAAACAAGACGGCACCGGCGACTACAATGAAATCCAGGATGCCATCGATGCCGCCGCCCTCAACGACACCGTGCTGGTTTGGCCGGGGATCTATTACGAAAATATCAGCTTTTTCGGTAAAGACCTTGTGCTGGCCAGCCTGTTCCTGACCACCGGCGACAGGCAGTATATCCACCAGACTATTATTGATGGCAATAAAAATGGTACTGTAATTACATTACAGGATAATGAAACGTTTGCTTCGGTAATATGTGGTTTCACCATTCAAAATGGTAAGAAGATCACCTCTGCTTATTTAAGAGAATACCATGGATGTGGCATTGATGTTTATCATGCTTCGGCTACAATATCCAACAATATTGTCCAATATAATGAAGCTTTTGCAGGTGGGGGAATAAGCTGTTTGAACAGTGAAGTACGTTTATACGGAAATATAGTAAAATATAATCATTCGTATAATGGTGGGGGTGGTATTTTTTACAACAATGATACATTTCCTATATTTCTTGATACCATTGATTTGAATAGCGTATATCTAAACTATGCACACATGGGTTGCGACATTCTTGTCAGATCAATAGGCCAGCCTCAGGTAATCGAAATAGATACCTTAACCGTATTAAACCCGGATTTATATTTTATCTTTTCTGCGGATGGTTATTACAACCCGATAAACGACCTGACATTGAACATAAGGTATCAAAAAATAGAATCTGTTGAAACCGACCTCTATGTAAGCCCAATTGGCGACAACAACAATTCAGGATTAAATCCCGACGAACCCTTGCTGTCCATCTGCTTTGCTATGTCAAAAATTCAACCCGATACCCTTATGCAGCGAACCATTCACATTATGCCAGGAACCTATTCGCCCGAAGCCACCGGCGAAAGGCTTCCCATTGGCGGCAGGTCGAACATTAGGCTTTCGGGTGATAATATGGACAACACCATCATTGACTGCCAGTACGACAGTTACTTCTATTCGGGATGGTATATGCAGGAGACGGTTATCGAAAATCTTACAATTCTTCACGGTTTCGGGGCAATTCTCAGCCCTACTTTTCTTACAGACGGAGGAATTCAGATATATCTAACAAATAATGTAAAGGTTTCAAATGTGATAATTGATAGCACATTAAATGCTCTGAGTCAGTGTATTCTCTGCTTTTTTCCTGATAGTGTTAAAATCAGCAATTATCATTGTTTAAATAGTATAGGTAACCAACCCAATTATTTCATTCGCTCCATGGATGATTTCCCTATGTATGTCAGGATGGAAAATATCAAAATACATGGCAACAGGTATCACGATTACGATTTTTATGGAGGAGGTAAAACACTTATCATTGCCGGTGGCAACGAAAACAATGAAATCGTCACAGGAAAAGTAATCAATGCTGAGATCACCGACAACGTATCCTGGGACACCTGGTTTTCGAACAACTGCGGGGCAGGTTTCGCTACCTCCAAAAGGGCAAAGCTGGATGTGGTAAATGCCACCATCGGCGGCAACCGCGACAGCACCAACCTGCCTGGCACAAATAGCACAGTTGAAAGCAGCAGGATAAATATCTACAACTCCATCTTTTACAACAACAATTCACCGGATATTTATGTCTATGCCGACAATGCTGTAAACGACCCTGCGGAGATCAATTTTCATTATACTTTGTTCGAGAATGGCCCTGCCGGGATCATGGATGGCGCGGGCAACACAATTGTAAACTGGGGCAAAGGTATCCTGGATGAAAATCCAATGTGGGATGTATTCGGGGCAAACCCATACTCACTGATGTCGACTTCCCCCTGCATCAATACCGGCACGCCTATGTACGAGCCGGGCACGCCTGACGGCGATGCAAGCATGGAACCACCCTACATTAAAGAGGAAAACGGAAAATATATTCTCTACACCCACGAGTACGACACCATCCATCTGCCTGCCACGGATATTGCCGGCAATCCCCGCATCGCCTATGGCAGGATAGATATGGGTGCTTATGAGTTTGCTGATACAACAGTCAACATTTTTAAACGCACCAAATACCTTGGCGGGAAAATTAAGGTCATGCCCAACCCTTTTGAACATAGCACGGCCATCAAATTCACCCTGCTCAAAAAGGGGCATTGCGTGGTGAAAGTGCACGACCTTAACGGGCGCCCGGTAAAAACCCTGATTGACACCCATACTGTGCCAGGCAACTTCAACATGCGCTGGCAGGCCGATTTCAACAATGGTACAAAAATCCCATCAGGCTACTACATAATTAACATTACCCTGGATGGCGAACAAACAGGAAGTGTGAAGGTGAGGAGGTGGTAGGGGAGAAATTCAAAATTCAATGCACGAAATTCAATGCCGATAGATATCGGCACCAAAACTCAAAACTATCTTCGTCCATCGCCTCGCATGAAGCGGTGAAATTCAAATCCAGCACTTGATGATGTTTCTGCCGGGTGCCAATACTTTTCGTATTTTTGCCTAAAACAAATATCACAATGAGCCAGCCGGGATCAACTCAAGTTTTTATCACAAAATCACATGAAAGTTTTGCAGATAATTCATTTATCAAACTCACCCTCAGCAAACCTTCTTCAAAATCCTCAGACCTGGTAAATCTGTTCATCCGCCCTATCGAAATCAAAGATGAAATGTTACTCCAGGTAACGCACAGATATAAAACAAAAGACATTACAAAAAACCTGAGTATTGCCGAAACTACAAACCTTCTTGAAGCATTGCTCCCTGCAACATTTCTCCATGCTACACTTTTTACCCGGGACAACGATTTCAGGTTAATGTTCAATAAAAAGAGAAAATCAACATTGCTGAAACAAAAACCCAGTTTATCACTTTTGCAGGAATTTTCGCACGACTGGATAAAATCGAGATTAATCGATGGTGAAAACAATGTTTACCTGCAAAAACTTGGCGTGACAGATCATGATGGCAAAGTGTTCCCAACCATGAGCGATAAGTACAGGCAGATTAACAGGTATATTGAAATTGTTGATGGTTCTCTTTCTGAAAAAAAATCAGATGATAAATTTAAAGTTGTAGATATGGGATCAGGCAAGGGCTACCTCACTTTTGCACTATACGATCATCTAAAAAATAATCTTCAGCTAAACGTTGAGATGACCGGAGTGGAAATGCGCCCCGATCTTGTTAAGTTATGTAATGAAATAGCAATTGAGGCGAAATTTAATGAAATAAAATTTATAGAAAGCAATATCGTAAATTTTGATTTGAAATCAATTGATATGTTGATTGCTTTACACGCCTGCGATACAGCTACGGACGATGCCATTTACAAAGGAATTAAAGCCAATGCAAAATATATTATTGTTGCACCATGCTGCCATAAACAGATCCGAAAGCAAATGCATCCGAAAAATGAAATGAAGCCAGTTTTAAAACATGGAATATTTTTAGAACGACAAGCAGAAATGGTCACAGACGGACTGCGGGCATTGATTATGGAAATGCATGGCTATCAGACCAAAGTCATCGAATTTATCTCCACCGAACACACCCCGAAAAATGTGATGCTCATCGGTCAGAAAAGCCAAAAGAAACCAGCAAACGCTAAAATTTCGAATCAAATACATCAAATCAAAGAATCGTTTGGAATTGAGTATCATTACCTGGAAAAGCTACTCGATCAGTAAGCACAATTCCCCAATTGCTCATCACTAATCACCGATCACTTTTCACCAAAAATTTAGTTGGGTTCTAAATTGTTAATTCTTTAACAAAAACCCGGTTTACATTCAGGTTTTCTGAATATTATTTCTATTTTAGCCAGTTCAAAAAAATACAACAACAAATACCAAAGTTATGCAAGATATAGATTGGAAAAACCTACCATTCGGTTACTTCAAAACCGATTACAACGTACGCTGCTACTACCGCAATGGCAAATGGGGCGAAATTGAAGTCTCCTCTTCCGAGCACATTAATATGCACATGGCGGCCACCTGCCTGCATTATGGACAGGAAGCTTTTGAAGGCATGAAAGCTTTTCGTGGTAAAGATGGAAAAGTACGCGTTTTCAGATGGGAGGAAAATGCAAAACGTTTCCAACGATCAGCCGAAGGTGTGATGATGGCGGAAGTACCCACTGAATTGTTCAAGGAAGCCATATTCAAGGTCATTAAATTAAACGAAAAATACGTTCCTCCTTATGGATTAGGTGCTGCTCTTTATCTAAGACCATTGCTTATTGGCACAGGCCCCGAAGTTGGTGTTAAACCTTCGAACGAATATATGTTTATGGTATTTGTTGGCCCAGTTGGCCCTTATTTTAAAGAAGGATTCAACCCTGTTGACATACAAATTGTTAGTGACTATCACCGTGCTGCACCACTTGGCACCGGACATATCAAAGTTGGCGGAAACTATGCTGCCAGCCTCAAAGCCTTGCAACGTGGACATAAAGAAGGTTTTGCGTCAGTTATTTTCCTTAGTGCTGCCAGCGATAAATATATCGATGAAGCCGGCCCGGCCAACTTCTTCGGTATTCGGGGCAAAACTTATATCACGCCTGATTCACCATCTATTTTACCTTCAATAACCAACATGAGCCTGAGGCAACTGGCTTCAGATGCCGGCTTAGCTGTGGAATTACGATCGGTTGGTGTTGATGAACTTGGCGATTTTGATGAAGTGGGTGCCTGTGGAACAGCAGCTGTTATTTCGCCAATTAAGCGAATTGTTGACCGCCGTACAGGTAAAACTTTTAATTATTGTAAAGATGGTGCTGCCGGCCCTTACAGTTCAAAGCTCTATTTTAATCTTCGCGAGATACAGGAAGGTGTAGTAGAAGATGTACACGGTTGGAATACGATTGTGGAGTAGAGGCGGCCAAACTACCGTAATAAATATTTTCTGATCGATTCAATTGCTTTTCTCAAATAAGACTGTATTGATACAGGTTGCAGGTTAAATACTGCAGTTTGTAACAATTTAAAATCTAAATTACCTCGTTTTCCTTTAGCGCTACCTCCATTAGCTCTTGCAATATTAAAGCTTGCTCTCGGGCTTTATCTACAAAATCCTCACCCTCACCGGCATAAATAATCCCACGTGAAGAGTTGACCAGGAGGCCGCAATCGTTATTCATCCCGTATTTGGAAACTTCTTCGAGACTACCACCCTGAGCACCAACACCGGGAACAAGTAGAAATGAATCAGGTACAATTTCTCTTACCCTCGACAACTTCTCAGCTTTTGTTGCTCCAATAACATACATCAGGTTCTTGGGGGTTCCCCATTCCTTAGATTTTTCAAGCACCTCTTCAAAAAGCATTTCACCCTTTTTGAATTGTAGGTTCTGAAAATCGAAAGCACCTGCATTTGAGGTTAATGCCAAAAGAATGGTCCATTTATTTTCAAATTTCAGGAAAGGTTTTACCGAATCATGGCCCATGTATGGTGCAACTGTTACAGAATCAAAACCCAAGCCATCTGGTGACTTCCCTAAAAAAGCCCTGGCATAGCGTTCAGAAGTATTCCCAATATCACCACGCTTGGCATCGGCAATAGTAAATACTGTGTCTTTGAAAGGATCGAGATACCGTATGGTTTTCTGAAGGCTCTCCCAACCCTTCAATCCCAGACTTTCGTAAAAAGCAATATTGGGCTTATAGGCCACAGCAAGGTCATGGGTTGCATCAATGATCTGCCTATTAAACTCAAAAACCGGATCATCATATTTAAGTAAATGTGCAGGGATTTTATCCGGATCAGTATCCAGCCCAATACATAAAAATGATCTTTTCGATTTTATTACTTCGATTAGTTGTGATCTGTTCATGACTTAATAATTTTCAGTTTGTAAAAATACAGATATCTATAAAAAACAAAAGAATAATATCATTTCAAGTGAAAACTAATTCTATAAAACTGACAGATGCAAATCTATGGCCCTAAACGTTTTTCTCTTTATTTGGGCTTTTTATCGATGACATCAGCAACAAAATCAAATCGTTTACGCATAATTAATTTTGTAGTTTTGCAGCGCAATGCAGGAACAAAACATAAATCTTGGTAAGCACCTCATCCACCCGGTATTTCCTTTGATTGCTGAAGCAGCTAAGGAAATGGGAAATAAAGCCTATGTTGTGGGTGGTTATGTGCGCGATTTATTACTTGGAAAATCATCCAAGGATATCGATGTCGTGGTTCAGGGGCCTGGTATTGAACTGGCTTTACGGGTGGCTGAGAAAATCGGGATGGATACTAAAGTACGGGTTTTTAAAAATTTTGGAACTGCCATGCTCAGGTTCAACGATTGGGAAGTTGAATTTGTAGGTGCACGTAAAGAAAGTTACAGGAGAGATTCCAGGAAACCCATCGTCGAAAACGGAACTCTCGAAGATGATCAAAAGCGACGCGATTTCACTATCAATGCAATGAGCATCAGCCTGAACGAGCCTGATTATGGGCTATTAATTGATCCATTTAATGGGCTTGCTGACCTGGAAAGCCAGATTATAAGGACACCCTTGGAACCCAATATCACCTATTCTGATGATCCTTTGCGGATGATGCGGGCCATCAGGTTTTCCACTCAATTAAATTTCACCATTGAGGAAAAAAGCCTGGAGGCAATCACCAAAAATGCTGAACGGATAAAAATCGTTTCCATCGAACGGGTGACAGAAGAACTTAACAAAATCATCATGACAGCAAGGCCTTCAATTGGATTTAAACTGCTTTACAAAACCGGGCTACTTCAGTTTATTTTCCCGGAGATGGCAGCCCTTCAGGGAGCAGAATACAAAGAGGGCAAAGGACATAAAGACAATTTTTACCATACACTCATCGTGCTGGACAATATTTCGAAAAACACAGATGATCTGTGGCTACGATGGGCTGCAATACTCCATGACATTGCCAAACCAGCGACGAAAAAATGGGTTGACGGTACAGGATGGACTTTTCATGGGCATGAATTTCTGGGAGCAAAAATGGTCCCTAAAATCTTCAGGCGGTTAAAACTTCCTATGGGTGATCAAATGAAATACGTTAAAAAACTTGTTGCTCTGCATCTCAGGCCTATAGTGCTTTCGCAGGACATAGTTACTGATTCGGCTGTTCGCAGATTGCTGTTTGAGGCAGGAAATGATGTTGACGACCTGATGTGTCTGTGTGAAGCAGATATGTCATCAAAGATTGCTGAAAAAATACAGAGGTACAGGAAAAATTTTGAGATCGTCAGGGAAAAACTCGTTGAAATAGAGAAAAAGGACCGCCTGAGAAACTGGCAGCCCCCGATCTCAGGGGAAATTATTATGGAAACTTTCAACCTGCATCCATGCCGTGAGGTAGGTGTTATTAAAACTGCCATCAGGGAAGCCATACTTGATGGAAAGATCAAAAATGATTTTGATGATGCCTATGCTTTCATGCTCGGTGAAGGAGAAAAGCTTGGTTTTCAAGCTGCGGAAAAAAAACATTAATTTTATGTAAATCAATATTATTTTTGATATAAATTTGAATTTTATTTTACCAAATAAATTTAATAATGAAGGCTTACAAATTTAGATTACAGACTGAAAATCAGGAAGATTTCATCAGGGAGATAGAAGTGGGGTCAAATCAAACTTTTAAAGACCTCCATGATTTTATATTGAAGAGCTTACGTCTTAATGGAAAAGAACTGGCCTCTTTTCACATTGTAAATGATAATTGGGAAAAACTAATCGAGATAACTTTAATTGATATGTCGGGCGAGGCTGACAAGGAGCTCCAAACAAATGACCAGGTACAGACGATTTTTGTAATGTCCGAAACCATACTCGACAGATTCTTTGATGAAGTTGGGCAGAAAATGGTTTATGAATATGATTTTCTGCAAATGCAGATCTTCCAGCTCGAACTCATTGAAATTGCCAGTGCAGACAAGAAAGTTACCTATCCGAAAGTTACATTGAAAAATGGAAAGTTTGATAAACAGCAAAAAATAAAGGTTGAAAAAGATCCTGAAAAGTTAAAAGCCGAACTTTTGAATGAATTCAAATCGATAATGAATGATGATTCGGATGATGACGATTTTGATGGTGGTGACGACGATTATTAAACTGCATTTTTTTCATGTCCATTAAGCAACTTCAGCTTCACCCTCACACATTAATAGTACTTGTCGGGCCAACTGCAATTGGTAAAACCAAAACTGCCATTAAGCTGGCTCATAATTTTGATACAGAAATCATTTCGGCTGACTCACGTCAATTTTATCGACAACTTCAAATAGGTACTGCAGCACCTTCGTTGGAAGAATTGGCTGATGTAAAACATCACTTTGTCGGCCAGCTTTCCATCAAAGATTATTATAACGTTTCACGCTTTGAACAGGATGTATTAAAATTGCTTCCAGAATTATTTAAGCAACATCCTGTTGTGATTATGACTGGAGGTTCGGGCCTTTATATTGATGCCGTTTGCATGGGTATTGATGAACTACCTGACCCAGACGATGAACTCAGGGAACAAATTAAAAACTGGCATAGCAAAAATGGTATTGAATTTCTACAGGAGAAATTGAAACAACTCGATCCTGAATATTTTAAATTGGTTGATAGGGCCAACCCAAAACGGCTTATGCGCGCGATTGAGGTGTGCATCAGTACTGGTCAGACTTACACCTCTCTGCGTAAAAACAAATCCAAACAAAGGGATTTTAACATCATTAAAATCGGGATTAACAGGCCACGCGAGGAACTCTTCAAAAATATTGGTTTGCGTGTCAATCAAATGATCATAGATGGCCTGGTAGACGAAGTAAAAAGTCTGGCTAAATATCGAAATCACAATGCACTGAATACCGTTGGTTACAAAGAAATTTTCGATTTCCTGGATGACAATATTTCCCTCGAACGGGCCATTGAAAACATAAAAACCAATACCCGAAGATACGCCAAAAGGCAACTTACATGGTTTAAAAGGGATGAAGAACTCAAATGGTTTTTGCCGGAAAATTATGAATCAATAATTAAGCATATTGATGAGAAGCTATCTTACATATAAAAGAGGATACTGGGGATAGGGTGTAGGGTAAAGTTGACCAAAGACTGAAGATTTCCTAACAATTCAATTATTTTTTATCTTAAAAGTGAGCTATTCATTTAATCATTCTTTCTTGCATTGTATCATTATATCATTGAATCAGCGTCCCTGTGAAAGCTAACCAATTCATCAATAGGTCCCTTGATAATTTTCTGGATTTTCATATTATAATACTCCGCCACTTTTTCCAGTACATCATTGAAAAGAAAAGCAATGGATCCCACAAATCCAAGCGAATAATTTTTGTACTCAGGGTACTTGAGGATGTTTTCTTCAAAAAAACTCACAAATGATTTCATAGCCATTTCAATAAAAAACGGATGCGCTTTGTTTGCTACTACAAATGGTGCAAAAGATGAAATCAGTGAATTGGGTTTCTCCATCGAATAAAGCTCGCCAACAAATTCACCAAGCTCAATTTTGTACTCAGCCTCAAAAAGCATTTGAAGGTCATTTGGTAAATCATCTTTAAAGTAAGCGTTGATCAGCATTCGGCCAAACTGCCAACCGCTGCCTTCGTCAGCAAGTAAATACCCTAGAGAAGGGACTTCGTCAACAATATCTCCATCTAAAAACAAACAACTACTTGAGCCTGTCCCTAAAATTGAAGCAATACCGGTCCCTGTTCCAAAGAGCGCCCTGGCAGCACCAAACAGATCGTGAAAAACATGGACTTCAGCATTTGAAAAAGTAGTACCAAGGGCCAGTTTAACTTTTGCATTGGCCTGTTGAGATGAACAACCAGAGCCATAAAAAAACGCCTTCTTCACTTCGGCAACATCGATCTTACTTGTAAGATCTGCAGCGCTACTTTCGAGATGCGATGCAGGGAAATAATTCGGATTGTACCCATTACTGGCAACCGTAGAAATTATAACTCCATTTTTCAGGACGACCCAATCTGTTTTGGTTGAACCGCTTTCCGCAATAATGACCATGTTGTTCCTGTTGTTTTTACCGTAGATATTGTTAGGTAAATATTTTCGGTACAAAAATAATAAATCCTATGATAGCCGCTGCTATAGCAGTAAAAAGAACAGCTCCAGCCGCGAGGTCCTTTATCCTTCCCGCAGATTTGTCGTACCCCGGATAAACTTTATTAACGAGTTCTTCGATGGCTGTATTGAAGGCTTCTGCGGCAAAAACAATCCCGATTGAAAGAATTATCGCATGCCATTCGCCTGCTGAAACCGAATAGTAAAATCCACCAAAGACCACAAGCAATGTAGCTACAATATGTACCCAAACATTTCGCTGTGATGACATAAGAAAATACACTCCTTTGAAAGCATAAACAAAACCCGTAAGAAAAGCGAAAGCACCTCGTGGTTTATGATTTGTAGAATTGGTCATACAAAGGCATAGTTAAAATAATTTCAGCCATAAAAGTACTCGAAAAAAGGTGAATACCCTTACTTTAATACGATTATATCATAACTGCTGATTTTCTTATACTTTTGCAAAAAAATAATTACAGAAATGGGTATCAGGGAAAACCTTATAGAAATTAATCGTATTTTACCCAGAGAAGTTAAGCTGGTTGCTGTTTCAAAAACCAAACCTGTCGGTGATATTTTAGAAGCCTATAATGCTGGGCACAGGATCTTCGGTGAAAACAAAGCTCAGGAACTGATTACAAAGCAACCTTTGTTACCTGCTGATATCCAATGGCATTTTATTGGACACATGCAAACCAATAAGGTGAAATATATAGCTCCTTTTGTAAGTATGCTCCATGCTGTTGACAGCCCAAAGTTATTGAAGGAAATAAATAAACAAGCCAATAAAAATGACCGGGTTATAGACTGTATGTTGCAATTTCATATAGGTGAGGAAGACACCAAATTTGGCCTGGATATGGATGAAGCTATCGAAATACTTGAAAGTCCATGGTTTAAAGAATTGAACAATGTTGAGATCTGCGGAGTTATGGGCATGGCTACTTATACAGATGACATGGATCAGGTTAGAAGGGAGTTCAGGTATTTGAAGAAAGTATTTACCGAACTTAAGACACGATATTTTTCTACTTCCAACTCATTTAAAGAAATTTCGATGGGTATGTCGGGCGACTATATGGAAGCCATAGAAGAAGGCAGCACCATGATCAGGGTTGGCAGTTCAATATTTGGAGAACGCTTTTATCCAACAAATTAATTCAAGAAACAAAAATGATATATATACTCTTTGCGGTTGGGTTTGTTATTTTGCTATTCGGTGCCAACCTGTTGGTGGATGGAGCCAGTTCTCTTGGTACTAAAATGAAACTTTCGCCTATAGTTATTGGCTTTACACTGGTTGCACTGGGTACTTCGCTGCCTGAATTACTGATAAATATTTTCGCATCTGTACGAGGTGAAACTGACCTGGCGATCACAAATGTATTGGGTAGTAACATCATGAATACATTATTCATTATTGGAGCGGCAGCAGTGATCTTTCCAATTAAACCGGATAAAAAAACCATCAACACCCTCATCCCAATCAGCCTCATTGCAGCATTAATGCTTGGCTTTTTAGCAAATTTTGAATTTCTAAGTATCGAGAAAGAAAATACTATCGACAGGGCTGAAGGTGCTGTTCTGATCTTTCTGTTGATAGCATACCTTTTCTATTCGTGGAGATTTTCTAAATCGGAAAAACTTATTCCTGACGGGCCATCAATCAAAGAGCTTACCGTGGCCAAATCGATTGCATTGATTTTACTTGGTGTTGCAGGCTTGTATTTCGGAGGGAAGTGGGTGGTGGATGGCGCTGTATTTATCGCTACCGAATTTGGCATCAGCAAAGCCTTTATTGGCATAACCGTCATTGCGGTGGCTACTTCGCTCCCCGAATTGGTCACCTCCATTATAGCTGCTTTAAAAAAGAATTCTGGCATTGCCCTGGGAAATGCTTTGGGCTCAAATATATTTAATGTATTTCTTGTGTTGGGTGTTAGCTCCCTTATAAAACCCCTCCCCTTTCATGAAGAACTTAACTTTGATCTGGGCGTTATGATCTCCACAAATCTCATTTTATTTGTTTTCATTCTGACTGGAAAAGGCAAAGCTATCAGCAGGTTTGAAGGCATAATATTTATGCTCATATATCTTGCCTACATCGCTTTCCTGATCTTCAAGCACCAGACCTAGGCAACAATTCTTTTACAACTGTTTGTAAATTATTTTTCACTATTTATGGTTTTATTTCAAAATTTGTTCGACTTTTGAAACTTAGACTAAAAATCTGGATAACATCGAAATCAATTTGAAATGGACATTTATCTGATTATTGTAATTGTACTTCTCGCCCTTGCAGTTTCCGACCTGATAGTTGGAGTTAGTAACGATGCGGTGAATTTCCTGAATTCAGCAATTGGCTCCAGGGTAGCACCCATGTGGGTAATCATGATTATTGCCAGTGTTGGGGTATTGATCGGGGCCACTTTTTCGAGTGGCTTAATGGAGGTTGCACGAAAGGGCATTTTTCATCCTGAACAATTTGTGTTTGCTGAGATCATGGTTATTTTCCTGGCTGTGATGGTAACTGATATTATTTTACTGGATGCATTCAACACAATGGGGATGCCTACCTCCACTACTGTTTCCATCGTATTTGAATTGCTTGGTTCTGCGGTGGCTGTATCAGTTATAAAGATCAGTCAGTCGGCTGATGAAACAATGTTGAATATTGGTAAGTACATCAATTCCGAAAAAGCACTGGCAATCATTTCTGGAATCCTTCTATCGGTATTTGTTGCCTTTATTGTGGGTGCCTTTATCCAATATCTTTCCCGTTTACTTTTTAGTTTTAAATACAATAAATCCCTTAAATACTTTGGGTCTGTTTGGGGAGGTTTAGCCATCACTGCCATTACCTATTTTATGCTTATTAAAGGTGTAAAAGGCGCCTCCTTTATTACTCCAGAAATTTCAGCATGGATTAAGGGCAATGCATTTTTGATTATTGTTTACAGCTTTGTTGCCTGGACTATTATATTGCAATTATTATGCTGGTTGTTTAAGGTAAGTATTCCAAAAGTGATTGTTCTGGTCGGTACCTTTGCATTAGCCATGGCTTTTGCCGGAAACGACCTGGTAAACTTTATTGGTGTCCCACTGGCCGGGCTTCATTCCTACCAGGACATCCTGGCAAATCCCGGTGCAAGTCCTGATTCTTTTATGATGGGTTCGCTGGCATTGCCAGTAAAAACCAATACAATATTATTATTGATTGCTGGTTTGGTGATGATTTTTACCCTTTGGTTTTCGAAAAAAGCCAAATCGGTAGTAACAACAACACTGGACCTTAGCCGGCAGGGACATGGCGACGAACGCTTTGGAGCCTCCACCCTGAGCAGGTCAATAGTAAGAAGTTCCATTACATTAAATAAATCTATTTCTTCTGTTCTTCCAGGTGCTTTGGTAAAATCAATTGATCGCCGTTTTGTAGTTCCAAAAAAAGAAAAAAAGAAAACCAATAATACAGAAGAAGAAACTGCTTTCGATCTCATCAGGGCATCGGTAAACCTTGTGGTAGCAAGTATTCTTATTGCCGTGGGAACATCACTAAAACTTCCCCTGTCAACAACTTATGTAACATTTATGGTTGCTATGGGTACATCGCTTGCTGACCGTGCCTGGGGCCGTGATGATGCAGTATATCGCATCCAGGGTGTATTTTCAGTTATTGGTGGATGGTTTCTTACAGCACTTATTGCATTTACAGTAGCATTTATAATCGCCAATATTATTTATTGGGGTGGGATCATTGCAATAATTATAATTGTTCTTGGTGTATTATATCTTATCTATCGCACACACCTCATGCACAAGAAACGGGAAACTGAGAAAATTGAAGACCAGGATGCAGAATTTAATGAAGAAATCTTGAATGCATCCATAGTTTTTGAAAAATGCCAGGGCCATACTACTAAAGCACTTTTAAAGGTACCTTCATTTTATAAAAACCTTGTTGAAGGCTTAAGGACTGAAGACAGACAACTACTCAGGGACCTCACGAAAGATGTTAAAAAGTTCAATAAAAAAACTAAAAAGATCAAGGACAATGTTAACAACACTGTGATCAAACTTATGGCTGATCATATTGATACAGGGTATTTTTATGTCCAGAGTGTTGATTACCTGCGTGAGATTGCCCACTGTTTTACATTTATGGCAATGCCCAGCCTTGAGCACATCGAAAACAACCATGATGGGCTTGGTGAACACCAGGTAAAAGAGCTAAATGAGTTGACCACCGGGATCGAAGAATTATTTAAAGATATTATCGAAAAAATACAGACAAAAGATTATAGCAACCTGGATGCAATTCTTGCCAGGCAACAAGTACTACTTGATCAGGTAAGCTCAATTCGTAAAAACCAGGTGAAGAGAATCAAGGATTTTGAACTTCAGACCAGGAGAAGTTTATTGTATATGGACATACTGGCTGAAACCAAAAACCTGATCCTCTATTCGATCAATGTACTTAAATCGCAAAGGGATTTTATTGTTGAATTAAATAAGTAGATAATTGGCAATTAATCTTTAAGATTTACCAGATAAATCTGGATAATCACAAACAATAGAAATACTTTTTAAACCATTTGATACACGCATGTTAACAGCCAAAAACAGAAGCAGAATTACAATAATGAGTGGTGGACAAAGTGGAGTTGATCGTGCCGCTCTGGATTTTGCTTTAAGTAATGATATCCGCTGTTCAGGGTGGTGTCCGCAAATGCGAGCTGCAGAAGATGGTCGAATACCCATCCGCTATCCATTGAATGAGTCATACTCACCCGATCCCCTGGTTAGAACCGAGTTAAATGTTATACAAAGCGATGGTACTCTGATATTGATAATTGAAGATATGGACAAAGGAACACAACATACCCATGACTTTGCCCATCTTTATTTGAAACCGGTTTTTGTTTGGCGTATTGGAGTAAATAAAAACTATAACCAATTTGATAATTGGCTTGAAAAGAACAAGATTAACATATTGAATATAGCCGGACCAAGAGAAAGCAAGCAGCCGGGCATACATTCCGAAGCATTAAATACATTGGATCAACTTTTTTATAACCTTATTTTGCGATAAACTAACATCTTGTCAGTAGACCTCCAAAAATAAAATTGTAAGATTTGGAAATGTTCACCACAGACTAATGTCTAATTAAACTACTTTTTTTGAGCCCTTATCATCCTGTCGTTGCCATTTAAATCCTGCCTGAGTATTACCTCCTTAAAACCTGTCTCAACAAGTAATCCCTTTGTTTCACCTCCAAGATATTGGTTGATTTCCAGATAAAGACTTCCTGACGATGATAAAGAATTCCTGCCAATTTCAGCAATCCGTCTGTAAAAAAGCAATGGATCTGCATCCTCTACAAACAAAGCCTGCGCCGGCTCATTGTTCAGTACATTATTCAACATTTCACTTTTTTCAGATTCACGGACATAGGGTGGGTTACTTACAATGATTTCAAAAAAGTTTGATTCAACAATTTTATCAACACAAAGAATATCCTGTTGCATAAAATTGATCTTAACATTATTGCTTTCAGCATTTCTTGTTGCAACATCTATGGCAGCAGCAGAAACATCTACAGCCCACACTTCAGATAAGGGGAGAAACTTCTTGAGGGCAATGGCAATACATCCACTGCCTGTTCCAATGTCAAGGATTTTAAGATCACCATCATGATGTTTGTGATCTTTAATTATCCATTCCACCAATTCTTCCGTTTCGGGGCGGGGAATCAAAACACTTTCATCTACATAAAAATCAAGGCCATAAAAATTGGACTGATTAAAAATGTACTGAATGGGGATGTTTTTCATTAAGGATTTCACTGCAAAGTGGACCTTTAATATTTCAGATTCACTCAAACGGTAGTCCGGATTCAGTTGACGATTTATCCTTGTCAGGGCCAGGTATTTTTCAAAAATCATGTCCAGTAAACTGGCAGTTTCATTCGCCGGAAACATTTTATTGAGTTCAACAAAGTAATGTTCCCTAATATCTGTAATTTTGTTGGTCTTGAATTTCAAAATTAAAACTATTGATAATGGCTGATATTTATGCAAAAGTAGAAGAAATTAAACGATCTGGCAAAAACGCTGCACTTTGCATTATAACTGCAACTACAGGATCAACCCCACGTAAAGCCGGTTCAAAAATGATCGTTACCCGGGATGGGAAAATATTTGGTACTGTTGGAGGTGGCGCTGTTGAACGCAAGATCATTGCAATGGCACAGGAAGTGTGCATTCAGCCAACACCCAAATTTGTATCCCTCGACCTTGAAGAAGATACCAAAATGCATTGTGGAGGCACTGTGGATGTTTACCTTGAGCCCATCATACCTTCACAAAAAGTGGTGATCCTTGGTGTGGGTCATGTTGGTTCAGTAGTTGCCAAATTTGCCATGCAATTGGGTTTTGCAGTTACACTTATCGACACAAGAGAAGACTTTTTAAAAGAGTTCGAAAACCAGGGATTTGAAATTATAATGGATGAGTATGTACCTGCTACAAAAGAGTTCAAATCTGATGAAAATACCTACTTCGTGATTACGACTCCCAAACATGAATACGATCAGGAACTCACGGCCATTTGTGCTAAAAAACCACACCATTACCTGGGCATGATCGGAAGCCGAAAAAAGGTTGCTTTTGCAAAAAAACACTACCTCAAACACAATATTCTCACCTCCGAAGAGATAGAAAAAATAGACATGCCCATAGGAATAAAATTTAACGCTCAAACTCCTGAAGAGATTGCTGTTAGCATTGTTGCAAAACTGATTGATTCCAGAAATAGTTGATTTTATTAGGCTTTTTCGCAGGAATATCTTAGCTTTGTGATAATTCATCTTATCCCAGTCAATTGTTAAACAGTCATGAAAAAGATATTCCCTATAATCTTTATGTGTTTTCTATTCTCTACAGTGTCCTCTCAAAACATTGTCTACAAACAAGTTAAAGTAAAATATTCAAAGGAGGTACTTGAGCAGTTATCCCTAAATGGATTTACCATTGACCATATAGTAGAAGGTGAATACATACTTTTAAGTTTGAATGAAGAAGAAACAGAGACACTGAGAGAATCTGACATTGAATTTAACATTACGATCGAAAATTTGGGGCAATTTTATGTTAACAGAAATGCAGGAAAAAACCCAAACGATATTTTAAGATCATTCAGGAATTCGAAAGATTATACCATTCCGGATGGATTTGCCCTGGGATCCATGGGCGGTTTTTGTACCTATTCAGAATTACTCGATCACCTGAATTTTATGTCAATGAATTACCCCAACCTCATTGCACCTATTGATACAATTGAGGGTGAAACAACGGTTGAGGGCCGGCCGGTTTACTGGACAAAAATCTCTGATAACCCACTTATCAATGAAGAGGAGCCTGAGGTGTTGTACACTTCACTTGTACATGCCCGGGAAGCCGGATCGATGCAGCAGATGTTGTTTTTTATGTATTATTTGCTCGAAAATTACAATACAGATGATCGAGTCAAACAATTGGTCGATCAAACTGAATTGTACTTCATTCCCTGTGTCAATCCCGACGGATATCTTTACAATGAAAGCATGTGGCCAGAAGGTGGAGGTATGTGGCGTAAAAACAGGAAACTAAATGAGGACAGTAGTTATGGCGTTGATATCAACAGGAATTTTGGCTATGAATGGGGACACGATGATTTTGGATCATCATCAAATCCTCCAAGTTCGACATATCGTGGACCAGAAGCCTTCTCTGAGCCTGAAACACGAAATATAAAGTCATTTTGTGAGCAACACACCTTCAGCATTGCAATGAACTACCATACCCACGGAAATTACATTTTACAGCCTTGGGCATATGTATCCTACATCTATTCTCCGCATCATAACCTTTTCCAAACCTATGGTAAGCTTTTTACAGCCGAAAACCACTACAGGTATGATAATGCCGGTTCGTTGATTTATTTGGTAAACGGTGACTCCAACGACTGGATGTACGGCGATTTAAGCACCAAACCCAGGTGTATGGCATTTACTCCGGAAATTGGTTCAGAGGAGGATGGGTTCTGGCCCGAGATAGAACGAATTATCCCCCATTGTATCGAAAACCTGCATCAAAACATGTTGGCTGCGGAATTGGCAAGTGAATATATCCTGCTTAAAGATAAAACAGATTTCAACCTTTTTGAACCTACCGGATACCTCAAATTCTCCCTTCAACAGGTTGGCCTTATTATTTCAGACATTTCAGTTTCCATCGAAGGCAGAGGTGATCACTTTATGGAGATTGGAGCGGCAAAAACTATTAACGCTCTGGACACACTACAAATCATCATCGATTCTATTCCATATAAATTAAGACCGGGAATTTACCCCGGCGAAAACATCAGCTATATCATTCACATCGAAAGCGGTAATTTTCACTTAAGCGATACATTGGTGAAATCGTTTGGCCCATCAACCATGGTATTTGTCGACAGTTGCAACAACCTGAATCACTGGGAAAGTGCCGACTGGAATGTTAGTACGGCTGCTTTTTTTTCGGCATCTACCTGCATCACCGATTCACCCGGAGGATATTATCCCAATTCAACTTATTCTGAAATACAAACCATTGATACTATTGATCTGACAGAAGCTACGTCAGCCAGTTTGCAATTTCAGGCAAAGTGGCGTCTGGATGGCGGAACCGATTACGTTACATGCAAAATTTCTTCAAATTATGGGCTGGCCTGGACTGCTCTGAATGGCCAATACACTACTACCAACTTTGTTCCTTACTTCGAAACCATGCCGGTTTATTATGGAAAACAGCCGGATTGGATACGTGAAACCCTCGACCTGCGCGATTATTGTGGTGAGAAAATCATGATAAAATTTACCCTTAACAGTGATATCAGAATAAACAGGGATGGGTTTTATTTTGATGATGTAATAGTTAAACAAATAGTAGCCGAGAAATATGAACAGGAAATTTTTCTACTTCCAGGGTGGAACAGTTTATCATCTTACCTTATTCCAGAAAATCCAGCATTGGAAAATATCTTTGATGAATTCTTACAAGATATCTTAATCATCCAGGATGATCAAGGCTTCTTCCAGCCGCAAAATCAGGGAAACACCCTGCAAACATGGGATACACATAGTGGTTACTTCATTAAAGTATCCGAAAACGTAAGCCTTGAAATTCCGGGTTACACCGAACATAACAGGCATTTCGAACTTCAGCAAGGGTGGAATTTAATTCCCGTGATCTCTTCTACAACACTTGCCGTTCAGGAATTGAATATCCAACCGCCGGATAGTTATGAGCTTATTCTGCAACCCAACACATCAAAAGTATTTTGGCCTTCAATGTCAATACAAACGCTGGATAGTTTATATCCAGGCAATTCGTACTTAATTAAACAAAACGAAGCTGCAGAAATAGACTTTTAAACAATGGTTCAGCGTTGAATACCGGACAATGATTGCTACTCTGTTAATCATTAATTTCATTTTTTGAAAAAAATTCATTAAAATTGCTCCTTAAATATCCGTAGCCAACAACTTAAATTTTTAAAATGAAAAAAATACTCCTATCACTCCTGCTTTTACCATTGTTTGCAATTGCCCAGAACTATAAAATTGGTGGCCGTGTTGTTGGAATGACTGAAGGTAAAATCAGCATCTCTGGCTTTTATGGCAACGAAGACAAAGCATTTGATTCGATACCCGTTAATATGGATGGCACCTTCGAATTTACCTTCCCGGCAGATTCCGAAAATGGCATGTACCGCCTGCGTTATGGGCAAAATCCTCTGATGGATATTATTTACAACTACGAAAATATTGAATTTCACTCGGTGCTGGATTTTATGATCGACAGTCTTGTGTTTACTCAATCTCTCGAAAACCAGCTTTATTTCGAATACCTCAACCGGCGAAATGAAACAGAATACAAAAGTGAATTGCTCGATCCTGTGATCGCCTATTTTCCTAAATCAGATCCCTTTTACAATGATGTTTTTGCCAAGGTTGAAAACATGCATACAGATTTAAATGAATTTGTAACCGAGCTAACAAGCAACAATGAAGGAACTTTTGTGGCCCGTCTGGTTAAGATGGATTTCACACCATTTCCACCAACATCCCTCACCGAGCAGGCGCGCGTTGATTACCTCAGGGCACACTTTTTCGATCAAATGGATTTTAGTGATACGGCCATGCTTCGCAGCAATGTGATCTCCAATAAAATGCTGCAATATCTCTCTCTGTACCAGAACAACAGAATGCCCAAGGAGCAGCTGGAACTTGAATTTATTAAGGCAGTTACAGTTATCATGAATGCAACCAAAGTGAACCCGCTCATTTATGAATATGTTATGGATTACCTTATCGGAGGGTTTGAAAGCTATGGCTTCGAAAAGGTGATCACCTACATTGCCGATAACATCAACCTGGACGAAACCTGTGTAAACACAGAACGAAAAGCAGAATTGGAGAAAAAAGTGGAGAGCCTTAAAAAGTTTGCTGTTGGCAAAAAGGCGCCCGATTTCACCTCTACAGACATGAATGGGAATGAAATCAAACTTTCGGAAATTGAATCAGAATATACTTTACTGGTTTTTTGGGCTACCTGGTGCCCGCATTGTACCACCATCCTTCCACAACTTGCCGAACTCTACCTGCCCAACAACAAAGACAAACTGGAAATTGTAGCTGTTTCATTAGACGATTCCAAAGAGGAAATTGATGCGTTCGTCAGCGACAACGGCCTCAAGTGGATAAATATTTGCGACCTGCAAAAATGGAAAGGCGAAGTGGTGCAGGCCTACGATATTTTTGCTACTCCCACGATGTACCTTCTGTTTAACGACCAAACCATTCTTGCCAAGCCCATTACATTCAATGAAGCCAGGAATGCGCTTTTTGAAAGAAATATTTTGAAGTAGGATGGGTGTTTGGGATCCGTAAATCTTAATAAGAATTAGAATTATGCATCCTGATGTGAGGATTAATTGTAATTTTGGTAGGGTTAAATTTCAACTGGCAGCAACTTGAAACAATTAAACATACACAATTAATTAAAATGAAAAGGATACAGGTTTTAATTAGCATACTTTTGATTGGACTTTCATCTTCAGCGCAGTCCATTGAAGACCTGTCATTTGGCGCCGATACAACATTTGAAGTAATGACATGGAATATTGAATGGTTTCCTAAAAATGGCCAAATTACAATAGATTATGTAACACAAATAATTGAAGCTTTAGATATTGATTTACTGGCAATACAGGAAGTAGATGACATTAGCGCATTTGAACAAATGTTAGATAGCCTGGACTCCTATGAGGGTTACTTAGAGTCGGCCTGGTTTGCCGGACTGGCGTACATTTATAAACCAGATGTAATACAAATCAACGACATTTATGAAATTTACACCACCTCTCCCTATTGGAGCCCATTTCCGAGATCACCGATGGTTATGGATTTGAATTTCATGAATGAAAGGATTATTGTAATAAATAACCACTTTAAATGTTGTGGAGATGGATTTCTTGACATTGACAATCCGGATGATGAGGAAACAAGGAGGTACTATGCAAGCAATTTACTGAAGGAATATGTTGATCTTTATTTCCCCAACGAAAACGCAATAGTATTGGGTGATCTAAATGATGATTTAGCAGATGTCCCTGAAAACAATGTATTTCAGCTGATATTGAACGACAATGAAAATTATTTATTTGCAGATTATGAGATAGCTGTTGGCAATGATTCTGAATGGTCCTATCCAACATGGCCATCGCATCTCGACCATTTTCTGATAACAAATGAATTGTTTGATGAATTTGAAAATCCAACTTCTGTTATACAAACCATTAAAATAGAAGAATATATAGAAGGTGGATGGTGGGAATATGAAGAAAATATATCAGATCACCGACCTGTAGCAATGAAATTCCTGATGAATCCTAATTCAACCATCACTGACTTTACAATAACCCCGTTTTTTAAAAATTATCCAAATCCTTTTAATTCTGAAACAACGTTTTCTTTTAGTATTCCTGATGGTAGCAGAGAAATCGAAATAATCAACATACAGGGTCAAACGGTATTTTCAGAAAAGGTACCAACTGGAGAAAATTCAATCATTTGGGATGCTGAAGGATTTCCTGCTGGAATTTATTTGGCAAGATTATTATTGAACAACAATGACCTGGCTACTTCTAAACTCATATTGAGAAAATGAACAAGAAATCAATGTATTACAGCATTACACGTAAAGAAATTAAAACACCGCTCTTGCATGTTTCAAGCGAAGGCCATATTTAAAAATAAAATCAACATGATTATGACAAAAAACGTTGGAAAGATTGACAGAACATTGAGATTCCTTTTAGGTCTGTTTCTTATTTGGCTCGGACTTTTTTTATTGAACGGAATAGAAGGTAACACGATAGGGATTCTGGTTGCATTAACCTCGTTGATGCCATTTTACATGACTTTTACCGGGTCATGTTTTGTTTTTAGGTGGTTTAAAACCCACTCGTTTTCAAAAAAGGAATGCCAAATACATGGTCACCCCTACTCTGAAGGTAAGGAATGAGGCTTAAAGAAAACTACCTCCAGTCTTTCTCGGCTGTTTTTCTATTCTCACTCTGTACCTGTTGTTTAACGACCAAATCAGGCTTGCCAAGCTAATTACATTTAATGAAGCCAGGAATGCGCTTTTTTAGCGGAATATTTTGAAGTAGGATGGGTGTCTGGGTATCCTTTAAACTTTATAAGAAGTAGAATTATGCACCCTGAGTAGCGGGTTAATTGTGATTTTAGTTAAGTTATAGACAGGTTGTAGGCAAGACTAAAACCGAGTTACATTGTAAAAACCTGATTAGAAAACTGAAAAATAAAACAAGCAAAATATTAACTCAAATTAAAACTTGCTGCAAGAAAAATTTGGTTGTGCCAACTCTATTTTGTTTTGCTAGACAATTAGGAAAGCCCATGAACATTTCACACATTTGCAAATCGTTAGAGCCTGCCATCAAACCGAAATTTGCAAAAGGGTGCAATTATACCTTCTCTATTTTAAAAATCCTATCATATAACAGAGTTGGCAAAAACAATCACAACAAAATGTGAGGCTTAGCAATATTAAAACTTATCATCAAATTATTTTTTTTGAAATTTGTAAGAAATACGAATCTTTAACGAATAATAGGATAAATAAAAGTTCGTACTTTGAATAAGGACACTATTACAAAAGAGTTTACAACAATAATTGAAGTTAATCAGGGTATTATCTTCAAAGTTTCTGCTATGTACTGCAAGGATATTGTATGCAGGGAGGACTTAGTTCAGGAGATTCTATTACAACTTTGGAGATCGTTTCCGTCATTCGACAAATCCAGAAATTATTCAACCTGGATGTACCGCATTGCATTGAATACTGCAATTTCTCAATGGAGGAAAGATAAAACCAGAAAAGAAGACTCAATGGATAAACTACCCGTAGCTGTTACTGATGATGACTGTAATAATGAGAAAAGTGAAAGAGTAAGAATCCTGAATATGGCCATAAATAGATTGAATAAGGCCGAAAAATCCATTATCATTTTGTATATGGATGACTATCCCTACGATGAAATTTCTGAAATCACCGGCATATCCGTTTCAAATGTGGGCGTGAAGATCAATCGTATAAAAAAGAAGTTGCAACATCATTTAAAAGAATTGGGATATGGACTTTAATGAAATAAAAAATACATGGAAGAATTCTTTTTATGAAAAAGAACGACTCACTAGCGACCAGATTGAGGCTATGCTTAAAATTAAAAGCAAATCGAACACTGCACTCAGTAAAATAAAAAGCAGTTTCAAATTTGAGTTAATTACCGGGGGGGGAATGTACTTGTTTATTATTTCAGGAATATTTGTTTTAGTAAATACTCCTCAGTCAATTATATTTTTTGTGATAGTTAGCTTGCTCATGGGAATTCCATTATTTTTTTATTACCGAACTTATAAAAAAATCAGACATACCATTTATACCGAAAACACATTAAAACAAAGCCTGCAAAGGACAACAAAAGACATCGAAAAATTTGTGATGGTTGGGAAAAATAACTCCTTAAAATATATGCTAATACCAATGGCAATTATCACAGGGATGTTTATGGGATTATTTATAGGCACTGGCGAAAATAATATTATCGAAATATTTAATTCTTTAAAAACGCGATCAATTATTAAGATGATTGTACTCTTAGTAATTTTTGGTGGAATTATGATTCCTTTCTCAAAATATTGGTTCAAGAAAAAATTCAAACAACATTATATTGAACTGAAGAAATGTTTGAAGGAATTAGAAGAAGAAACAAATAACTAATTATTAACAACTTAATTAAAAACATGGATAAAAATAAAAAAAACGCACTTTCAATAGGAGGTTTAATTATAGGAAGTGCAATTATTTGGGGAGCAGTAATACTTGGCTGTTCATTTGCACTAAAAGGTACAGAATGCTATAGTGAAATTCAAAATATTTTAGCAGGTGGCACAACTGCACACTTGATATTAATTTGGGGGCCAATGGCAATTCTGTTTAACAAAGCTAAAACCGAAAAAATAAGCCGATAGTCTCCCTGATATAACATCCTCATAATCTGCTTAATATATTAATTTATGAATTTGAGTAATAACTCAAACAGCCATACTTATGTCTAAAAAAAATATTATGGAAAATAAAAATGAAAATTTACGGAAACCCGCAATTAAATATGCATGGTTAAGAGTGTTGTTGTTTCTTATTGGAATTGGAATCGCAACAACTGTTATCCAGGCGATTGGAATAATAATATTAATAGTAACAAAAACGGATTTCAAAATTGATGATTTTAAATCATTTATATCAGATACAGAGAACTTTAATTATATGCTACTGTTCAAATTTCTGGGTTTATTGGCAGTTCTTCTCACAGTTTGGCTATTCAGGAAATATATCGACAGGCAATCTATTATGTCATTGGGATTTTCTGCCAAAAAGAAAGGTAAAGACATGATTGCAGGTTTTGGTTTTGGGCTTACTTTAATTTCATTTGGATTTTTATTTCTGTACTTCACTAATTATCTTAGTGTTGTAGATGTGCTTTTTGATATGAAAACAATTTTTGGAACTTTCCTTTTATTTATTTTTGTAGCAATTCAGGAAGAAGTCCTTTTTAGAGGTTATATTTTGAATAACCTTATGAAATCCATGAATAAATATGTAGCACTCGCAATTTCAGCAGCATTGTTTACTCTGGCTCATGGAATAAATCCTAATATTAATATTGTTGCAGTAGTAAATCTCATGCTGGCAGGTTTTGTTTTGGGAGCTTCGTATATTCATACAAAGAATTTATGGCTGCCAATCTTTTTCCATCTTAGCTGGAATTATTTTCTTGGACCAATTTATGGTTTTGAAGTTAGTGGATTAGTGTTTAAAACAACTATAGTACAAGATGTAGTGGGTAGCGATTTAATTACAGGAGGAAAATTTGGATTTGAAGGTTCTTTAATTTTAAGTGTGTTATCAATAATTGGATTTTTTGCAATTGATAGATTTTACAAAAACCATAGCCTTAAAATAGCTTAAGTTTGAAATCCGGAATCCAACAGCTAAGCATCGTTTTCCGGCCCTGGCGGGGATGTGTGTTTTAAACTAAATTGGGGTGATGCATTGTTGACACCTTATAATAGACATCAATCAAAAAAAGCCTTTTCCATGAATGAGATTCTCGAAACAACTCAACTTGAGTTTGATAAAAGTGCCTTCCTAATTGATCTGGTTGAACATACAAATGGCTCACTTTTCATAGAAATAACCCAGACAATAAATGATGACATAAAAGATGGTCAATCCATAAAAGTTAATCCATCAGTTTTGTCTGAAATAATTCAAGTCTTACAAAACTACCAGGCAAAAATCCCAAAAAATCAAATTGGTATTCAAAGACACCTGACAGAATTAGACAAAGAAAAAATCAAAAACTACTATTTAAAAGGCGTTTCTGTAAAAGATCTGTCCATTCAATTAGACCAATCAGAAGAACTTATAGAAATGGTACTTCGGAATAAAAGGATTCCATTGGTTTCCAATGAACCGCCGAAAACAAACCGCTGGATGAGACGGAAAAGATATCAAAAGTAGCCGATCTTCAAAATCTTATTGAATCGTACATTTCCCAAGACTTTTACATTTTTTTTTTACTTTTGGTCGAAATATTTTTAATGCACCAAAACATATCATGATGAAAAATTTGTTCTTTTTGTTTCTTGCCTTACTTTTTATCCCGAATATTTACAGCCAGGAAAACCTTGAATACCAAAAGCCACCTGAGGCCATCCTTGAGTTGGTGGATGCACCTTTGGCACCATCGGTTTTAATAGACAACAAAGGTGAAAATATTGTTTTGCTATACAGGGATGCCTATAAATCGATTGCCGAATTATCAGAAAAGGAGATGCGTCTGGGTGGTTTGCGGATCAACCCAAAAACCAATATTGGCAGCCGCGTAAATTATTACAACAATTTCAAGGTAAAACAGGCCTCTGAAAAAGATGCTCACCAGGTTGATGGTTTGCCTGAAAACGGAAGATATGCCAACTTCAGGTGGTCGCCAAACCAACAAATGATGGCCTTTACAAACACCACATCAAAGGGTGCCGAACTGTGGGTTCTGGATATCAAGAAAGCATCAGTAAAAAAACTAACAGATGATAATTTAAATGCCAACATGGGGAATCCCCTGGTTTGGTTTAAAGACAACAGTGCACTGCTTGTAAAAACATTACCTGCAAAACGCAAAGAACTGATTGATGTTGAAGAAGCTGTACCCACCGGCCCAACAATTTCGGTAAGTTCTGGTGAAAAAGCACAAAATCGGACCTACCAGGATTTGCTTAAAAATCCTAACGATGAATATAATTTCGAGCAATTGGCACATTCCGAAATTTATAAGGTTAGCCTGGATGGTGCTATTTCCAGTTGGCTACCAGCAGCAATGTACAGATCCATTTCGTTTTCACCCGACGGAAATTATGTGAAGGTTACTACTACACATAAACCCTTTTCATACATAGTGCCTTATTATCGTTTTCCAACAAAAACGAATATATATGATCCCTCGGGTAAGTATGTAAAAAACATGATCGATGATCCCTTGATTGAAGTGATGCCAAAGGGCTTTATGGCCGAGAAAAAAGGCAAACGCAATATGGGCTGGCGATCTGATAAGCCAGCAACATTATACTGGGCCGAAGCTCTTGATGAAGGAGATCCGGAAATAGATGTTGATTACAGGGATGAAGTATTCGTATTGGATGCACCGTTTTCAGGTGAACCCCAGACTTTAATAAAAACCATAAACAGGTTTTACGGTATTGAGTGGGGAAATGATGAGATTGCTTTTGCTCACGACTATTGGTGGAACGACCGAAATACGAAGTCATATCTTTTCAATCCTTCAGATAATACCCAAGCACCAAAGGTAGTTTCCGACAGGAATTACCAGGACCGCTACAATGACCCGGGAAATTTTGTCACCCACGAAAATGAATACAACCGTGATGTGCTGGTAATCAATAAAGGCAAAGTTTACCTGATGGGCGATGGTTTTAGCCCCGAAGGACAATTTCCTTTTATCGATGAGATGGACATCAAGAAACTGGAAACCAAAAGGCTTTACCAGTCACCATATACTGACAAACTGGAAAGACTCATCTCAGCCATTGATTTAAAAAAGGGTGAAATATTGGTACGCATCGAATCTCCTAGCGACTATCCCAATTATTATTTCAGAAACATCAATAAGAAAAAAGATGCCCTCACACCTATAACTTCATTCGATAATCCGTTTAAAAGTTTGCAGGATGTACATAAAGAGGTGATTACCTATAACCGTGAAGATGGCCTGGAACTTACGGGCACCTTGTATTTGCCGGTTGGCTATGATATGGATAAGAAAGAAAAAATGCCAATGATTTTGTGGGCCTATCCCCAGGAATTTAAAGACAAAAACAGCGCCTCGCAAAACACTTCCAATCCCAATAGCTTTACTTATCCCTATTATGGATCTGCAATTTATTGGTTAACCCAGGGATATGTTATTTTGGATAATGCAGCATTTCCCATTGTTGGTGAGGGTGACGTAGAACCCAACGACAGCTTCAGGAAACAATTGGTGGCCAATGGAAAAGCAGCTATAGTTGCTGTGGACAAATTGGGATATATCGATCCGAACAAAGTTGCCGTAGGTGGCCATTCATACGGAGCATTTATGGTGGCCAACCTGTTGTCGCATTCCGATTTATTTGCAGCTGGTATTGCCCGCAGCGGAGCTTACAACCGCACACTTACACCATTTGGTTTCCAGAGTGAAGAACGCAACTACTGGGAAGCACCCGAAGTATATTACAATATGTCGCCCTTTATGCATGCAGATAAAATGAAATCACCACTGCTACTCATTCATGGTGAAGCTGACAATAACTCCGGAACTTATCCATTACAAAGCGAGCGCTATTTCAATGCGCTGAAAGGCTTGGGAGCTACTGCCCGTCTGGTGATGCTACCCAGAGAAAGCCATGGCTACCGTGCAAAGGAAAGCATCCTGCATCTGCTCTGGGAACAAGACGAATGGATGAATAAGTACGTGAAAAACAGGGAGCTTTTAGAAGAAGAATAATGGCTGAAATAATTGTACAGGGATTTCCTTACGACAAAAAATCATCATTTCTTAAAGGGGCTTCAAAAGCCCCTCCCCTGATCCGGGAAAAATTATTTTCACCGTCGAGCAATACCTTTGCTGAAAATGGTGTGGATATAAATAATGCCGGTACTTTGGATAAGGGTGATTTTAAAATTTCTGATTATTTTGAAATAGAAAAAATTACATCAAAACATCTAGACGAGGAACTCAGGATACTAACATTGGGTGGAGACCATTCCATAACTTTCCCCATAGTAAAGGCTTTTGCAAAAATCTATCCTCGGTTTGACATTTTACAAATTGATGCTCATACCGATTTGTACGATGAATTTGAAGGTGACAAATTTTCGCATGCCTGTCCCATGGCAAGAATTATGGAAGGAGGTTTTGCTACACACCTGGTCCAGATTGGCATAAGAACTTTAAACACCCATCATCGGGAACAAGCAAAGAAGTTTGGTGTTGAAGTACATGAAATGAGGGATTTTAAAACTGAAAATATTACTCCATTCAAAAACCCTGTTTACATTTCCATCGATTTGGATGGATTTGACCCTGCATTTGCTCCGGGGGTTTCACATCCAGAACCAGGCGGCTTATCTTCACGGCAGGTAATCGATGTAATACACGGTATCAATCAAAAAATTATAGGCGCTGATGTGGTTGAATACAATCCTGATAGAGAGATTGGTGAATTGACAGTGGTGCTGGCAGCAAAAATCATGAAAGAGATTCTTGGTAAAATGGCTGAGAATAACAGCAAAATTTAGTCAGATATAAATTTATCTCAAAACCTAAGTTAAAAAATGGAAAACGATTCCCTGATTAACGTTCCGCGATTACGCGATGTATTTTTTTCATTCGGTATCATTACCATCTCGATAGTGGGCCTGATGTATTTTAACGCCATACTGATTCCACTGGTTGTGGCAGTTTTCGTTTGGTATGTCATTAAGGAACTAAAACGGACACTGGGAAAAATCAAAATACGTGGAAAGGCCATGCCCCGTTGGTTCAATGGCCTGGCAGCAATGTTGATCATCGTGTTGTTAATTGTTTCAATTTTTGAGTTGATCAGTGCCAATGTGGAACAAATCAGCAACCAGGGCCCGCATTATAAAGCAAAACTCGACGAGTTGGTAAAAACCCTGGGTGCCACCATCAACAATCCTAAAATTGTTGAATATATCCAGCAAACACTCCGAAAACTGGATTTTGCCTCCATGGCATCCAGCCTTGTTAATTCGCTTTCATCGTTTGTAACAGATTTTACTATTGTATTGATCTATATAATTTTTATGTTGCTTGAAGAATCGGCTGCCCGCGTAAAGATGGATCGCCTGTTTCCATCCAAAAACAGTCAGTATCAAAATTTCAAAAACATTATGAATAAAATTGATGCGGCCGTACGTTCTTACCTGGTTTCTATGATCCTCATTAGTTTCATCACGGCTGTTATCAGTTATTTCGCCCTTTTAATTCTCGGTGTAGATTTCCCAATCCTATGGGCTTTTTTGATTTTTTTCTTAAACTTTATTCCCTACATTGGCCCATTTATTTCGTCGTTATTACCGGCTTTACTGGCAGTGTTCCAGTTTGGTGACTTATTCCAGTTTCTTTATGTCTTCCTGGTACTCGAAGGAATACAAATTGTTCTTGGAAATTTTATCCAACCCCGGATGATGGGAAAAAGTTTAAACATCAGCCCGCTTACTGTATTGGTATCGCTGGCAATTTGGGGGTTTATGTGGGGTATTGCAGGGATGATCCTTTCTGTACCCATAACATCCATTCTGATTATTATTATGGCACGTTTCCCGGGCACACGATACATTGCAATTTTATTGTCAGAAAACGGGGAGGTTGGAGATTAAAATTTTTGGGTATTGAGTCCTTTTTAAATGTGCAGAATTAGTCAAACTTTTTAACCTTCATTTTGATTAGAGCGTTGAGATTAATTAATTAATTAATACCGATTGAAATTTGCTCCCGATGAACATCGGGAGCGCCACAAATTCGCATCGCTCTTTCTATCGCTTCAAATTATCATCAGCATTAACCATTTATAAACCAAAATTTTGTTTGGCTCATTTTATGTTAAATTGGTACTAGGTTATTTGTTGCCATACTTATTTGGGAGTCCAAAACACGAAACACCTCTCGCAAACCACTCTCTGATGAACAATTCTCGTTGGAGGTTGTTTGCATATTAACAACAAAGACTCACAACAAATATCGTTTATGAGGACAATATGTTTACTTTTTATTTTATTTATTTTCCCTGCATTTATACATGCACAGGAACCCGACGATTGCCATTTCCTTAATATCGATTGCTGTAACATTAACATATTTTCCAATACAATTACTCTACACGCTTCCAACCAGTCAACAAATATTTTCTCCTATCCCGGTTTTATTCTCTTCGACAACGATATGGATACTGTTGCCATCGAAACGGTGAATTATTATGGAATTGGTAATTATTTTCAACCACACTCGCTTAATATCGTTTCTCCATTCACCTTACCCTTTGATGGATACCTTGAGTTGCATACCTTGTTTTATGGTTCATACGAATGCTCATTTCCCCTATCTATAGCTGATACAACAACTGTTGGCATACCGGATAACGCTGAGATGACAACACTTTCCATTTATCCTAATCCTGCCAGCGATATTGTAAGTATTGATGTCGGAGAATACAATAACAATCAATTGTTTGAACTGAGAATTTTGAATCAACTTGGCCAGGGTATATATTCTGGTCCCGCAAACCAATCAACAATTCAGGTTCAAGTTGGTGAATTTAAACCCGGATTTTATTCTGTTATGATGACTGATAAAAACGATCAGATAATCGCAACTAAAAAATTAATCATCAAGTAATTTAATTATTTTTTTCAAAAAAAATACAGGAGGCAAAAATGAAAATTTTCAAGACCATTATTCTCATTATTCTGGCAATAATTGCAGTCGTATTGATTGCCGCATTTTTTGTTAAAAGTGAATATGCTGTTGAAAGAGAAGTTACAATCAATAAACCTAAAACAGAGGTTTTTGAGTATGTAAAATATTTAAAAAACCAGAACAATTATAGTGTTTGGGCCAAGATGGATCCTGACATGAAGAAGGAATACCTTGGCACCGACGGTACAGTTGGTTTTATTTCAAGCTGGGATAGCGACAATGAAGATGTTGGCAGAGGCGAACAGGAAATTGTAAAAATAGATGCAGGAAAAAGGATAGACTATGAATTGCGTTTTTATGAACCTTACGAAACCACCGATTACGCATATATGGCTACCGAAGCAATTAACAAAAACGGCACCGTTGTTACCTGGGGTTTTTATGGCAAAATGGATTATCCCATGAACCTGATGTTTCTGATATATGATATGGATGAAATGATTGGTCCGGATCTGGAAGAAGGACTGCAAAGCCTGAAGGAAATTTTGGAATAATACCAATCATTGAGCCTTGAGGCTTATTTTCACATTCAATCATATTATCATTTTATAACTACCTCCTTATCTCAAATGCCAATAGGATGAGTGAACTTTAGAAAATAATATCCTGACTGGACCTTTCATTTTCAGGGTAATAAATCATTTTATCCTTCGGGTAAATCACTCTATCTCTAAATTACTACACCAGGCCCTATTTACCAAAAGTAAAGCCAGATAAACCATTGGCTGTTAATTTTTCTTAATTCATCAACTGGGGTACTTCAATTTATTGGCTATCCATATCTTTGCGCCTTCATAATTCACAAAAAATATCAAATCATGAAAAAAACCAATCTGTTCATGTTGGCTGGAGGATTATTCTTTATTATCCTCTTCGACCTGTTTTCAAATCAAAATGTAATGGCACAAAACCAAATCCCCCTGGAGGATTTCTTTAAAAATCCTGAAAAAACTTCTTATCAGATCTCACCGGATGGCAAGTATTTTTCATACATGGCTCCTTACGAAAGCCGTATGAATATTTTTGTACATAAAGTAGGCAAGGATAAAGCTACCCGCCTTACCAGCGAAACTGACCGCGATATCGCGGGTTACTATTGGGCAAACCCAGGACGTATCCTTTATCTCAAAGATGATGGTGGTGACGAAAACTTTGCTGTTTATGGTGTGGATAAAAACGGTAAAAACCAGAAATGCCTGAGTTGTTTCGAAGGAGTTCGTACACGGATTATCGACGATCTGGAAGATATTCCTGATGAAATCATCATTGGATTAAATAAAAGAAATCCTCAGGTATTTGATCCCTACCGTCTGAATATTGAAAGTGGAGAAATGACCATGCTGGCTGAAAATCCGGGAAATATCCAGGGCTGGATGACAGACCACGAAGGGAAATTACGTATTGCTATTGCCATAGTCGATGGTGTTAACACCCAAATTCTTTACCGTGACACTGAAGAAGAAGAATTTAAAGATGTGCTTACCACAAATTTTAAAGAAACCGTTAACCCTGCATTTTTTGATTTTGAAAATAAAAATGTTTATGCAACTTCTAACCTTGGCCGCGACAAGCAGGTAGTAGTACTTTTTGATATCGCCAATGGAAAAGAGCTGGAAGTATTGTATGAAAATGACGATTATGATGTTGGATCAGTTTTCTACTCGAGAAAACGCAAAGTATTAACTTCTGCTTCATTTACTTCATGGAAACGAGAAAGACATTTCTTCGATAAAGAAACTGCGGAATTGTTTAAAAACCTTGAAAAAGAACTGGCTGGATATGAACTGGGCATTTCTTCGGTGAGCAAGGATGAGAACATGTATATGGTACGTACTTATTCCGACCGATCATTGGGTGCCTATTATCTTTATGATAAGGAAAACAACAAATTGGAAAAAATTCATGACGTTAGCCCCTGGTTGGATGAAAACGAAATGGCCAATGTGTTTCCAATAAAATACACCGCCCGTGATGGACTGGTTATTCCTGGTTACATTACTTTACCGAAAGGACTAACAGTAGAAACAGCCAAAAACCTCCCAATGGTGGTCAACCCTCATGGCGGACCATGGGCAAGAGACAACTGGGGATTTAATCCAGAAATCCAGTTTTTGGCCAACCGTGGATACGGCGTATTGCAAATGAATTTCAGGGGCTCAACAGGTTATGGCCGTGAGTTTATGGAAAAATCATTCAAGCAATGGGGCCTCACCATGCAAAACGATATTACAGATGGAGCTTACTGGCTGATCAATCAAGGAATAGCAGACAAGGATAAAATTGCTATTTATGGTGGTAGCTACGGCGGATATGCAACCCTCCAGGGCATAGTAGTTACTCCTACACTTTATGCTGCTGCGATTGACTATGTGGGAGTTTCAAACCTCTTTACTTTCATGAAAACCATCCCTCCTTACTGGGAGCCATTGCTCGATATGATGTACGAAATGGTGGGTAATCCTGAAACTGATAAGGTACAATTTGAAGCTACATCACCTGCTATGAATGCTGACAAAATCATGACTCCATTGTTTGTTGCACAGGGTGCCAACGACCCCAGGGTGAACATAGACGAATCAGACCAGATTGTTGAGGCACTTGAAAAGCGTGGCATTGAAGTGGAATACATGGTAAAAGACAATGAAGGCCATGGCTTCCATAACGAAGAAAATCGTTTTGATTTTTACCGTGCTATGGAAAAATTCCTGGATGCACATATGAAGTAAGTGTAAGTTCTAAGTTTGGAACCGGGATTTTACATTTAAACCATTCCCCGGCAATTTCAAACTGGACCTTGAAAATCAGATAAAATTTTATATTTAAGAAACCGCTTCAATTTTTTGGAGCGGTTTTTTTTGTACCCTCAGTACAAATCTGGTTTGTTAATCAACAATTTGCCTTTATACTTGTTATAGTTTACCATCAGCCATATATTAACTTACGGATAATTGCCTGGGGTTCTACTCCTACTCGAAATACTTGTTTTTCTCTAATCATTTTGAACTTTAGAGCTGATATTGGTTTTGATTTTACTTTTCCCTAAAAGAAAATTAAATATTAAAGTTTGTCAACCATGAAAAAGTTTACCGCCAATCGAAACTTCTGGGTAATTGTTGCCACTCTCTCTTTTGTATTCCTGGTTTACTTCTTGTATTTGTGGGTTTACACCGAAGTACAGGAAACAAAAATCATCGATACTAGGTTCAGGTCATTAAGTAATATTGGAAACAATATCACAAAAAAGAAAAAAGCCTTGGACGGGAGCATTGTAAATAGCCTGGTAGAAGATTTAAAAATTCAAATTAAAAAAGTTAGAGAAAATAGACATAAGAAGATTGACACGACTAAAGGAAAAGCCTACATTGATTCGATAGATTATGAATTATTCAAGAGCCAGAAAGTAATCGATTCCATTCTTGTAAAACTTAATACCAAATATCCATCACTTGCAAGCAACACAAAGGTTAAGATTTACAATAGAAGTGATGATAAGAGTCGCAAGGCCATCGATTCAGCATCAAAGGATATGCGTTACCTGTATTTTAATAAACCATGGGCTGACTCACTGACAATTAATCTTAGCGTACCAATTGAATATCTGACTGTTCATACATTGGCCGGTAGTTTATTTAGTGGTTTCCTACTTATACGGGGCTCAAGTGTGGCATTTAACTCAAGCTTTCCCGACCTTATGCTGAGTGAAGTCAACCTGGAAAACAATGAGAATTTCAAGAGCCTTCTGGAAAAAAACCCTGAATTATTTAATAAATTTAAGGATGATTACTCGAACCTGGTAAATATACCTGAAAATGACCAGCCCGGGTTTAAGAGCTTACATTCCGGAAAAATTTACAATGTAACTATTGCAAACACCGAATACAAACTTTTTCTCAAGCCGATTACCCTGGACAACAATGAAATCTGGCATTTAGGGGGCATGATGGCACGAGGCGATTATAACCGGGCCCGTAGAAGTGTACCACCCGAACTCATCATTATTTTGTCGTTTATCTTACTACTGATGATCCTGAGTATGCCTGTGATAAAAATATTCGTCATTGGCAAATTTGAGCAACTCAATGCAATAAGTATTATCAGTGCTGTTGTTACAATAATTATTGGAGTGCCGATTTTAACAGGCTATTTAATCTTCTTCTACCAGAACATGGCCTCAGACCAAAGAATTCAAAACGAATTATACGACCTATCTACAGAAATTGACAGTGTTTTTTGTGATGAAATTGACAACATATACCATCAGTTGGATGAATATGAAAAGAACTTTAATTTTATTTATCATCCCAATAAAATTAAAAGCATTTTATCGACTATAAATCCTGGTATTAGTTATCCAGGCCTATGGAAAAGTAAGAATCAGAAAATTAGTGTTCTGAAAAATGACAGCCTGCTCTCTTACCCTAAAATTTACCCATTTTTCGATATTGTAATTTGGATGAATGGCGAGGGCAGAGGGAAGTTTAATTTAACCACTTCGGATATACCTGCAAAACTAATATCTGTTGGGCACAGGGATTATTTTAAATTGAAGGATTCATGGTACCTGCCGGTTGAACATGCAGAGCACAAAAACTTAAAATTCAGGATACAATCAATTTATTCAAATACTACCGGTGAAAGCAAAGCAGCTGTATCAAAGCCCTCAACAGTAGAATCCAGATTTAATAATACAGAACTTGAGGCATTGGTAGCTACAGGCAGGATGTATTCAGTAATCGATGCAAAATTGCCAAAAGGATATGGGTTTTGTATTATGGAAGCCAGCGGAAAGGTTTGGTTTCACCATGATAAGCATCGCAACCTGAAGGAAAACTTTGTGGAAGAATGCGACAATGATGACCTGCTAAAAGCAGCGATTTACAGTCAAACACCCAGGCAACTAGATTTACAATACTACAATAAGAAGCATTCGGCTTACATTCACCCCATATCAAATGTACCACTCTATTTGGTTACCTACTACGATTTTCAAAATGAGAAATCATTTCAATTGCAGACATTTTCGCTGACCTTTCTATTCTATTCTATTCTGTTGGTTGTTTTGTTTTTTCAAATTTTAACCTTCTTCATCATGAAGGCGGATCTTTACAGATCGTTCAAAAAACATGTTTTGATCGAAATAATCAGACCAAAAAAACCAGACACCCTTAGGTATATTAAGAATATTCACCTCAATTTATTGATCATCTTTTTGTTGGTAATATTTCTTCACTTTATAGGGGGTGCCCATAAAGTATTTATGGTGTTCTTTACGATCTCACTGGCATTTACATTTTCTTATTTGTTTTTAAATCACCATCAAAACAAGCAAATAAACAAAAAGGCCTTGGCCTGGATTGCTACAGTTTTATTGTTTGTAGCAAATCTTGTTCTTGGAGTTTTTACCTACAATAGCAACCTGGGTTTTTCCAATTTGCTTTTGGTACTGCTTTTTCAGATTATACTGTTAATTATTGTATTTGTCTTTTACCGGTGGATAGTTGTAAACAGGGAGTACAACTACCATATTTTAAGGCTCTGCAAAAAGAATTACCTTAAATATTACACGAGCTACATAATTACCAATTTAGTGTTAATTGGGGTAATTCCGGTATTGGCTTTTTACCAGGTTTCTTTTACCGAGGAGGTAAAATTCAGGGTAAAGCACCAGCAGTATGATCTTGCTAAAAAAATTGAACAGCACAAAAAACACCAGCTGGCCTATTACAAGAGTATTAAGCTTAGTGATTCAACAATTGTAAAGAACCGTATTAAAAATGGAATCTACACTGAACATATTTTCAATACGAAATATGCTGATTACGTAGATTCAGCTTCTGTTCCAAAAGCTGATACAACTAATCTGCTCTGGAATAACTTGATTGGATCATTCAGGCCTATCTACGATGACTACAGTAAAGAGAGCAAGTTCTTTTCCTTCAACTCCACCCATGATGACACATATCTCTGGAGTTATCAGGATAAAAATCGCGACCTCTCACTTTTCTATAAAGCCAATATGGTCGGCCTGAAGGATTCGACTGCGAAGCTACTTAAGAGAAATTACCATAGCATTAGTTCAACATTGCCAACATTTAGTTTTTACGGTCTGGCTAAAACCAGCCAATCAACCATTGTAGAACAATTTGTGTTTAATATAATGTTTTGGCTAATCCTGGTACTCATCTTAATGGCCATAAGGTTTCTTATTTCCAGGGGTGCAAGCCGGGTGTTTGCAATACAAATCATCGATTCCTATGCACCTTTCCATTTTACCAAACATTTGTCACACTTGCTTAAAACACGGAAATATATCGGTTTACATAGCAATTCACCGTTGGATATCGAAGAACTTAAAAGCTTTGTTGAAGCCGAAACAAGTTCAGTAAGGCTTTTGTCGGAGCATTGTAAAAACCATGATTTATTGATGGAGGAATTCAGCTACAACCTGGACTCTTCCAATGCCGAAAAATCCAAAAGCAGGCGCAAAACATTGTTGGTACATCCATTCGACACCTTTTTTCTTGACAGGGATAACAACAAAAGTTTGCTGGAATTGCTGATTAAGGTGAACGAAACCAATAGCCAGATCATACTGGTGATGCATAGAAGCCCTTCGGAACTCATTGATATCCTAAAAGATATTGAACAGGATAAAAGTGCAGAAAATGAAGAAGGTAATGATCAGATAAAGAATCAATATTATCAGTGGCGTTTCTTTTTCGATCACTTTAGCATGACCAATATTCCCCTGGAATATGCAGATAGTAAGAATGAACATGTATTAAAGATGTCGGACATTAAAATTCCACCGACTTCTAAGCAGGAGTACAAACAACTTGCTCATTTTGTTTACAACGAATGCGCTGCTGCAAATTATCTTAAACAATTTGCTCATCCTTTGTGGAACTACATCTATCCTCTGGTTCATGAGATCGATTTAGCAACTGCAAAAGATTGGGCAACTAAAAAATTGATGGAACTTTCAACCGCGTATTACAAGGATATTTTCAGGGCACTCAGTCCTGAAGAAAAGTTTGTGTTATACGACCTTGCCACTGACTCAGTCATGAATCCCAATGCATACCCAATTATCGTAAAACTTATGAAGCAAGGCTACTTAACAAAGGAAATTGATAAAATCCAGATCATGAACCATAGTTTCCAAATGTTTGTGCAATCACAGTTCACTAAAAAGGATGTAAAGGAACTTGCAAAATCTCAAGCCGGTGGTGCATGGGCAGGTTTTAAAATTCCATTATTGGTGATCATTGCTGCTTTAATCGTCATGATTGGCTTAGGCAATCAGCAGATATTAAAAGACCTGAACAAATTTCTTTTGGTTTTTGGTGCAGGAATTACTTCGCTTACCAGCATTGTGGGAGTTATTTCAAGGACAAAAAAATCAGGTGGGCGCAATACCAGTCCTAACTAATAATTCTGTTTGATTGGTTATATGGACTCTATTAAGTAAGCGTAGAATAAGTATATCTTACCTCAGTTCATCTGCAACCCTTTGTACAACATCAACAATGGATTCGCCAAACTTATAAGAGCGTTCAGAAGACCAGCCAAACACCAGGTCAGGAAGGTTTGCATTGTCCTTGAACGGCATTTCAATGGTCATCGACAGGCACTTAAATTTTTCGCCAATGGCCTTAGAGCAAATATTAAGATTTGCTTTACCGGGCTCATTAACCGGGTAACCTTGCTCAACCTGGAAATCAGGACTGATTTCAAGCCAGTGCTTTCTGAAGGAATCCAGAAGGTGTTTTAAGCGTTCATCATAGGATGGTATTCCTTCAATTGAGGCCATGAAATTATAGGGCAGGCCTTCGTCTCCATGAATATCTAAATTGAGGTCCACACCTTTTTCTTCCATCTTTTGAAGGATATGAAATGCCTCCGGGGCTTTTTCCGGATCCGGGTTGCCCCACTCCCTGTTCAGGTTAATACCAGCAGCATTAGCCCTGAGATTACCATGAATAGCGCCATCAGGGTTGATAAAAGGCACAATATAAAAAACTGCCTTATTTAACAGAGTCCGTGAAACGGGGTTATCAATATCCAGCAAACGATTAATAAGTCCTTCCATAAAAAATGAGGTCATACTTTCGCCAGGATGCTGTCGTGCAATCACCCAGACCTTTTTCTTATCGTTGGCTTCCTGCCCAATAGTCAGCATGTCGATTTCGCGTCCCTCATATGTTTTGCCAATACTTTCGAGTTGGCACAAAGGAGAGAATTGTATATTCTGAACATATTCCAGGTGCTGCTCATAGGAATATGGTGCGAAATAGGAATAAAACACAGCATTCATTTCTGGTTGATGTTCAATGGTCATCACCTTTCCATCAAATTTGGTGGGCACCAAAAACCAGTTGATTTTATCGTATGAGGCCCTCGCCATGTAGTCTTCATAGCCTTCGGGATACGAAGCTTCACCGGCATTCATAAAATTCATTGTGAGTTTCGTGTCCTTTGCACCACTAACCCTGAAATAAAACCACTGAAAAAATTCAGCCTCGGTATCTTTTCTGATTTTAAGTTCAATATTTGAAGCATCGTCCAAAGATAAAACCTGAATATTCCCACTATCAAAATTGGATGTTATACTTATCATGTTGCTGTGTATTTTTATATTTTTATTGTTTCTGAGTTAAGGGATTGGCCGTGTAGCGTCTATAGACTATTCGTTTTATTTAATTTTTATCGGCCAGACCAATCCATTTTAAGCATACTATATACTTCAAGATCGATAAAATTCTTGGAATGCATTTCTCCTTCTCTTTCAGTGCCTTCATACCTGAATCCCAACCGCTTGGGAATTTTAATACTTCGCTGATTTCCAACTCCACATTTTATCTGAACACGGTTTATTCTCATTCTTTTAAAAGCAAGATCAACAGAAGCTTTACAGCAGCGTGTTACAATACCAAGACCCTCATTTTCAGTAGTAATCCAATAACCAATTTCTAATTTACGGTTGGCACGATCGATGTCTTTAAATCCAATAAGGCCAACAATCTTTCCATGGTAACAAATTGTAAATACCATTTCGCGGGAATAGGATTTCTTCAACTGGTCAATAAAAGAAAGTGTATTCTTCACCGATTTAGTTAATCTTACAAAGGGAAGCCAAACACCCAGATGTTCTCTATTGGCATCAATCAATCCAAAAACCTCATCGGCATCGTTATAGGTGATCACTTTTAAATAAAGTGCTTTGTCAACTCTGACAATATCAATCATTAGGCTCCAACCTTGAAGAAATTACTATTACAGATCAGCAACAAAGTTACATATTTGTGTCTGCATTGGAATGGGCATTTTACAAATTGCCAAAAAAAACTACCTTTTTAAGTAAATTTACATCAAAGTTTGGTATAGTTAAAACTTCTAAAATCAGACCATACTTAAAAATACTATCACCATTTATCACTATATTTGTAGTTGATTAGTAACCTACTTAAACTGGAATTATGAAAAGCGTTTGCTTAAGCCTGGTTCTCTTCCTTTGCTTTTTTGGCCTATTGGCAAATGAAGGCTATGAGGTTCAATTTACTCAGGAAACTACCACCATATCAAAGGTTGAGTTTTTGATTGCAGATTATAATCTTAGAAATATTAACATCAATGGAACAGATTTTACCAGAATAAATTTTAGCGGCGGGGTTGTCACCAAAGAAAAGGGCTTTGCCGAATTGCCCTTTGTGAATGCAAATATCAGACTGGGATCTGATAACAATGTTAGCATGGAGGTTATACCTGTTGAATTTACAGATTATCAACTCGAATACCCATTGCTACCATCAAGAGGTGTAATTTACAGGGATCAGGACCCGTCGCAGATACCTTACGAAATTGCGCCCGAATCATTAACTGATAATTTTTATCCGGCAAATCTTTCCAGCATTACCGATCCGTTTATTATAAAGGATGTGAGGGGGCTTACAGTTTATGTTTACCCTTTCAGATACAATGCAGCAACTCAAACCCTCAGGGTATACCATAGCGTTACAGTAATGCTCACCAACGATTATTCTACTCCTATTAACCCATTGTATAAAACATCCGGGAAATATTATAGGGAAATGGAAGGCCTCTATAAATCTATTTTTGTTAATTATGAGAGTGAGCTTGATGACCTTAGTATGTCTGACGCTGGCGATATCCTGGTAATTACAACTGCACGAGATGAAACTGCCCTGCAGCCCTATATAGATTGGAAGAAGGAAAAGGGCTTTGATGTGTTTAAAGAAGTAGTTGCAACAGGGACCAATGTGAAAAACCTCATCCAGCAAAAATATGATGCGAATAACGACATCCTTTATGTGCAACTGGCAGGCGATTGGGCTGATATTAAATCAGATATCGGGGGTGGAGCAAACGCTCCGATGGATCCAATGCTCGGCTGTGTAGCCGGTTCCGACAATTATCCTGATATTGCTATCGGAAGGTTTTCTGCCGGTTCAGCAGCAAACATTACAGTCCAGGTAAACAAATCGATTATTTACGAAAAATTACCTTCCGGTAACTGGTACAACTCAGCAATTGGCGTTGCCAGCAATCAGGGCCCCGGCGACGACAACGAATTAGATTACCAGCAAATTGATGTGATTTATGACAATAAGCTAAATCCATTCACCTACAACACCCACAATACCGCATACGATCCAACAGGTACAGCCACTATGGTGAAGAACTATATCGAACAAGGTGCTGGAGTTATTAATTACTGCGGACATGGCTCAATGATCTCGTGGGGCTCGACAGGATTCAACAACACCTACGTTAATTCGTTAAACAATGGCAATATGTTACCATTTATTTTCTCTGTTGCCTGTGTAAATGGTGCATTTCAATCGGGTGAATGCTTTGCCGAAGCCTGGCTGAAAAAACAAAATGGTGGTGCTATAATGACATTAATGTCAACCATCAACCAGCCATGGGATCCACCCATGCGTGGGCAGGACTATTTTAATGATTTACTTACAGGGGGATATAATTATGATACCAATCCAGGTAGCGGTACCAACACATCCGAAGGTCGTACAATTATTGGCTCCATTGTAACCAACGGCCTAAACCTGATGTACACCGAATCGAATGGAACCAGTGACTTGAATACAATCAAAACCTGGACAACTTTTGGTGATGTTGCCCTTCAGGCAAGAACTGATTCTCCCGCTGATGTTAACTACTCAAATAATATTATTTTGATTGGCTCGCCTTTTCAAACCACGGTAAGTGTAAATGGTGCGCCATTTGAGGGAGCTCTTGTAGCTTTATCACAAAACGGATTATATGCCAGCTCCTATACTGATGCCAGTGGCAGCGTAATTTTGCCCAATGATTTTGATCCCGGAGAAGTAAAGCTTGTAATTACAGCATTCAACACCGAAACAATATACGAAAATATACAATGCATGCCTCCATCCGGCCCTTACCTGGTTTTTGATCAGATAGAGGTAAACAATGCAAGTGGCATGCTGGAATATGGCGAAACAAATTTTTTAAACTTTGCTTTAAGTAATGTGGGTATTGGTGATGCGACAGATGTAAATGTTACAATTTCATCAGCCAGTGAATTTGTTACTATTATCGATGCTGCAGAAAACTTTGGAACCATTGCCCCAGGTGAAGTAAAACTAATAGAAAATGCCTTTGAGATTCAAGTGGCAAATGATGTTCCGGATGGACACACAATACTATTTGATTTTGTAGCCATTGGTCAGGAAAGTTGGGAAGGATCATTCTCAATTACAGCCATTGCCGGAATTTTGGAGTTTGTTGAATTTTTAATTTCAGATCCCAACGGAAACAACAACGGCAAACTGGATGCCGGTGAAACTGTAGACATTTTTGTTACCATCGAAAATTCAGGTGGCGCAGGGGCAACAGGAGTTGCTGGCGAATTAATGGAAAGCGATCCTAATATCACCATTTCTGATAACAGCATGTTTTATACAGATATTCCGGCAGGTGGTTCAGCCCAGGCTAGTTTTGAAGTTATCGCTGATGCAGCTACGCCAAATGGCCATGCTATAAATTTCAATTTTGAAATTATAGCAAATAAGGAGTTATCTGGATCTGGCGCATTTATAATTATAGTCGGTCAAATCCCGGTGATCATCATCGATATGGACGGTAACAATAATTCCGCACCAGCAGTGGCCTCCGCTATTGATGCTTTGGGAATTCCATTTGATGAGGCTACATCATTACCTGAGAATCTGAACCTTTATTCTTGTGTGTTTATTTGCCTGGGAGTATATTCCCAAAATACCACTCTTTCGGATAGCGACGGGCAGCAACTGGCCAACTACCTTGATGCCGGAGGCACCCTATATATGGAAGGTGGTGACACATGGTACTACGACAATCCAACAGCTGTACATGGAATGTTTGGCATAAATGGCACTAGCGATGGCAGCGGCGACCTGGGCACCATCAATGGTGTTTCAGGCACCTTTACCAAAGGCATGATATTCGACTACAATGGCGATAACAATTGGATAGATCACCTGGAAGCAATAGGATCGGGTACATTGATTTTCAACAACCAGTCACCGGCTTATAGCTGTGCTGTTGCCAACGACGCTGGTAATTATAAAACCATTGGGGCTTCTTTTGAATTTGGCGGACTTGTCAACACCGATGCAGCCAGGGAAGAACTTATGGAAAACTTCCTGCTCTTTTTTGGGATTTTACAGGATATGGAACAATTTGTCATCAATTTACCTGCTGGGTGGACAGGAATATCTTCATATTTAATCCCATCCAACACAAGCATTCAAAGTGTTTGTAACGGGATTTCAAACCAGCTTGAAATAATTCAAAATACAAATACCTTCTATCAACCCGGAAATGCAACAAGTACACTCACAACCTGGGATTACAGGTCGGGTTATTGCATTAAACTTAACGAACCTGTTCAACTCATTATTAATGGAAAAAGTCCTGAAAACAAAACCATTTCAGTAAGCTCAGGATGGAATTTGATCCCCGTACTCAGTGAACAACAAATTAATGTTGAAATTCTATTTGGAGGTAACCTGGATAAGGTTGAAATAGTGAAAGAAGCCATGGGTGAAAAAATATTTTGGCCTGAGAAAAACATCGGATCATTGCATGTTTTATCCCCGGGAAACTCATACCTGATCAAGGTGAATCAAGGGTTTACGATTAGTTTTTAGCATTGAGAATTCTTCTCAAAGAAAAGCATAAACGCTGAGATTTGAACAATTATGGCTTAATGGTAATTTCTTTCTCTATGTGTCATGGTGCCTCCATGTGAATTTTCTTTCCTCTTTAAAAAATGTGGGGGCAGCATGAGCAACCTAATGAAATGATAGATTTCTAAAAACATGATTTTAAGCATAGCTCTAATCCAATCCTATTCCTGTTTTGATCTTCCCATTCAATCAACTACTTTTGCAGCCAAATTTAAATTGCTTCGAAATTGACTGTAAGCGAAATTCTGCATCTTTACCAAAACAACCCGAAAACAGGCCAGGTCATTGATGTGCTTGAAAATGATGATCTCGAGCGCTTACATCTGAAGGGTTTGGTTGGCTCTCAGCGATCTTTTCTTGCTGCATCGGTTTACCAGGCTATAAGGGGAACGCATATATTCATCCTGCCTGATAAGGAAAGTGCTGCCTATTTTCACAACGACCTGGAAAGCATATTTGTAGAAAGAGATATGGAATACAGCAAACGGCGTGTGCTGATTTTTCCTACCTCTTACAAACGTCCCTATGAAATCGAAACTACCGATAGCTCCAATGTTCTGCTTCGCTCGGAAGTACTGAGTAAAATTAACAAACCGGGACGGGGCCTTATGATTGTGACTTACCCCGAAGCGTTGGCTGAGAAAGTGGTAAACAAAACTACGGTTGCTAAAAACACATTGGGCATAAAAAAAGGCGACCATATCTCCCAGGATTTCATGACGGATGCTTTGATGGAATTTCAATTCGAAAGAGTGGATTTTGTTGTAGAACCAGGACAGTTTGCAGTACGCGGCGGAATTATTGATATGTTTTCCTTTTCGAACGACTATCCTTTTCGGGTTGTGTTTTTCGGAGATGAAATTGAATCCATCAGAACCTTTGACCCGGGCAACCAACTTTCGCTTACTATTTTATCGAAAGTGAGCATTTTGCCCGATTTGCAGAAAAAGGAAACCACCGTTCAAAAAGTACCTTTTACAACTTCTATTCCCAAGTCTTCAACGCTCTGGATTGATGACCTTCAGTTTACCGTGGATCGCATGAACCTTGAATTGGATAAGGCTAAAAGGGCATTTGAATCGAATGAACAGGAGGCCGGTACTACCAATCCGGAGAACATGTACATTACTGGTCATGAGTTTTTAAATGAGATCCTGAATTTTTCGACTGCTGAGTTTGGGCACCAAATGATGATGGATCCAACTTTTGTTTTTGAGTTCAACACTCAGCCACAACCCTCCTTCAATAAAAATTTTGATTTACTGATCGAAAACCTGAACCAAAAAGCAAAATCAGGTTTTCAAAACTTTATTTTTTCCGGCAATCCAAAGCAATCCGAAAGGTTGCATTCCATACTGGATGATATTCATTTTAAGGAAGGCAAGCAAAACCAGATGGATTATTATACCATCAACATGCCTATCCACGAAGGGTTCATCGATACTGACCTCAAACTGGCATGCTATACCGATCATCAGATCTTTGACCGTTATCACAGGTTTCATTTGCGCGATAGTATTAAGGGAAGGGAAGCACTCACACTCAAAGAAATTTACAACCTGCAGCCCGGTGATTATGTCACACACATCGACCATGGCGTAGGTCGTTTTGACGGACTGGAAACCATCGACAACAATGGCAGGCAGCAGGAGGCCATCCGCCTGGCTTATGAAAACGGTGACTTGCTCTACATCAGCATTCACTCGCTACACAGGATTTCCAAATTTGTGGGAAAAGAGGGCACTCCGCCCCGGCTAAACCGATTGGGTACCAATACCTGGAATAAGCTAAAAGAGCGAACCAAGAAAAAGGTAAAAGACATCGCCAAAGACCTGATCAAACTTTATGCTCAACGAAAGAGCGCCAAGGGTTTCAGCTACTCTCCTGATACATATTTGCAGCATGAACTGGAGGCTTCTTTTATTTATGAAGATACTCCCGACCAGAACAAAGCCACGTTGGATGTAAAAACCGATCTCGAAAAAAAATATCCCATGGACCGCCTGGTTTGTGGCGATGTGGGTTTTGGGAAAACGGAAGTTGCCATCCGGGCTGCTTTCAAAGCTGTAACAGATGGAAAACAGGTAGCAGTACTGGTCCCTACAACCATTCTGGCATTGCAACATTACAATACATTCCGTGAAAGGTTGAAGGATTTCCCGGTAGACATCGAATACATCAATCGTTTTAAATCAACCAGAGAACAAAACCAGATTACCGATGCGCTGGCAAAAGGCAAGCTGGACATCCTGATTGGCACACATCGCCTGGTTGGTAAAGACATCCAATTTAAAGACCTTGGCCTGTTAATTCTGGATGAGGAGCAAAAGTTTGGGGTATCAGTCAAAGAAAAACTGAAACAACTCAAAATAAACGTAGATACGCTCACCCTCACTGCCACACCTATCCCACGAACTCTGCAGTTTTCATTAATGGGGGCTCGTGATCTATCAGTGATCAACACCCCGCCACCCAACCGCTTGCCTATTCAAACTGAACTCCGTGGCTTCAACACAGAAGTGATTAGCGAAGCTATAAATTATGAAATTTCAAGAAATGGCCAGGTTTTCTTTATCCATAACAGGGTAAAAAATATTGAAGATGTGGCCGATATGATCAGAAAACTTTGTCCCGGTGTAAAAATTGGGATCGGGCACGGACAGATGGAAGGACCGAAACTTGAAAAGATAATGCTTGGTTTTATCAATGGTGATTTTGATGTATTGGTTTCAACCACCATCGTCGAAAATGGCCTTGACATACCCAATGCCAACACCATCATCATCAACAATGCCCAAAATTTCGGCCTTAGCGAACTGCATCAGCTAAGGGGCAGGGTTGGACGAGCCAATAAAAAAGCATTTTGCTACCTACTTTCACCACCTTTATCGACGGTAACATCAGAAGCACGCAGACGACTGAAAGCCATCGAGGAATTTTCGAACCTGGGCAGTGGTTTCAATATTGCTATGCGCGACCTTGATATCCGGGGGGCTGGGAACCTTTTGGGTGGAGAGCAAAGTGGTTTTATTTCGGACATTGGCTATGAAATGTACAACAAAATTCTGGATGAAGCGATGCTGGAATTGCGTGAAGAAGAGTTTAAAGGACTTTTTAAAGATGAACCCGAAACTAAATTTGTTAAAGATTGCCAGATAGAAACAGACCAGGAAATTCTTATCCCCAAGGATTACATCTCCATTACTTCCGAACGTGTAAGCTTGTATAAAGAGCTGGATAATATAGAAACTGAAGAAGCCCTTGGGCAATACGAAAAACGCATGGAAGACCGTTTCGGACCGATTCCGGAAGAAGTTAAGGCACTCTTCCAGACATTGAGACTCAGGTGGATCGGGAAAGTGATTGGGTTTGAAAAACTATTGCTGAAGAACAACAGGCTCTATGGGTATTTTATCAGAAATGAAGAGTCGAATTATTTTCAATCGGAAGCCTTTTCTCAGGTTTTAAATTATTTGAAGTTCAACCAAAAGGCCGCTATAATGCGGGAAGTGAAAAATAAATTAAGCCTGGTATTTGAGGGTGTGACAAATGTAACGGAGGCCATCGAAAGGCTCAAACCACTCCTAAAGAAACAGGAAAAAGGGGACAAATAATAGGATTATGCTTTTTTTTCCGGGGAATCATCATCGTCTTTGGCACCATCCTTAAATTCTTTGATTCCTTTTCCCATGCCACGCATCAGCTCAGGAATTTTCTTTCCGCCAAACAGCAACAGTACAATAACCAGGATGATAACAATTTCCAAGGGGCCAAAAGCAAAAACAAGTATGCTAAGTAAATTCATATTAAGTTATCTTTTATTTTACAAAGATAGATAAATTCATATCAACTCATTTTTTGCTAAAAAAAAATTCTCCTTCTCACTTTCTCTCTTCTTCTCACTTTCTTACATTCCCGCATTCAATCATTCAAACATTCTTTCATTCATGCATTATTGTTACTTTTGCCTCCTTTTAAATTAAGACTTTTTTTATTAAACATTATCTCTCATGAAAAAGCTGATTTTTACTGCCATTCACCTTTTATTTATTGTTCTGATGCTCGCCGGGCCTACATTAAAAGCCCAAAATACTGAACAGAAATCTAAAAGACCTGTCACCCTTAAACACTGGATGACTCCTGAGGAAGCAAAACTTAAAGAAACTTACCCAAGGCAATCGCAGGAAACGGATCCTCCTCCTGGCCCTGTTATCAATATCGCCGAATTTGACAGGATGCAGTCTGTGTTGATCAGGTATAGTTTCGGCATCTCTTACCAGGTAATTGCCGAAATGTCGCAGGACTGTAATGTAACTACTGTTGTTGCCAGTTCCAGTGAACAAACCTATGTTACCAACCAGTACCAAAACCAGGGCGTGAACCTTGATAATTGCGATTTTATGATTGCACCAAGCAATTCATACTGGACCCGTGATTACGGCCCCTGGTTTGTTTTGGATGGAGATGATGAACTCGGAATTGTAGACTTTGAATACAATCGCCCACGGCCAGCCGATAATGCCATTCCATCAAAAGTTGCACAGTATATGGATGTCAACCTGTTTGTTATGGATATTGAGACCGCTGGTGGAAATTATATGTGCAATGGTATGGGCATCGGTTCTTCATCTGATTTGATTTGGTTGGAAAACAATGGTTACTCCCATGATGAAATTGACCAGATTTTTGAAGATTATTTAGGTATTGAAGAATATCATGTTTTGGATGACCCCAACAATACCTACATCGACCACATTGACTGCTGGGGAAAGTTTCTGGATGTTGACAAGGTTCTCATCCGTTCTGTGCCTACAAGCCATCCTCAATATGATGAAATTGAAGCTACCGCTGCTTATTACGCCGAACAAACCACTTCCTATGGAACATCCTTCGAAGTTTATCGTGTATATACTCCAAACAATCAACCTTACACCAACTCTCTGATCCTGAACAAAAAAGTGATCGTACCCATCATGAATTCACAATGGGATGATGAAGCCCTCGCTGCATACGAAGAAGCCATGCCGGGTTACGAGGTGGTTGGATACACCGGAAGTTGGGAATCAACGGATGCGCTGCACTGCCGTACAAAAGGCCTTGCCGATGTGGGTATGTTGCATATCAATCATGTGGCCATTATGGGAGAACAATCAGTTCAGGCAGAATATTCTGTTGAAGCAACAATTAAAAATTTGAGTGGCCAACCCACTTACAGCGATTCAGCGATTATTTATTATCGTGTAAATGGGGCAGAATGGGAAATGACCAACATGACAAATACCAGTGGTCAGTTGTGGACGGGAATGATCCCCGGTGCAGGACAGGGAAGCGAAATTGAATATTATCTTTATGTTGCCGATGAATCGGGACGACACGAAACCCACCCATTTATCGGCGAACCGGACCCACATAAGTTCTCTGTTGGCGATCAGGGTTTTGCACAAATCAGTATTTACCCTACCAGCCTGAGCATTACTGCTCCAGTAGGACAAAGTACAGAAGCCAGTTTTACTATCTCCAACCTTGGCACAATTGAACTGAACTTTAATATTGAAACCAATACAGCTGTTTTTGAAGATATAGAGTTCAGCCTCGAAGATAGCCCGGAACAATATGCCTATAGTTCCAACACTTATACAGAATTAGGATGGACCGACCTTGAAGTGGAAGAAAATGGCGAAGTGGCCGGTTTTGAAATCAGCTATGACTGGCTAACTGATGATTGGCCGGAAGATGCAACTGTCCATATCGAATCTCCTGAAGGAACGGCGATTATAATTGCAGATGGATTCCCTAATGGAACTTACACATTGGATGCGACAGATTTTAATGGCGAAGAAATGTATGGCAACTGGAAAGTATGGATTGAAGATAATTGGGCAGATGGAGGTAACCAGGCAACAAACATCACCGTTACCATTACCAGGGTTGAAAGCGAAATTTCATGGATGGGCCCGATCAATCCCAACTCTGGTACAATAGCTCCAGCAGAAACGGCTGATCTTGCAATTCCTTGCTCAGCTTATGAGCTTGAGGCAGGTACTTATGAAGGTTCTATCATTATAGCTTCAAACGACCCCGTTAACCCTGAGATTATTGTCCCTGTCATATTTGAAGTTACCGAACTGGCTGATGTTAGTGTTTATCCTGACACACTCTGGTTCCTTACCATCGATGATATGGTGGAAGGCAAAATAATTAGCATAATGAATGAAACAGATTCTGATGTGATGATCAATGAGATCACAGAGTCAGGTTATAACATTCCCTGGTATTTTGAACAGATCTTGCCTGTTCTACCACTTAATCTTGAAGCTGGCCAGGAGTTGGAGCTGAAAGTATTAATAGATCTACCCGTGGATAATATTACAGTTAATATGCTTTATGAAGATTTGAATATCGAAACTGAAGCAGGCATACATACCGTTGTCATAGCCTGGGATTCGGATTTGATCAGTGGGCTGGAGGAAAATAAAATGAATAATGCATCAGTCTTCCCTAACCCATTTACGAACCATTTAACAATTGAATTATCCGCAACCGAAACCATAACCAAAGTTGAAGTGATGGATATTAATGGCCGACTGGTAACTGAATTATTTAATGGAATTCATTCTCAGCAGCAAACTATTCACTGGAATGCAAATGATCAGTTTGGAAATAAAGCGAAAAACGGAATTTACTTTATCAGGATTTCATCCGATGATAAAACAGAAATGATCAAAGTGATTAAAATGGATTGATCGTAAAACATTGAAGGTTTTACAATCTTTGAAATAAACCTAACAGGTATTCGAAACCTGTTAGGTTTTTTTATTTCATCACTAACTTTTAAGGATAAAACTTCCTATTTTTGCGGCCTGAAATTTAATACAGAAAAACATGAAAGAAGCAATAGCAATATTAGCGGGCGGTGGCCCGGCTCCCGGAATTAATACCGTTTTTGGAACCATAGCAAAAGTATTCCTGCAAAGTGGGTACCGCGTAATTGGTTTACACGAAGGATACAAAAGCCTATTCGCCGATGAACCTAAAATGACCGAGATAGATTTCGAACAGGCTGACAAGATCCACAAGCAGGGAGGATCAGCCCTTCAGATGAGCCGCTATAAGCCAAAAGAAGAAGAATTCAGAACAGACTTCTTCATCAACAACAATGTGAAATTGCTCGTGACAATTGGAGGTGACGATACGGCTTCCACAGCCAACAGGATCTCAAAGTTCCTGGCTGAAAACGAGGTAAAAATCCAAAACATCCATGTACCAAAAACCATCGACAACGACCTGCCTTTGCCTGAGGGATCACCTACTTTTGGTTACCATTCAGCCAAGCAGGAAGGTGTTAAAATTGCTCAAACAGTTTATGAAGATGCCCGTACCAGTGGCAACTGGTTTATTATTTCGGCCATGGGCCGCGAAGCCGGACACCTTGCATTTGGCATCGGTGCAGCATGTCACTACCCCATGATCATCATTCCTGAAATGTTTAACAATACCAAAGTTACCATTCGTAAAATTGTGAAGATGGTGATTTCGGCTATTTTGAAAAGGCAAATACTCGGCCTTACTTATGGCGCTGTAATAATCAGTGAGGGTGTTTTCCATTTTATGTCGGATGCGGAAATTGAGTCAACCGGCATCAACTTTACCTACGACGAACATGGCCACCCTGAATTGGGCAACGTAAGTAAAGCACATATCTTTAATGTTTTGGTACAGCGCGAATTGAAACGCCTTGGCCTGAAAGTAAAAAGCCGTCCGGTTGAACTGGGCTACGAATTGCGTTGTGTACAACCTGTTGCATTCGACCTGCTGTACTGCGCTCTTTTGGGGATGGGAGTAAAAAAATTATACGATCAGGGAGCCACAGGTTGCATGGTCACTGCCGATCCTAAGGGCGATATCGCTCCTCTATACCTGAAGGATGTGGAAGATGAACATGGAAAAGTAAAACCACGCCTGGTAAACATTGATTCACAAAAGGCGAAAATGGTTTATGGCTTCAATCATCAATACATCACTGAGGCAGATTATGAAGCTGCGAAAAAGTTTGTCGATAATCCTGAAGATTTTGATTTCTTTAAGATTTTGAACTGGGAACCGTTTAGTTTTGTTTAGGGTGGGGTAAGAAAGTATTGGGTATAAGGTATTGGTATGCTTTATGATTGAACTTCGAACTCTGAACTTTGAACCTTCCGGATTTCACTTTTCTCATCTCTACCTGTAAAGTTCCATCACTTTATCAACGATCACCTGTGCCATTTTATAGTTGGATTCATGTGTCCAGCCGGCGATGTGTGGGGATAATATCACCCGGTCAGATTCGATGAGATATTTAAAATCCTCAGGTAGTTGCGCTTTATCAATTCCTTCGAAAGACATTTTTTCATATTCCAATACATCTAAGCAGGCACCTATGACTTTCCCGGTTTTCATTTGCTGGACCAGGTCAGAGGTTTTCAAAACCTTTCCACGGGCTGTATTAATGAGGTAAACATTTTTCTTAAATTTATTCAAGTATTGTGTGTTAACCAAAAATTCAGTCTGATCAGTCAAAGGAACATGCAGGCTCAGAATATCGCTTTCACGGAAAATTACATCCATATCCACTTCTTCCACAAATTCATCAGAATAATTGAATTTGTATTTGTCATAAGCAATCACCCTGGCATTGAATCCATTCAGACGTTGAGCAAAAGCACTACCCATATTTCCATAACCAATAATTCCAACTGTTTTACCACTGATCTCAGTACCACGGTTTCCCTCCCTTATCCAAATCCCCTTTCGTACTTCATTGTCGGCAATTTTTAATCTGTTCATTAACATCAGCAACATTCCAAGGGCGTGTTCACCTACTGCATCACGGTTTCCTTCCGGAGCATTCAAGCAGGCAATATCAAGTGATTCTGCAAATTCAACATCAATATTTTCCATACCGGCCCCTACCCTTCCAATAAATTTCAGGTTTGATGTCTTTTCAAGAAACTTTTTATCAAGTTTGATTTTTCCTCGGATAATAATACCACAATAGTCAGAAAGGATCCGAATGTAATCCTGCCTGCCAAATCCCTCAAAGTAATCGCATTGAAATCCAAAAGAGGTGAGACCTTCTATTAAAGCCGGATGTGTTGTATCGATAAATAGTACCTTGCCCCTGTTCATTATGTTTCTTGATTTTGAGGACGAAGTTATTTATTTTTAACTATTGATAAGGAACGACTGGCAGAAAATTAACAATCAAACACTTTAACTTCTTTACTACTTTCTTTTCTTCTTGCTACTGCCCACTATAACTTTGCGTTTTTCAATTTCTTCGGAAACAATTTCAACAGCATTTTTGCCCATTTTTTCGGTAGCCTTTTTTATCATGGCCTGGTCCGAAGGGTATTCCATCATCCTGGTGCCAACCAATTCATAAGATTCAGCAGACAGTGCATTGAGATCGCCATCAAACGTAGCCGAGTGATGATTGAATTTGGTTTCTCCTACAACTTCTGTTTCTGCGATCTTATCACCTGTAGCCTTCTCATGAATTTCAATTATTCCACCTACAAGCATCGATTTACGCTGTGTGCTTTCGGTAACATGACAGGCTATGGTTTTGTATTTCGGCATCTCAAATTTATTTCCCAGGCTGTCAACAATAAACTCACCTGCCTCATCCACTTTATATGCAACACCGTCCTGTATGTCTGCAGATTCAGTATAAAATACTTCCTCCGTTTTTTCAGGTGAAATCATTAAATCAAAAATCTTAAGCTCAGCATAATACTGGAAACCACCATTTTTAGGTTTTTCTTTCAAGAACCTGTACCCAGCTACATCAAAGTCAGACAGATCAATGCTGTTCATGGCCTTTGCCATTGCCGCAGGTAATTGATTCGGATATTTGTTCTCAACCCTGAAATAAACATACAAAGGTTCCACTTTTTCGAAATTTGCAAGTAACTCAGGCACATCCTTGTAATCAGGATTCAGTTTGTTGATTTCCAATAAATATTGAAATGCCTGTGGATGCTCGTCCAAATTGCCCGAATCCAGCTTTTTTGTAGCCAGCACGTAGTAATACTCGCAGGCTTTTTCCAGTGATTCATCCAATAAGTCTCTGTAATTTTCAGGGGCAAACTGCAATTGAGTTTTTACGTCAACACCCAGATCACTCACTCTTTCCTGTCGGACTGCTAGGCTTTTGTAGGTTTCATATACCTCACGCCAGATATCAGGTTGTCCGCTGAGTTTTAAGTTTCTGATATAATTTGATTCTTTGCTGTTTGCCAGATTATAGGCAACATCCAGTTGACGAATAGCTTTCTTTTTTCCCGGGCGTTTTTCAAGTTTTGTTACCAATTCTTTAACAGCAGCAGCATATTGGCCACGCTTTATAAGCTTGTTGGTGGAGGTACAGGAAATTAAAAAAATAACAGACAGAAGGAAAAGAATCTTTTTCATAAAGCAGATATTATTCACAAATAAATAATTAAAACCACTGAAACACTGGATGTAGTATAACTAAATTTTTCTATTCACGATTTAAGTTTTACTTTCGTGATCTTTTTTAAAAAGGCAAATATTTGCTGCAATTATAATACCAAACTCAGGGCGGATTCATGTGGACTTATTTGGCAAGATTAATTCTTAGACGCAGGTACTGGAACCTGGCTATCATTACCTTACTTAGTCTTTTTATGGGTTACCAAGCAAGCAAGGTGAGCATGTCGTACCAATTAGCTCAAATGCTCCCTGCCTCCGATTCAACAAGTATTGCCTATAAGGAATTTAAGCAATTGTTTGGCGAAGATGGAAGTGTGCTTTTCATCGGAGTTCAGGACACCAACATATATCAACTTCAGGAATTTCTGGCATGGCACGACTTAACAGAAAGAATTAATGCAATAGATGGTGTTGAAGGAGTAGTTTCGTTTTCGAAACTCTATTACCTGAGCAAGAACGATAGCACCAAAAAGTTTGATTTCCTGCCTGTTTTTTCCGGCAGGCCAGGTTCACAAGAAGAACTCGACAGCCTGATAAAAACTGTGTATTCCTTGCCATTTTACGACCAGCTTTTGTTTAACAAAAAAACCGATGTGGTACTGATGGCCATAACTTTGGATAAGGAGATATTGAACACCAAAGCACGGGTCAACCTGATTTACAATATCAAAGATGCAGGTGATGATTTTGCATCTAAGCACCATGTGGACATCCATTATTCCGGACTTCCATACATCAGAACCATTACAGCCAAAAAAATTGAAAATGAGTTGGTTTTGTTCGTTATACTGGCCCTGGTTGTTGCCTCCGTCATTTTACTGATTTTTTTCAAAAACTGGAAAATTGTACTTGCAACCATGGCCATCGTGGTGATTAATGTAGTATGGGTATTGGGTCTTGTTGCATTATTTGGATATAAGATCACCATTCTTACAGGCATCCTACCTCCATTACTCATAGTTATCGTTGTTGAAAATTGCATATTCCTGCTCAACAAATATCATTCGGAAATCATCAGGCATGGCAACAAAATCAAATCACTAACGCGTGTAGTAATGCTGATAGGTAACGCTAACCTGTTGACAAATACCACGACTGCTGCAGGCTTTGCAGCATTTATCGTTACAGGAAATCAGATTTTAGTGGAGTTTGGCCTGGTAGCTTCAATCAGTATTTTAATGGCCTACCTCCTTACCTTATTTCTCATCCCGATATTCTTTAGTTTTCTTCCGCCACCTCACCCCAGGCATACCAGCCATCTTGATGAAGGAATTGTAAGTAGGATTGTAGAGAAGATAGTTCATATCGTACAGAAATACCGAACTGCGATTTATAGCATCACGATAGTTCTAGTATTTATCGGAATTTACGGTATCTCGCTTTTAAAAACCACAGGAAATATCGTAGATGATATACCTCACAAAGACCCACTTTACAAAGACCTCATGTTTCTGGAGAAGCATTTTAACGGTGTTATGCCTCTGGAAATTTCTATCGACACTAAAAAACCAAGAGGCGTACTTAAGTTATCTACAATTAAAAAAATAGATCAACTACAGGATGTACTTGCTGAGTACCCTGAATTGTCTAAACCCCTTTCGGTTGCCGAAGTTGTTAAGTTTGCGAAACAGGCGTTTTATGGTGGAAAAGAAGCGATGTATAGCCTGCCAAACAACCAGGAGAAAAATTTTATCATGCGCTATGTGCCTGATATGAAAGATGGTAAACGTACCATTATCAACTCATTTGTTGATACCAGTATGCAAATTACCCGAATCAGTGTACAAATGGCCAATATTGGCACCAACGACATCGAACGCATTAACAATGAATTGCGCCCAAAAATCGATTCCATTTTCCCACCGGAAAAATATAATGTTGTTATTACAGGCACCAGCGTAGTATTTTTAAAAGGTACACAATACCTGATTAAAAATCTGCTTACCAGTTTACTTTTGGCTTTGTTAGCGATTTCAATACTAATGGCACTTTTATTTACATCTGCCAGGATGATCATGATTTCGATGACACCTAATCTATTGCCCCAAATTTTAACTGCTGCAATGATGGGCTTGCTTGCCATTTCCATTAAACCTTCCACGATATTGATATTTAGCATTGCCCTTGGAATTTCTGTGGATAATGCCATACATTTTCTTTCAAGGTATCGTTTGCAACTAAAACTAAACGACTGGAACATCAAAGTTTCTGTGATCAATGCATTGCGCGAAACTGGCTTCAGTATGGTTTATTCTTCAGTGGTTTTATTTTTTGGTTTTAGTATCTTCACACTTTCAACTTTTGGTGGTACCGAAGCCATGGGCTACCTGATTGCCTTTACCTTGTTGATTGCCTTGCTTTCTAACCTTTTCTTGTTACCATCCTTATTACTCACTCTGGATAAGCGCATCACAACCAAAAAATTCAGTGAACCGCTTCTCGAAATTTTTGATGAGGAAATAGATATAGAACTCGACGAACTGCGGATTGAAGAGATGGACACCCGTGGTTCGGCATAACTGTAATTTAATTTGTCGGATCAAAATAAATTCTTCATTTTTACAAAAAATTAAAACAATTAAACATGAAAGGAATAATCTTAGCCGGAGGTGCGGGAACCAGGTTGCATCCCATTACACTGGCTCTCAGCAAGCAACTGATGCCTATTTACGATAAACCCATGATCTATTATCCCTTATCGGTTTTGATGATGGCAGGAATAAACGACATACTGATTATTTCCACACCGGAGGATCTGCCCAGTTTTGAAAGACTTCTGGGAGACGGATCAAGGCTTGGTTGCAAATTCAGTTATAAAGTACAGGAAATCCCTAACGGTCTTGCTCAGGCTTTTGTGCTTGGTGAAGAATTCATTGGAAACGAAAAAGTAGCTCTCATACTTGGAGACAATATTTTTTACGGCAGCGGATTACAAAATCTTTTACAGGAAAATAATGACCCAACGGGCGGTATGGTGTTTGCTTATCATGTTTCGGACCCGGAAAGGTATGGTGTTGTAGAGTTTGATGAAAATCAAAAAGCCATCTCCATCGAGGAAAAACCAACACTTCCCAAGTCTAATTTTGCTGTACCGGGATTATATTTTTATGACAATTCAGTGGTTGAAGTGGCAAAAAACATACAGCCCAGCGCCAGGGGTGAATACGAAATCACCGATGTAAACCGATATTATCTTGAACAGGAGAAACTGAAAGTAGGTATTTTAAGCCGTGGAACAGCATGGTTGGATACCGGTACATTTGAATCCCTGCTCCAAGCCTCACAGTTTGTTGAGGTCATCGAACACAGGCAGGGATTGAAAATCGGTTGTATCGAAGAAATTGCATACCGGATGGGTTTTATTGATGCTGCCAAACTTGAAGAGATTGCCCAACCATTGTTAAAAAGCGGTTACGGTGACTACCTGGTAAAGCTTATAAAGAAGTAAGAACGAAAATTTGGTGAGGTTTATTAAGATCATTGTAAATGGATAAACTGGAAGTATTTAAGCAAAAGATCAATCATTTTCTGTCGCAGGAAAATTTTAATAATCACCCAGCTAACCTTTACGAACCAATCGAATACACACTAAGTCTTGGAGGCAAAAGATTGCGGCCAATTCTGACTCTTGCTGCCTGCGATTTATTTGGAGGAAATATTGATGACGCCCTGAAACCAGCAATCGGTATTGAGATCTTTCATAATTTCACATTGCTCCACGACGATATCATGGATGACGCACCTCAACGGCGAGGACAAGAAACGGTATATAAGAAATGGAATTCCAACATCGCCATCCTGTCCGGTGACACTATGTTTGCCATCGCTTTCAAATACATATCCCAGGCTAACAGTAAAACCCTGCCCGAGATCCTTTCAACTTTCGCGCAAACAGCTATTGAAGTTTGTGAAGGACAGCAGTATGATATGGATTTTGAAAGCAAGGATGATGTGACCATTCGGGAATACCTGAAAATGATCAGGCTTAAAACGGCTGTGTTGCTGGGTGCAAGCCTGAAAATAGGTGCCCTTGTATCAAACGCTACCACAGATGAATCAGCATTGATTTATGATTTTGGCGTGAATGCAGGTATCGCATTTCAATTGAAAGACGACTGGCTGGATGCCTTTGGAAATGAAGATAAATTTGGTAAAAGTATTGGTGGCGATATTATTGCCAACAAGAAAACCTATCTTTTTCTTAAGTGTTTTGAAAAGGCTTCATCAACCGACCGGGATAGGCTTATCGAACTATTTTCAGACAAACAAATGAATCCTGAAATTAAAATTGATAAGGTGTTAGGCTTGTATGAAAAATACCATGTGAAGAAAGAGTCTACCAGAGAAATGGAGCATTTTTTTAATCTGGCTCTGGCGGCCATAAAAATGACTTCTGCATCACAAAACAAAAAAGATATTTTAATTGGTTTTGCAGAATGGCTATACAAACGAGACCATTAAAGTGTGCTTTGTACACAGAATGCAACATCAGTAACAACTCAAATACCTATAGATTTCAATGAAAAAAAACCGGTAGGGTTTATTTGAGGTATTCTGTTTACTTTTTTCCGAAATCCCAGGAAGTAAAAATTAATCCTTGAATTATTATTGCTGTTCAATCGTACTACTCACCCAAAGCTTTCGCAATTTCTTCGATATTTATTTTGTTTACCACTGCCATGAAGGCATCACTTGAACTAAAACCAAAGCCTTCAATCGTAATAAGAGAACTGTTCAGTGGAAGCTGGAATTTGTAATTCCCATTTCCTTCATCTGTCAATAAACCTTTTCTTGTTCCCATTTTAATGATCTTACCACCAGCACTACTCAAATACATCGAATTGGAAAGCATCATATTTACTGATGCCAGCATGGGTGAATTTCCAACAACCGAAAGTTTAAAATAATCATCCCAGTTATTGGAACTTTTGAAATAGTTGCGCTCCACCGACAGCCCTCCTCCAAACATGCTTAGGGCAGCAGTTCCTGCACTTTCATCATCCGATTGCTCGGCTTTATAGCCCAGAACTTCTAGCGGTAGTATTTCACGTATCTGAGCAATCATTAACTTCTCGAGTTCGCTTATGGCCATTTGAAGCGAATTAATGGCTCCCTTATAATCCTTAGTTTGTAAGCTGGTGTTGGCCTCATCAAGAAAATCCTGGTAATTCATTTCCTGTGCCATTATTGCTGGTGACAACAGCAAAGCAAATAACAGAGCAAAAATTGTTAGACTTGTTCTCATAGTGTTTAATTTTTGTTAGGTTAATAAATTAAAATTGTTCAGGCTCTAAATATAGTAAAAAAATAGGCATAAAAAAAGCGGGTTAAATCATTAACCCGCTTTTCACTAAACTGTTTAAGCTTAATATTAGTACTGTGGCCTGCGGTTTGTAAACCTGCGCTGCTCAGTTCTTTCTTCAGCGATCTTAACCACCAAATTTCTTCCTTCCATTTCCTTGTCATTCAAATTCTCAATGGCTGCGTTTCCTTCGTCTGCGTTTGGCATTTCAACAAAACCAAAGCCTTTGGAACGGCCAGTGTGACGATCGGTGATGATTCTTGCGGAATCTACTTCACCATAAGCTTCAAAAGTTTCTCTTAAATCTTCTTCCTGAACTTTGAAATTCAGGTTTGCAACAAAAATGTTCATAATAAAAAAATAATAAATTAATGAAATAATTAACTGACAAGAGATTAATAAAAGAGAACGCTCACATTTTCAATAAATTAAAGAATCCAGCTCTTTTTAAACTCTTGGCGGCAAAAGTATATAAAAATACAATCGAAAAACAAATAATATTTTGAAATTATTGTTAAAAAGAAGATTGGGATAAAACTCAGAAAATCAAGCAATACGCATCACCTAATTTCTAAGCATTCGGGAATAAATTGGCTCACATCACCACCATGGCGAAGCACATCCCTAACCACCGAGGAGTTGATGGCAGTAAATTCGGGCAGGGTTAGAAGGAAAACCGTTTCAATATCAGGATAAAGCCTTTTATTTACCTGTCCTATTGAGCGTTCAAACTCAAAATCAGCGGAAGTACGCAATCCCCTCAGTATAAATTTTGCACCAACTTTTTTGCAGTAATCAACCGTCAGGCCGGTGTATTGATCAACCACAACTTCCGGGTAATCAAAGAATACTCTTTCGATATAATCCATTCGTTGCTCCAATGAAAAGTAGTTTTTCTTTTCGGAGTTCTGCCCAAGTGAAACTATTATCTTATCGAAAAGGGGAATGGCGCGCAAAATGATATTTTCGTGACCTCGTGTAATGGGATCAAAGGAACCGGGAAAGATGGCAATATTCTGCATGAGCTCTGTTTTTTACAAAGATAAGATGAAAATAAATAAAGGTTTTGACAAAAGTAGTTATTCAACCATTCAGATAAAACAGCTACAGTTTCCTCACCATCATTATCCCATCCCTTAAAGGAAGAAGCATGTTTTCAACCCGATTATCATTTTGAACAAAATCGTTGAATTCGATTATACCTAACACTTCTTTGTCCTTGCTCTTTGTTTCATTAAAAACCTTTCCGCTCCAAAAGGCGTTATCAGCAAGTATAAACCCACCACTTCCAACCTGATCAAAAATCCGTTTGTAATAATTCAGATAGTTTTCCTTATCCGCATCGATGAACACCAGATCGAAAGTTTCATCTAACTTGCTTATCATCTCAAGTGCATTTCCGATATGAATCCGGATTTTATTTTTTATCCCTGCTTTTTCAAAATACTTTTTACCAATCTCTACTGATTCTGCATTGCTGTCGATGGTATGCATGAGTCCACCTTCGGCCAATCCTTGCGCAAGGTTTATGGTTGAATAACCAGTAAACGTACCTATTTCAAGGATCCTTCTTGGACGCATCATGCAACTTACCATTTTCAGGAATTGCCCCTGCAAATGACCTGAAATCATCCTTGGGTAAATTGTTTTCAAGTGAGTTTCACGGTAGAGGTCACTTAAATAACTTGTTTCTCCAGAGGTGTGCTCTTCAGCATATTTTTCGTAATCGGGATGTATTGTTTTTGTATTCATTGGCAATTATTTAGAGCATTAATATTTAATTATTTCGTAGGGATATAGGTTAGTGAAGAAAACTTTGAGTAATCAAATATTTCGTTGGCAACCTCAATCAGATCAGAAGAAGTTAATGTCTCAACCCGCCTAATGATATCGGAAAAACTATCCACCCTGTCATGGAACAAATGACTTTTACCAATCGAGATCATTTCGCTAAGGTTTGATTCCAGTGAAATGGCCATCTGGCCAATGATCTGCTGTTTTGCCCTTTGCAATTGAAGTGTCCCGAGTTTTGATTCCTTTAAGCGGTTAAGTTCTTTATGAATGAGTTTTACCGCTTTTTCGAGAAAACCGTTGTCGGTACCTAGATAAATGTTAAAATTGCCCGTATCGGAATAGGGCTGGTAATGGGCTTCAATAGTATAACAATATCCATATTTTTCGCGTATCCCCATATTAAGCCGGGAGTTCATTCCAGGCCCACCCAAAATATTTGCCATCAGTCCCAGCGCTGTTCTTTTTTTATTTTTAACTCCATAGGCCGGGCCACCCAGCATGTGGTGCACCTGGTAATTCGATTTGCTTTCGACTTTCGTATGGCTTAGATAATCATCAAATGGGATACGGCTATTATGCCCATTCCTTGGAGCAACTCCACCGAAATATTTCTCGATTTTGGCTAATAGCTTTTCGGTGTTGATGTTACCTACTGATGCTATCACCATTTGACAGGTCAGATAATTTCTATCCAGAAACTTCAGAATATCATCCTTGTTAAACGATTTAATGGCCTTTTCATTCCCGAGAATACATCCACCCAATGAATGTCCTTTAAACAACAGCTCTTCAAATTCATCAAAAACCAATTCAGCAGGAGAATCTCTCAGTGAGTTGATTTCATCCAGAACAACATCTTTTTCCTTTTCAATTTCCTTTGGTGGAAATGTTGAATTGAAAATAATATCCGACAACAATTCAAGCGCCCTGTCGTAATGCTGGTCAAGGAAGGAGGCATAAAAAAAAGTTTCTTCCTTTCCTGTGTAAGCATTTAAATCACCACCAACATTTTCAAGCCGGTTTAATATATGGTAGGCCTTACGACGAGTGGTCCCTTTAAAAACCATGTGCTCAATAAAATGAGCCATTCCGGCTTCATGTGGAGTTTCATCCCTCGAGCCGGCATTGATTATAACACCACAATGTGCTACTTTTCCTGCAACGGGTTTATGAATTACCCTAATCCCATTTCCCAAACTAAAATATTGATATGCCATGCCTTTAAAATATGGCACAAAGGTAGAGAAATAAGAGTTCGGAGTATAATGTTCGAAGGTCCAAAACCTGAGTTTTGTATTCGGTGTCTTAGCAACATATAAGAAACAAAAACGCTGATCAATACCTTAATTCTCGGTTTAAATACCGATGAATTTTTCGTTGATCAGCGTATTAAAAGAAGTGTAGTTTAGTTATTGATAAATACTATTAACTCGGTACACAACAAATTTTTTATTTTTTTTGCTGATCGTCCTTGCATCCCCAAATTTTATCGGCAATCGATTTCTTTTTCCAGGCAAGTACAAATATTCCCATCGAGAAAAGTCCAATATTAAAAATACCGATCGAAAAGATGCCAATAGAAAATATACCGATCGAGAAAATACCGATGGCAAAATCTCCAGCAGCAAATATTCCTATGGCGAAATCACCAGCGGCAAAATAATCTCTGACAAATTTCCCTGATCCAAAGGTGTCATAACCTGAATAATTTAAAATAAAGCCAATGGTTACTAATAATACAGCAACTCCTAAAATCCAATACTTTTTCATGTTAATTATGTTTTAAGTTTGACAATGAATTAAAATTTCGTTGACAAAACTACGCCGACCTTAAGGTATGCACCAAATTATAGTGACGATTGACAAAGTATTGTGATGTTTGAAATCTGGCAGGGATGAATAACAAGTTTTGGGATAAATGGCAAAAAGAAATTAGGACAACTTGCTTTTGAGTTCCTCGATATACTTCCTCGAAACTGGTACTTTCTCTTTGCAGGTTTTCACTTTCAGCAAAAGCCCCTGAGCATTTCCATCTACCTTTTCGATTTGCTCAAGATTCACGATAAAACTTCTATGACACCGGATCAAGGGTGGAAAATGCTCCTTTAAAATGTATTCGGCCTGCACCAGCGTATTTCGTATCAAATGCCTTTCAGGTTTGCCATCCTCTATAAAATTTACTTCCAGGTAATTTCCATCCGATTGGACAAAAAGAAAATCATCCGGAGACACTTCAACCGGAGGGTCGCTTTGGTTCACCGAGGTCAGGATAATTTTTTTGCCAGAATCATCTCTTGATTTGTGGGCACTATCATCCTCGATCCTGGAATTTACAATATTGGCCTCTTTCAGGTTTTTTTGCAGGTATTTATTATGCGAATACAATGTCATACCGGTTATTGGGAATATGCCTATCAATAAAGTGAAGCCCTGGAACGACAACATGCCAATCACCCAATTATTAGCCACCCTAAAAAAAATTGCAGAATAAAAATAATTCCCCAGACCAATAAGGAAGACGATTAGCAGCATAAAAGATATCTGCCTGCCAACTGTCCAGTTTTTTTCGCAAAAATACCCTTTGAATAATTTCGGCAATACAACTAAACATAAGCCAAGAGCCAGCATAGTAACCAGGCCGTACCCCAAAAGGAAAACGCTTTTATGGTTTACATTCAATTTACTCAGTCCAAAGGGCTGAAAAAGAAAAATAAACAAACCAATAAAAAGGCCTGATAACATCACCATCCTGATTTTGGAAGGTGAGTAGGCTGCATATGGATATGGTTTCGAAAGTAGCTTCCTCATAATTTGCCTGTAAAATTAAGGCAAAATCTCATCAAAGGCCAATCCGTAAGGTAAAATCATTTATTCTATAAATAGAATTATCTCCTTTGCCAAAAATCGGCAGTGCAGGCAATTCCCAGGAACAACTACTGAAAAGGGAATAAAAAAACCCGGGAATTATTACCGGGTTTTTCAATATCTTAAGAGGTTATCGTTTACTTCAATCCCATTACTTCAGGGCCTTGTTTGAAAACGATATCCACAGGAATTCCACCCTGGTTCAGCCTGTCGAGATCAGCTTGCAAATCGGGACTGACCTTTCCATCTTTTGCAATCCAAGCTTTAGCAGCTTCGTAGTCGCCCTCACCCTGGAGACTCTGAATTTTATCAACCAAAATATTGATGGCATCTTCCATTTTATCTGCATTTACTGAATAATACCCATCATCGTCGCGGGTAAATGCACCTTGCTCCCTGAAGAATGCAAAACGCATCATATTGGCTTTACCATGAGCACTTGCTGTGCCAAAGCGGCTCGACCTGAATATTCCGGCAAAGAAAGTTACGTAATTATCCATCAATTCGCCTTCTGTAATTTCACCCATTTCGCGAAGTTTAACAACAAGCCATAATCCCATGATGTCAGCCTTGCCTTCTTCGATCGAAGAATATGTTTCCTTCAACGCTTCTCGGGCTGTACCTTTACCATTGATAGTATTTTTCACACCCATACCATGAGATACTTCGTGGAACATGGTATTTGAGAAAAAGGCATCAAATGTTACATGTTTTTGTTGATCAGGTGTAATCAGCATTTCGGAAATGGGCACCAAGATTTTATCAAATTTGGCGCGCATAGCATTCTTCAACTGAAGTTTACGTGTACCTTTCTTTACATGAACTTCCGGATCGTTGGGCAGGTTAATGGCAATGGTTTTGCTTCCGGCATTACAATCTCCAGCATAATAAACTACATCATAGGCATTAAGATCGGAATTAGAGCCGGGTATATCTTTTTTATACTTCTCATCCGTAGGGACAACTTTCTGAAGATCCGGCAGCATGGCTGCAAATTTTGAAAGCCTTTCGCTCCATTCAGGATCTTTAATCAGGATAAATGATTCGTAGGCTGCTTTATAACCATACATCTGGTCCTCATAATTCTCAATAGGACCAACTACAAAATCAATATTTGAAGTTTTCATATCCATCCATGCCAGGTCACTGGGTTGGAACTCATCGGTAAGGAGTGCATCAGCCCTGAGTGTGAGGTATTTCTTCAGGTTTTCGTTCTCGGCAATGTTTGCTGCTTTGCGCAAAAGGGTAGCTGCTTTCTCCAGTTCAGATTTGTATGCCTCGTGGTACCATACAACTTTAAGTTTTCCCTCATCATTCCTGCGGATCAATGTGTAAAGGCTGGCTTTATTAGGATCTTCAAGTGCTTCAAACTCCTCTTTGGTCATGTCTTCCGGATAAAAGTTAGCCCCGGCTGGTTTCGGTCCAACATTGGTGAGATAGGCCTTATTGTTTTTCAGGCGATCCCAGGGACCGTATTGAATATGAGCAAATTTTCTAGCATCAGCATCCTCTATCCTCGCGAGAAATTCCTCTTTATTACCTATGGCTTGCTTCCAGTATAGTGATTCCATAATTTTTGCTGCATCAAAAAGATATGGTAGAATATCCTTCTCCTTATCTGAAAGATGGCTAATATCGGCCGTTAATTTAAACGGTGCAAACTCATCCAGTTTTTCCTTCATATTTAGTCCGGGCAAAGGTTCGAATTCAACACCCTGCGGGATGATACCCGCACGTTGATCCTCTATAGACTCAGCGCAAGGGCCACCACATGATGTAATTGCTATCACAAAAATTACTAAAACAGAAAATGCAGTAAATCTCTTCATTATTTTAAATATTTATTTGATTAGAATTTGCTCGCGAAATTAAGGATTATCAACGAATTTATTTTATACTTTGATAATTTAAAAATAAAGGTTTGTTTGTTTCCTGGATATTGAAATGCTTTGAACAATATACCAAATTTTACAGCGTCATTCTACAAAATTGGATGTTTCTTGTAAACCAGGTTAATTTCCCTCGGTGAGGATCTTTTGGTAGTCGTTGGCATTGGAAGGATCGATCTCTTTAAGGATATTCACTGCCTTTGTTTTGTCCATCGGTGCAGCCTCCGAAAACACATTGATAAACTCATCTTTCTTAGCTTCAATAACCAGTTGCATCAGGAAAAGCCGAGGTTTCTCACGGTGTGCCCGCTGCAGCATTTCAAGCGCATTCAAGCATCCCTGCCGACCTTTTTCGATATTACTTTGCATTACATCCAGTCCTTTGCGATGGTACTCGTACATGGCTTTGCGAATGTTACTGTAAGATGAATTCATCAGGTTTTCCGAAAGCCAATACCGGTTTTTCATACTCTCAAAAGCTTTCCAACCTGTTTCCCTGGCACCCTGGGCTGAATTAACAATGGCCTGAGCTTTTTGAAAATATGGAGTACCACCCATAGGAGAAAATGTATCGAAATCCATACCCAGATAAATATAAAGATAGTAGGCTATGGTTGCTGTTAAATTCGAACCAAACGTACCTTCCTGGAAATCCAGGGGCTCTCCTTCCTGCCATTGGAACTGGAAATCATTATCGATATAGTTTAATAAAATGGAATTGTAGGATGTTCCGTAAACCGGCCTCCTGAGCACAAGATTTATTCGTCCTTTAAATTCATCTGATGAGAGTTCCTGCATGATGGTAATAGCTATAGTAGCCTCTATACGCTCATCAATTTTATAGCCATAGCTGGTCCACTGCCTTTCGTTCACAAATTCGTAGAGCCCCTTACGCAATTCCTGAAATTTTTCACGGTTGGTTTGCTGAATCTGTGGAGCAGAAACCTGAACCGAGCAATTAAATTCCTGGGCATATCCTATTTGACCAAGAAACACTAAAATGATAGGAAATGAGGCAAATAAACAGGAAATGAAAAAGGATTTAACTTTTGGCATGTTCATAGTTTCAAATCAATTCCGCAATTCGATCAAGGATATCTTCAGCCACTTCTTCTTTGGATTTCAACTCATAATCAAATTGATTTCCAGAATTATCAAGAATTGTGACTTTATTGGTTGAAACTCCAAAGCCTGCACCCTTGTCTTTGATTGAGTTTAGAACGATCAAATCCAGATTTTTATTTTGAAGCTTTGCGTGAGCATTTTGTATCTCGTTTTCAGATTCCAATGCAAAACCAACCAAAATCTGATTTTCAGATTTTTCTTTGCCAAGGTGTAAAAGAATATCCGTTGTAGGCACAAGCTTCAAACTTGAAAGTTGCTTACTTTTTTTAATTTTCTCACCTTTAACTTGCTCAGGAGTAAAATCAGCAACCGCAGCCGACATAATGGTAATGTTGGCCTTAGAGTAATAATCTCTGCAGGCCTCAAACATCTGGCCTGCTGAAACCACATCTACCCTATCAATTCGCGGATGATCAATTTTTAAATGGGTTGGACCCGAAATGAGAGTAACCTTTGCTCCTCTCTCAGCTGCTTTTTGTGCAAGCGCAAAACCCATAAGTCCTGATGAATGATTTCCAATAAATCTTACCGGATCAATAGCCTCATAAGTCGGTCCGGCTGATATCATGAATTTTTTACCAGCAAATGTTTGGGTCTTTGAAAAGTAGTTTATCAGCAACTCTACAATGTTTTCCGGTTCTTCCATTCTGCCGGCTCCTGATAATCCACTGGCAAGTTCGCCCACCTGGGGCTCAATTAAAATATAACCAAAGGCAAGCAATTTACTTACATTCACACTGGTAGTGGGATGTTTGAACATGTCAAGATCCATTGCAGGTGCAAAAAAAACAGGGCATTGTGCTGATAAATAAGTTGTAAGCAAAAGGTTATCGGCATGGCCATTGGCCATCTTGCTTAATGTTGCCGCCGAAGCAGGAGCGACCAGCATCACATCAGCCCATTTGCCCATATCAACATGGCTTGTCCATGTCCCGTCAGCCTCATTAAATGGAAATGTATGTACAGGCTTTGTAGATAGAGTTGATAAGGTAAGCGGGGTAACAAAGTCACGTGCATTCTCAGTCATAACAACCTGCACTTCTGCACCCTCCTTTATGAGTAGCCTTATAAGAAAAGGGATCTTGTAGGCAGCAATGCTACCTGTGATCCCAACTAATATTTTTTTTCCTTTAAGCAAAATATTTTCTAGAAGCCATCGGCATTTTTGTTGGCTTCCCTGGCTGGATTGCGATAGTAAATTTGGTCGTTAAGAAATTCATGAACTGAAACCAGTGTAGACTTTGGCAGTCTTTCGTAGTATTTCGCAATTTCGATTTGCTCTCGGTTTTCAAAAACCTCCTCAAGGTTGTCGTTTGTTGTGGCAAACTCAGAAATCTTTTTATTCAATTCCTCCTTAAATTCAAGGGATATTTGATTTGCCCTTTTCGAAAGCATAGCAACAGTTTCGTATACATTGTCGGTATGCTTATTAAAATCGCGCATCCGGCGAGTTATTGCTGTTGTATCGGTTTTAACTTTTTTGATGTCCATATATTTTAGTTATTATATTTCCTCTTCAGGGTTAGTTCCCAATTTTTCGACTACCTTGTCACGCATCTTCTGCACTTCGTCAAAATATTTACTTTCGGGGTACAAAGATACAAAATCGAGATAAGCGCTTACCGCTGACTCATATCTTTCCTTTTGCTTAGCCTGTACACTCTTCATGGCGTACTCGTAATAAGCACTAATGATTTTATAAAGAATTTCTTCTTTGTATTCTGTATCAGGATAATCTTTCAAAACACTTTCGTAAGAAACAATGGCAGCCCTGTAATCCCGCATTTTATAATACAAATTGGCAATGTTGTAGGCTTTATCTTGCAGTTTCTGCCTGAGTTCATCAATATATGCAGTAGCTTCCTCGGCACGTTCACCATAAGGGTACCGGTTAATAAAAAGCTGAAACTCGTCGATAGCTTCGTAAGTATTGGTTTGATCAAGCGTATACCTCGGGCTGTCAAGATAAGTGCAATATGCCGACATGAATGCAGCTTCTTCGGCGAATTGGCTGCTGGGAAAACTTGAGTAAAAGCGCTTAAAATAGTATGCGGCCATTATGTACTCCCGCTCATGATAATATGCATAGGCATAATAATAATATAACTTTTCGGCCTTATTGGTACCCCTGTAGATTGGAAGGATGGATTCGAAAAGTTGCAGGGCTTTGTAATAATCCCCTTTCTCGTAGTACTCCATCGACTTTTCATACTTTAACTCATTATCCGAGCTCTTGACCAACTTTTGGTAATTACTGCAGGAAGTCGAGATAAAAATGATCAATAAAATGATGTATAACAGGGATTTTCTAATCATGGCGCGAAATTAATACAATAAAATGAATTGGATAACGAAGTTATGTGTCAAATATTTTCAATTGTTTGAATATGTAAAAAGCTCCATTAGAAATCCTTGCAATATCTGATCTTTATTTGAAAATCAAGGGAATTAGTTTTAATTTTGCAGTCAATTTTCACAATAAATAAAAAATTCGGTATGGACTTATTTAAGAAATTTGAAAATATGGGCCCTTTGGGTCAGTATTACAAGGAAGCTTTTGGGTATTTCATGTTTCCAAAACTGGAAGGTGAACTCGGGCCACGGATGAATTTCAGGGGCAAAGAGGTGTTGAATTGGAGCATCAACAACTACCTGGGCCTGGGTAATTATCCAGATGTTCGTGAAACAGATGCCGAGGCTGCCAGGGATTGGGGCCTTGCCTATCCAATGGGAGCACGAATGATGTCGGGGCATACAAGTTACCATGAAAAACTGGAACGTGCACTTGCAGATTTCGAAAAGAAAGAAGATGCTTATTTGCTCAACTATGGCTACCAGGGAATGGTGTCTATTATAGAATCTTTGGTAAACCGCCGTGATGTAATTGTTTACGATTCGGAAGCACACGCCTGTATTATTGATGGTTGTCGCCTGCATTTTGGAAAGCGCTTTGTATACCCGCATAATGACATTGAGAATCTTGAAAAAGAACTGAGAAGAGCACAAAAGATCATCGACCAAAATGGTTCAGGAGGAATTTTGGTGATCACTGAAGGTGTTTATGGTATGTCGGGTGATCTTGGGAAATTAAAGGAAATCGTTGCATTGAAGAAAAAATATCCTTTCAGGCTACTGGTTGATGACGCGCATGGATTTGGAACAATGGGAGCTACTGGTGCCGGAACGAGTGAGCATCTTGATGTAATGGACGAAGTGGATATATATTTTGCCACCTTTGCCAAAGCTATGGCTGGTATTGGTGGTTTTGTGGCCGGTGAAAAAAAGGTTATCGAATTTTTGAGATATAACCTCAGATCACAGGTTTACGCCAAATCCTTACCCATGCCTATGGTAATAGGTGCGCTAAAAAGATTGGAGTTGTTGCAAACCGAACCAAAATTTAAAGACAAGTTATGGACTATTGTAAAGGCCCTTCAAGACGGCCTGAACAAGAAAGGCTTTAACATTGGCAAAACCGAATCTCCGGTAACACCTGTATTTCTTGAAGGTGGAGTACCCGAAGCAACTCAGATCACTTATGATTTGCGCGAAAATTACAATGTGTTCTGTTCGATTGTAACATACCCGGTAATACCGAAAGGGTTTATCATGCTCAGACTCATCCCTACTGCTGATCATTCGTTGGAGGATGTGGAATATACCATTGATGCTTTTTCAAAGATAAAAGCTAAACTAGATGCAGGGGCATATTCTTCGGGTGAGGTTATTGATGCAGGAAAGCTAAAATATTAAATTATATTTTTGATATTGAAGAGGCTGTGATATATGTATCAGCCTCTCTTTTTTTATTTTTCAGAAATGAATAGAACCCTCGATCGAAATAAAAGAACTCCCGGAAATTTTCTGATCATTTCCTTTAATTCCACCGCTTACTTTGTTCTTGCGTTTTTATTTGTTTATCTCGTTGGACAGGTCGCAACTGCCATCGCAGCCATGCAATTCGATTACACAGGTATTATTTATTACTACAAACTAATTTACACAATCGATTCCCATGATTGGTTATCAGATGCCGTAAAACTATTATTCAGCCTGGGACCTTTCACTGCTATACTTCTTGCCCTGCTAAGTTTGATTGCCATACTTAACATGTATGCAAATACATCCAGCTTAAAATTGTTTTTTCTTTGGACCTATGTGCATGGCATTATTTGGTTTTTTGGGGCTCTTTTTGCTGGCACCCTTCTCGACACGGGGGTTGGTTATGTTATTCTCTATTTTTACTTTATGGATACTGGGAAACTTATTCTTTCGCTATTGGCCCTGGCTATGATGCTGGCAGCATTGGGTATTACGACAAAATATTTCATCTTTTCGGCCAATTCCTATTTCAATCAGTTGAACGAACACAGCCGGACTTTTTTCATCTCTTCACAGGTTTTCATTCCCTTGCTCCTGGGCACACTCATTGTGATAGGGATTAAACTACCCAAATTGCAACTGTACGAATTATTTGTTATACTCAGTACCTTGCTTACCTTTATCCCGGTTGGCCTTTTATACAATTCTCACCCCGCCTTCTATTTTGACGAGGAACCTATCACAATTAAATTGAATTATCTGGTGATTGTTACAGCAATAGCAATGTTGGCAGCTTTCAGGATAATTTTTGAGATTGGCGTTCCTTTTGGAATTCCTACTTAAACATCCGCATGTATGCAGCAATCGATTTGCTGGCATAATACTCTACCGGTGCGTAATCATCAGTTAAAACCGGCAATTCGTTTCTGATTTTAAAGGAAATTCGATGAGATAAAAAATTGTTTAGCTCAGGATCAGGACTTGAAAAAGCAGCCAGCGAAGGGTTTTTCAATGCAACAATCATTATATTTTGAAAGCGGCTTATGTCCTCAGGATCATCTACTGCAAAGTACTCAACCTGTGGAAAAACTTCCTCGTAAGTATTCGCCTGGGCCTGTAAAAATAAATTCGAGTTGCCATCGAGGGTAGAAATCACATTGGCAATTACTACTCCCCCATCTTTCAACAAATCATACTGGTGTTGTACACTTTCAAGGCTTGTTAATTGATAGGGAACTGTAAATTGTGATCTGAATGCATCCATAAAAATAACATCATACTTTTCCTGACTCCGGTTCAAAAAGGTACGCCCATCTTCATGAATTATGTTTAGCCGTGGATGCTCTTTCAACCCAAAGTGAATTCGGGAGAGTTCGGTAAGTTTTGGATCTATTTCGACAACATCAATCGTTGCATCAGGATATTTTTTTAAATAATCACGAGGATAGGTATAAGCAGACCCTCCGATCATTAATGCCCTGGTTAAGTCTGGTTTAAAATGAGAAGCCAGATGGTAGTACTTCAAATAATCGAACACAAGTTCTTTACTTTCAGGAAAAACAGCAGCACTGCGCTCATCATTTATTTTTAGCAGTTTTATCTCCTTGGCTGTTTTATAATCGGTTGTATGATAAATCATCACCCGGTTATAAAGTGTATCTGTATCAACAATCATTGATGTATCGCTTCCTTTAAAATAAAGCAATCCAATCGAAAGAATGAAAAATACTACTGAGGATATTATCCCCAAACGTTTTTTATTAAATATAAAGATGAATAGTGAAATAGCCAACAAAATCATGGCAATAATATAAACTATCCTGTTGGTCCCAAAGGTAGGTATCAGGAAGAAACCAGCGCCAAAAGTACCGGCAATGCTGCCAATTGTAGAAAGGGCATACAGGTTTCCAACCGTTCTGCCCGACTGATGCAGAGACTGCAATTTAAGCTTGACCGCATAGGGCGAAACCATTCCTAAAAAAATACTCCCGGGTGCAAACAAAAATAAGGAAGCAATAATTGACATGCCCCGAATGTCGATAATACGAGTGGATAAAAGGTTTAAGAAGTGATTCTTGATAATTGCAGTGAATAAAATGCTAAGGCCTGCCAGTAAAATTATGCTTGCAAATACCGAATAGTCAGGTTTTTTGTCAGCCAATTTTCCACCTAACCAATATCCCATAGAGAGGCTACCTAAAATAATCCCGATAAGGCTGGTCCACACAAAAAGCGAAGTTCCCACTACCGGGCCTAAGATCCTGGCACCAACCAGTTCGAACACCATGACCAAAGCTCCACAAACAAATACAACGATTTCAAGTATGGGCTTCTTCATGTCGTACAAGAGTTAGCAGAATTATTTAAGGATGCTCAACTTAACAACCCTTATCCCTGAATCATCCATTACTTTCAAAAAATAAATCCCCTTTGCTATGCCGTTCATGCTCAGGCCGGCATTTTTTGTATTCAGGGTTTTTTGAATCAGCCTGTGCCCTGAATAATCATATAATTCTATTGTCTGGATCAGCGATTCGGAGGAAACGTTAAGCATATTACCGGATAAGGGATTAGGGTATACGCTAAGTCCGCTTTCAAGTAGTTCGCCTATACCAATGGTACTGTCCACTGTAATGTATCCTTCGATGGATTTGGTATCGGAGCCGTATTCGTTTTGAACAATCAACGTTACATCATAAATACCTGATTCTTCATATTGAATCAATGGGTCCTGCTGGTTTGAACTTGCCGGAGTACCCCCAGGAAAGGTCCATGCCCATGAAGTCGGGCTGTTTGAAGAAAGATCGGAAAACTGAACTGATTCTCCCATCACAATGTGTGTATCGTCGGCTTCAAAATTCGCCACTGGTAAAAGCGGTGGAGAAGAGCATGAGATTGCAGCCTTCCAGCCGGCCCGGGTTTCGGAGTAATCCGAATGAAACTGAAAAGTAAGCGCACCTTCATCATTGCTTGCCTCGATGGTTCCAGGGGAATCGGTACCACAATATGTCCCGATTAATGTAGATGATGTACTTTCCCCGTCATATATTTTGAGCCAGTCGTAAGTACAACTTGATTGATACTCCACATCAAACACCTCGAAATCCACAATAACATTTGAACCGGTTGTGCCGGGAAGAAAGGTCATGATAAAATCCTCATCATCGGCATAGTTGCCCGCATCACCGCCTGTGTCATAAAAAATTCCTGCACATGTTGTAATCGTTTGATCACCCATCAGGAACTCAGCATTCACCGAAATAAAGCTCTCTTTTAAAATCGTTTCGGAATCGCCCGTGGTATTTGTTATCGTCAAAGACACATCATACGAGCCAGTTTCAGTATATGTAATTCCTTCCGGATCTTTAACATCTGCAGTTGCCGGCTCACCACCCTCAAATTCCCATAGCCATGAAACCGGGCTACCGAAGGATTCGTCAAAAAAGTCTACCTGGCCACCCATTGGGATAGCTGTAGCAGATGCGGTAAAATCAGCAATGAGATCACCGGCATCAAGTTGCACGTCTACAGTTGTATTTTGATATCTTGATACATTTACGTTTTCGATGGTAACAGGGTAATGGCCGGGTGCTGAAAACGTAATATCATAATTTCCTTCATCCAGCAACCGTTGATAGAAACCAGTTTCTTCCCTTGCATACACATTGGAGTTGTGCATGTCATGACCTTCGATGTAAACATTGGCTTCTAATGGAAGGCCTGTTTCCAGGTCGGTAACAATACCACTTACGCCATAGCTTGCCTGTTTAATATAGTTAAGCAGCGAACGATAATTCCAATCCCAATGGTCGGGCAATTGGCTGGCCGGTAACAATTTAGTATCGGACAATTCCAATGTCATTTCTCGGCATTGGTGGAAATAATTCATATAATCCTGCCGCCCTCCACTGATTGAGTACCACGCATATCCGTTTGTAATACCATTGTCATATTCGTGCAGATAATTTGACGGGCCATAGAGATGGACGGTATCAGCATATTCGCGGCATACAAACACCCACCAACTATTATCGGCAGCAAGGGTAGACCATGTATCCCATGGATAATTTAGAACTTCGGTACCCCCGTGGGTGTTCGCTGACATGGTGAAATTATTGGCCTCGGCGAATTCCATAAAATGAACTGTTTCTGTCTGCCACTCATTTCCATCAGGATGTGGTCCATCCTCGGGATCTGCGTAGTTCCGATTCATATCCACATAATTCGCATTATATCGTGTGGCTCCATAAACTGAATTATTCCCTCCGGCATAGGTCCCATCGGGGTTCGATAGTGGATTGATGTAAATTTCCAGTCCATTTACAAGTTCAGTAGCTTCGGCATCCGAATTATAATTGGTTAACAGATAATCAATCAGGCGCAGCAGGAGAACATAACCAGTAGTCTCATCACCGTGAATAGTACCGGTATATAAAAACTGTGGTTCTGCCTCAACCGTGTTTACATTATCCGAAATCTTTGCGGCAATAATTTCTCTCTCCTCGATCGAAGATCCAATGGTCACAATTTTACACAGATCGGGATACTCTTCCTCAAACTGATACATCATATCGATGTAGGCATCATAGGTAGGATAAAAATCCCACTCATCAATTTCCCGGATATTTACATTGTTTAGCATCCTGGGATTCTTCAGCAATTCGCCAGGTTTGGGTAAGATTTCAAAAGAAATCCGCTGTTTCAAAAAGGATGCAAACTCAGAAATATTGGCATAAGCAAAAACCTCATTTCCATCAACTTTATCAATAGAAATAATCTTTGACAGTTGATTGAGATCGGCATTTTCGTTAATAAATTTAAAATAGATTTCGCCTCTATCCTGAAAATATTGGCCTGCGTCGCCATAAATTGTAGTTTGTTGAGCGGTAGTAGCAGAGAACAGTGAAAGAGAAAAAACAAGTGTGAGTAGTTTTACGAGTTTCATTGGGTTTACTTTTTTGATAGAAATTCTGATATTAAATTATTCAATTGTAGGTTTATGGATTTGTTGACTTTAACGACAGGCAGGCGTAAATTATTCTCACAGAGTTCAAGAATATTCAGGGCAGCTTTAATCCCTCCCGGGCTGCCATCTTCAAAAAGTGTAGTAATGATGTCGATCATTTGAAAATGCAGCAGTTTTGCTGCTTCGAATTTCCCTTCCAGGCAAAGGTTTACCAGCCTGGAAAACTCTGCAGGAAAAGCATTTGCAACCACCGAAATTACACCCTGAACACCCAGGGCCATCAATGGGAGGGTAAAAGCATCGTCACCGGAAATCACCATGAAATCATCAGGTTTGTTGTTAAGTATCTTCATAACCTGGGTAAAATCACCAGAAGCTTCCTTAACAGCAATTATATTCTTAAAATTATGTGCCAGTTGCAGTGTTGTTTCTGCATCGATGTTTGCACCACTTCTACCAGGCACATTGTATAAAATCACCGGCACAGAAGATACGGATGCTATGGTTTTGTAATGGTAGTAGATGCCCTTTTGTTGAGGCTTATTATAGTAAGGGCAAACCGACAATATTGCATCAACACCATCGAATGATTCCGTTTTTATACAATTAACTACCTCCTGGGTATTGTTTCCACCAATGCCCTTTACCACTGGAACCCGGCCATTAATCGTATCGATGACGAAAGCTGAAACAGCGTTCTTTTCATCCTTTGAAAGCGTTGGAGCTTCCCCGGTTGTTCCCAGAACCACAATATAATTAACACCATTCTTTATTGTATGCTCAACAATTCTTTCGATGGAACTAAAGTCGATGTTACCATTTTTATGAAAGGGTGTTACCAAAGCAACCCCGGTTCCCTGAAATTTCTTTTTCATTCTTGCTTCTTATTTAGTTTTGAAACGTAGTCGACTATCGAGTTAATGAATGCCTCAAAGTTCATATCATCAGGCTTTTTTATCATCAGATCTAAAACTTTTACCATGCCATCTCTATATCTGCCAGCCTTAAACCCTGCTTTTGACATACCCAAAATATAATCCATAGGTAAAACATCATCATAAGTAAAATCAAGTAATAAATCGAAAGGAAGCTCGATAAATTCTTTAGTGGTTTCAATTGTTGGAAAACCCAAAAGATTTAATTCCTTTTTTGTAAAAATATCACTTTTCAATTTTTGGATATAAAAGCTGGGAATAATCTTGTCTTTAAAAAATCCTAACATTTTTACATCTTTGCCTTGCTCAGCCAGCTTTTTGATCAGGCGATTAAGTTGAATGAATTTTTTTTCATCTTCCAACAAAAACAATACTCCCACAGACCGAACTTCATTAAAATCCAAATGCTTCTTCACACGGATCGCCCGCCCTATTTCCCGGTCAATATAAAATTGTAAAATCCATCTTCGAATTTGTTGAAGCATACGGTTCGGAACTCTAAAAGATTTGAAAATCCAAAATTATAAAAGATTGGAATGAAAACACAGAATTTAACATTTCATCAGTCTTGCAATATTATTTAAACTTTTTGCAGGCATTCAACAATCTCACCTATATACATTCTATGAAAATCATTTTTGGGATAATTTTTTAGTAGCTGATCGTCGGCGAAGCGATCCGGCCTAATATCATCGGAATACAATAGCCGGCACTCCATTTGAAGCCTTGCTTGTTCAAAATAAACGCTCCCATTTTCACTGGTGAAAAATTTGAGCCCGGTGTGTTCAACTTTATCAACATCTCTTCCCGAATGTGATCCACAAAATTTTAAAATATCGCGATGTTTTTTCTCAAAAAATTGAATTGTAAAACAGTCTTCTCTTTCTGCAAATTCATAAGTATAACGCTGTGGCCGAATAAAGATGTAAGCCACAGGCTTATTCCAGAGGTAGCCCAATCCGCCCCATGCCGCGGTCATAGTATTAAAACTTGTTTCGCTACCGGCAGTGATAAGGAACCAATCGTGGCCAATCAGCTGAATTGCATTTCCTTCAAAAGTTTCTGGTTTTATTTTATTAAAGCCATTAATCATATGTTGTACGATATTTATCAATCGAAATTTGCCCAAATATAGGCAAATCATTTAAGCTTAAAAACAAAGAGCATGATATTTAATTTGCTGCGCAGGAATTATGATGTAATTTTACCAGTAAAAATAACACAATGAAGATCCTTCAAGTTGATAAAATCAGGGAAGCAGATGCCTACACCATACAAAACGAGCCCATAGAATCCATCAATCTGATGGAACGTGCTGCAGCCTCTTGTTACAATTGGATTAGAAAAAAAACGGATAATCACACAAAAATTAAGGTTTTTTGCGGGCCCGGAAACAATGGTGGTGACGGATTGGTAATAGCCAGGCTTCTCGCCCAAAAAGGATATACCACAGATGTTTATATCACCAGATTTAGCGATAAAGCTTCGGAAGACTTTCAAATAAATTTCGCCAGGTTAAAAAAAATTGAAGGGATTGAGATTGTTGAGATTGTTAAGGATGACAAATTACCAGTATTAATTGCAGATGAAATAGTAATAGATGCAATTTTTGGTTCCGGTCTTTCAAAGGCTATCGAAGGTTATTGGGCCAAACTTGTGGAGCACATCAATCGATCAGGAACAATTACCATTGCCATAGATACACCTTCCGGTCTATTTAGTGATGAAAACTCTACACTTATGGGCGGCGCTATCATTGAAGCAGATTATACCTTGTCGTTCCAGTTTCCAAAATATGCTTTTATGTTTCAGGAAAATGACGTTTATGTGGGCGAATGGAAAATACTTCCTATCGGACTGATGGATGAGTTTATCAATAAGACCAGTACAAATAACTTTTTCATTCAAAAAGATGACTGCAAATTATTGCTAAAAAAACGAAACAAATTCGACCATAAAGGAAAATTTGGCCATGCCCTGCTGGTTGCAGGCGGCTTAGGAAAAATGGGAGCTGCATTGTTGGCTTCCGAAGCTTGTTTAAGGACAGGTGCGGGATTGGTAAGTACACATATTCCAAAAGTTGGATATTCAATTCTACAAACTGCACTTCCCGAGTGTATGGTAAGCATTGATGATGATGAATATTATTTTTCTGGAGTACCTGATTTAGGATCATTTAATGCTATTGGGGTTGGACCTGGAATTGGCACCGGAAAACAAACCCAAAATGCACTGAAATTGCTGATCCAAAATACCAGTCTGCCTATGCTTTTTGATGCTGATGCGCTTAATATTCTCGCCGAAAATAAAACCTGGATATCTTTCGTGCCACAAAACAGCGTATTCACCCCACACCCAAAAGAGTTTGAAAGGCTTGTAGGTAAGAGCAACAATCAATTCGAAAGAAACGTGCTTCAGCGGGAATTCTCAATTAAATACAACGTATTTGTTGTTTTGAAAGGAGCCTACAGTTGCATTTCAACTCCCCAGGGAAAATGCTTTTTCAATTCAACCGGAAATCCCGGAATGGCAACAGGCGGTAGCGGGGATGTCCTAACAGGAATAATTCTGGGATTACTGGCACAAGGCTACTCGCCATTTAATGCTTGCATTGTTGGTGTGTATTTGCATGGCCTGGCCGGTAACATTGCTGCCCAAAAACATTCGATGGAATCCATGATTGCCGGAGATATCAACAGAAATATTGGGAGGGCTTTCAGGAAACTGAGTAATGGGCTCAAATAGAGCTTTTACATGAAGTCGATAATTTTCGAAAGCAAAGTACTAAAACACAATTTACAGATTAAAAAAAATCAAAACTCTATCCTGTAGCTTAAGGTTGGCAGAAACCCAAGCTGGGTATAAGTAACAATTTCATCTTTGGAACTATCGTAATAATCGCCGGCCATGTTCAGCCGGTTAGTAACATTTTGGATATCCAGTTCCCATACGCGAGTAGTTTTTTTCTTATCACGCCGAAGAGCTAATTTTAAATCAAAACGCATAAAAGCATCAGCCTGTTCTTCGAAAGCCCGTGATTCATCCCTTACTGTATAACCTTTTTCCCTGGATTCATCCAGGTCAATTGGTGTATATCTTCTGCCACCTGCCCATGATCCTTTTGCACTCACCGAGAAAACCCGTGCTTTGGTTCCCCTGCCAATGTTAAACTCTTTCCCTCCGAGAGCATTCACTACATAACTCCCGTTAAAGCGTGTACCTCTTTCAATCCCATCGCCAGCAACATACTTCGATTCATACAATGAGGCCGTTGCAAGGAAATAATAATTATTCGAGAAAAACTTCTCCAGGGTCAGGTCGATGCCATAGTTGGTTCCGGTACCTTTATTTGCCAATGGCCGTGTTGTGTACCCGTAGGTATAATTCAATGCTGAGAAGGTACTGTTTGCACTGTCCTCAATAGGTACAGCATACAATTGCTGGTAATACAACTCAAGCCTTAGCATCAGGTTTTTCGAGAGCATATTCTCATAACCCAGAACATAATGCCGGGCCTTTGTAAAACCCAGATCTTTATTGTGCTGAACTACTCCACCTTCCGGGTAGGTATGTTGGGCGAGGTAATTGGAAATGGTTTCAACTTTTGAATGCATACCAACCCCTGCATTTACTGACTGGTTTGGTGCCACCTGCCATTTAAGGCCTAAACGGGGTTCGATAGAATAATTGTCGTTTAAAAATAAGCGCAGGTAATGCACACCCGGATAAATGGTAAGTTTATCATTCACCCGGTATTTCCAGCTTAGAAAACCCTGTAGCTGATCTGTCGCTCCTTTATCATTGATATCCACAACCAACCGATCCAGATCATTATCATAGTTTGCCGATTCCAGATCGTAAGTTAAACGACTATAAATCAAACCAAGCTGCATCGCGTTCCTGGCGTCAAGTTTTTTATTCAGCGTTACAGCAGCACGGCCGTTTACATAAACAAAGTCCTCCCGTGCTTTCAAAATAAATGTATCTGAAGTATCGGGCTCATTGTATTTCCACTTGTTGCTGCTTCCGGTAACTGCCAGTACAGTTCTGATATAGGTATTCTTGTTCAGAAAATAGGTGTGACCAAGGCCAATTACGCCCATGCCGGTAGCAAAATCATTGGTATAACTTGTATCACCTTCGTTAATATTACTTATTCCACCAACACCAAACAGGTTAAATGTTCCATATTTCAGGGTTGGAAAACTGAGGTTAAAAGAAGCATCCTGGAACTTCGGAACAGCGTCGCCGGCTATTTTAATACCCATAGCATTCAGGAGCGACAATGAGGAGTACCTGTAATTTACCAGGTATGATGCCGAACTTCCTTTTTTAAAAGGCCCTTCCATCGAAGCATCCAACCCAAGAACCCCAGCCTGGAAAGAGTATTCACGCTTTTCGTTATTTCCTTTTCTCAGTTTAATATCAAAAACACCTGAATAGGCGTTCCCATATTCTGACGGAAAAGCCCCGGTAAAAAAATCAGAATCACTCAATACATTACCGTTTAAAATACTGATCGGGCCACCTGTTGCACCCTCTTCAGCAAAATGGTTGGGATTGGGAATCTCAATTCCTTCAAGCCGCCATAGTAAGCCCCTGGGTGAGTTTCCCCTGATCACAATATCATTATCACCTTCCGGGCTTCCTGATACACCTGCATAGGAAGAAGCCATGCGAGAGGGATCGTTAAAGCTGCCGGCATAACGTTTGGTTTCTTCAACAGAAAAAGACCGGGCACTTACTGCGGCCATCTTATTGATCACCTCACCGTTTTGTCGTTCAGCCGAAATTATAACTTCATCCAATTTCACCAGCGACTCGGTCATTTCAATCTCAAGGACAACTTCTTTACCCGCACCGATCAAAATATTGGAAACAGTTTTTGACTCATATCCCATGTAGTATAATTCGATAGAATACCTGCCCACTTCCAGTTCGTCAAACCTGAAAATACCCTCACCATCAGTAGTCGTTCCAATAGAAGGTTTGGAATTTACAATGACCATACTCACCCATTCCAATGGATCTTTGGAGTCTTTATCAATCACCCTGCCCCTGATGTTTTGGGTGAGCGATTGTGAATTCAATTGTTGCGTTAATATTAAAAACAGGAAAATATAAAAAGTGATTTTTTTCATAATCAGAAAAGATTGGATTTAGATTAATTGACAAGAAAGAATCGGGAGGGTTGCAATGGTGGTTGCTGGTTGGGTTACCGAAATACAAGGCAAATTCGACTTATTTCTCCCATTGCAGGTAATGATGCAAGCAGGTAATTTTTATGTTTCTGCAAGAATACTAGCTATAAATAATTTCAGATTATTAGCAATTCTCCTGTGAAAAATCACAAGTTTAGCTAAGCGCGTTTTATTCATCAAAAAGCGGTGTACTTTGATGGATTGAGGGATGCAGTGCAGGAAACCCCGATTTAGAAAAACTTAGTTCTGGGGAAAGAAAAAAAACCGAAAATTACTGGTATTATTTGATAGAATAAAAATGATATATTTCCCAGGTTAGAAGTTTTCTTCCTCCAAATAAAACTCTACCAAAAAATCATCTATGAAAAAACTCGTTCCCTGAGCATTCCATACATAGATTTTGATTTTATCTTTTGCAGATTTTAACTCTGGCACATCAAAGGTAAAAAACACCTTGTCCCATTGATGGGATTCGACAAAATTTTCAAACTTTGCTGATGACCAAACATACAGGCCTTCATCTTCGTCTTCGATGGAAAGCACAAGAGGGATATCACCAAGCAGGGATTCTGTATAAACAAATACTGACATTTTTATCCTGTTAAACTGACCCTGATTTATATCGCCAACTTGCATTTCAAGAGCCGGCCCATATTCAGTTTCAGCATCAAATCTATAACTCATTTCACCCTGGTAGCTGAATGTACTATCTAAATTCAATGGATCGCCTCCCCAAACCAATCCTTGCTCGAAATCGTTTATAAATACTTCAAGGGGAAAAGATACTTTGATACAAGAATCACTAACATTTCCAGAATAAAGTGTCACTGCTGAAAGTCCGGAATAATTATAGTGCTGCAGTTTGCAGGGATACTTATGAAGAATGATATCTTCGATTTCTTTAGGACAGGGTTTGGTCCAGGCATGTGTAAAATAGGGAGTTGAACTGCCGTCGACTATCCTTTTCAATTCATAAAAATCCTGACCTCCCCGGTTGTCGTATTGGGCAAAATCAATTCCAGGCTCCATCCTATCGAGATAATAATGAATATAAAATGGATTGTTCGCTACGACTGTGTTGGTCACGTTTTCATTTCCGAATTGGGCATTCCAATTCGCAATTTTTTGTGCTACATCTTTAAATTCGCCAAAATGTTGTTGTTGGTAGAATTTATTGATTTGGATAATTTGTTGGGTTCCAAATAGCATTATTGCAGGCACCAAAACCCGCACTACTTTACTTGCCTTATCAGTAAAGGCAGAAAATATACCAAGAATCAGAAATGGAAACGCAAACAAAAGAATGGAAAACTGTAGGATAGGATTCCGCAGGATGGAATACAGATAACCAATCAAAAAACTGGCAGCGAACCAGCTAATGGCAAGCCACTGAAAACGTGTCAGTCTTTTAATTGGGTTGATAAAAAAACCAATCAAACCCAAACCAAGTACTGTCAAAAAAGTGATCCATGAATCATTGAATGCATATTTCAAATAATCAAGTATCCAATATCGTCCAGGCCTTCCCAACCAGCCTTCCTCCCCTCCAACTCCACCAATACCAAACTGATACATAAAAACCGGAAGATGGGGCAGATACAAAATGGCTACAGCTACTCCAGCAGCCAGATATTTCCACAGATTTTTACCTCTAAGAAAAAATAATCCAGATAAACCAACCATCAATACAAATAAAAAACTGTAATGATGTGTATAGGCTGCAAGTGATGCGAATACTGAAAAGCCAGCATAATCTGTTACGCGCTTGCGTTGATCAAAAACAATTTTTGTCCAAAACCAAACTGTTGCCAGACTGAAGAACAGTCCGGGGCTATATGGCCGTGCCAATTGACTGTAAAGGATTGGATATTGCAATACTGTAAATGTTGCAGCAGCCAACAGACCAACGGTTTCATTGAACCAACGTTTACCAATTAAAAAAACCAAGTAAACAGATAGAATACCAAAGATTACAAATGGCAGACGAACCATCCAAACCCCATTACCAAAAATCTTTATCCAGTACCAGAGAAAAACCTGGACACCTGCCGGGTGAAAATCAGTGTATTTTACTCCCTGGTTAATAAGTTCATCAAAGCTGCTAAATTGCAACCTCGACAAAGCACTGAGTTCATCATTGCTCAGCGACCATGCACCATAATGATAAAATCGCAGAAAAGCAGCAACAACCAGTATTAAGAGGAGAAGAATGTTTGTATGATTGATTCGGGATGTGAACATGCAAATATTTTAGCCAAAAGTACCACTTATCAATTAAAGCGGTTTAATAGAATTCGAAATCTTCCTTCAGAGAAAGCACCTCAACTTTCAGATTATCTACCAAAAACAATTCTTCGCCAGGCTGAAGGACAAAATAAACACGAAGCATATCATCTGAAGTTTGCAAGCCAGGAACCTTGACGGCAAATTCAAGAAATGTCCACTGTTCCTTCAGGTTATATACTTTCATAAAAAATGGTTTGTAGAAAATACTTTTTCCTTCCGACTCGAAATCGATGACCATTAGGGCATCGGAATACTTTTTATCCGAATACATCCAAAATCCAACTTTAACCCAGCTAAACTTTGTTACCAGCAATTCAGCCAAAGGTTCATATAATCCAATGCTGTATTGGTTAACATAGCCCGCGCGTGAGGCAAAGTCTCCCTGGTAGGCGAGTGTATCAGTTACCGAAGCATAATTCAGCCAGCCGTAATCCTCTTCAAAATCATTGTAAAGAACTTTACTTTCAGCTACCAGCATATTGGGGAAATTGACCCTGGGAGCCGGCACCATCCTGAAAAAGGAATCAGCATATTGTTCTGTATCAATGGTTCCGGGGGGAAAAATGAATTTATAGTGCTGGTAGTACTGAAAACAGTTCAGGCACAGAACAAAAGACATTACCACTGATGTTAATGATCTCAATAGTTTTGATCTGGATACAAGTTGAAAAAAAAATCCAAGTAAAATGGCCATAACCGCATACAAATCAATAAACACACGTTGCCCAAAGTTAGAGGTATAATGCCAGACCCACCATGACGATGCGACATAAGTAAACAAAACCAGGAACAAAACAATCCAAATAAAGCGGAAACTGCTTTGTTTATAAACGCCTATCAATCCTAACATTGAAATTAATGCCAGTGGAGTATAAATTAACCACCCTTTGTTAAAACTGAACAAAATCTTGAAGAAATGTGGGCTCAGAAAATTAAATTTTTCATCACCATAAGAATACACCAGCCAGTAACCGGTTTGCAATTTCCACAACAATACTACAGTGAATGGAAACAACAAGAAAATCAGAGAAAGAAATATGAGCGTTTTCCAATCATAAAAAATCCTTTTGAGCAAATCAAAAAAGTGGGATGGCTTTTCAGCAAAAAATGGTACCATCAAAATAATCAGTCCGTTGGTGGGGCGTATAGAAACAATCAATCCCAAAACAAGCGCCGATAGAAAAAGCCAACGATTACCTCTTTCACCTATTGCCCGCTTAACCGATAGTAAAAAAAGAGTGATCAGTGTAAAACTGTAAACATGGGTCATCATACCTTCGTTGATGGTATAATAAATAAGGTTTGTACCGAAGGCAAGTAAGATTATAATAGCGGCAATAGTAACTTTTGAAAAAGAGAAATCGGTAAGCAAACTCTTTAAAAACCTTAACCCAAGCCAAAAATAGAACAAGGCCCCAATTGCCACGAAGTATTGATAAATCAGTGAATAGCCATCTGCGACAAAACCAAACATCAAAGCTAGCAAATGAGCAATCAGAAAAAAGGGGAGCATTAGGAATGCCAGGCCCGGAAATCCTTTATTTACCGTTTCGCCCTTAAATTTAAAACGAAACTCTTTGAACTGAGATTGGTCGGGTGGGTAATACTTTTGCTCATAACTTTCAATAAAATCAAAATCAAGATCATGGTAAATAAACAGGGCAGTGAGGTAGGCATAATAAACTTTACCATCACTTTTAATCACCCGATCGAAATCCTGGTAGGGCTGCTTTATCGAAAAAAAGAGGATGACATAAACAAAAAGAATGATCTCCGGTAGAAAGCGGTAAAACTCATCAAATGATATAATTTTTATTCTTCTTGCTCCCATCTCTACATTGAACATCAGTTAATATGGGGAAATGGATAAATGATCAAATGATTAAATGCAGGTATACTGGTAGTTTTATAGGTGTTCATTTATCCAATAATCTAATACTTTCTCATTCTCGCATTCTCGCATTCAAAATCAGGATACAAAAGATATGTTTTTCTGATTTCCTTAAACTCATCCAATGCAGGCTGCCAACTTTCACGGATTTGTTCCTCAGTCCATCCTTGTTCTACTTGCTTTTGCAATTTTTCTGTTCCTGCCAACAGGGTAAAATAGTCAGTAAAAAAATCTGATTTATCTTTCAACTCATCATAATAAGTGACCAACCAGGCAAGGTTTAATTGTGCAGGATTATTTTCTATCTCACGTGCATAGCCTATCAGGTTTTGGCCATTGCAATAAACGCCTTCATGCTTGGGTCGGGTGGCCACTCCAGGTATAGAGCGAGGCACGAAAATGTAACTCCCTAAAAGGAATTCCGGATGCCCAATAATCTGGAAAGGATAATCTGTTCCCCGGCCAACACTCACCACTGTACCTTCGAACAAGCAAATTGAAGGATAAAGATAAACGGCATATTTATTTGGCAGATTGGGCGATGGTTTTTCAGGAAGTTCATAAAGATCAGTATGCGAATAGTTTTTTACAGGAACAATAGTTAAATCACACTTGACGCTATCCAGAAGCCACTGCTCCTCATTGATCATTTGCGCATACTCACCCACCGTCATACCATGTACAATTGGAACTTCATGCATACCTACGAAAGATTTATGTTCTGGTTCCAATACCGGTCCATCCACATAAAATCCATTTGGATTAGGACGGTCTAAAACAACAACAGAAATATCATTCTCAGCACAGGCCTCCATAACATAAGTCAGGGTAGAAATATAGGTGTAAAACCGTGCACCGACATCCTGTATATCAAAAATCACCAGATCGATTCCCAGCAAATCCTCTTTTGTTGGTTTCTTATGATTGCCATAAAGTGAGATGATAGGCATGCCGGTAACCAGGTCGATTTTATCATCGATCAATTGGCCGGCATCGGCTTTGCCCCTAAAACCATGTTCAGGGCTAAAGATTTTAGCTATTTTCATTCCCGCTCCAACCAGGCTATCCACCAGGTGTGCACCATGTAAAAGGGAAGTGTGATTGGCAACAACAGCAACCTGCTTCCCTTTCAGTATAGGATAATAAATATCTGTACGCTCGGCTCCTACCACGATACCACCTTCTTGTTGGGCACAAGATGTGATGGAAATGAAACCTATCAAAACAAATAACAGCACTCTTATATCTTTCATCTTTATGATTTTTGTCCTCTTTTCAGGTTGTAAAAGTAGTGTTTATTCCCCGGCTTGAGAGCCCTTCGATAAAAAGGGCCAACCTGATATGAATTAATACTAACAAAATAAAAGCAGCTTTATTTTGGTTACTTTTGTAACAGAATCAATCACCATTATATTCTAAATCTAAACTTTGAACTTCGAACTTTGAACTTTGAACTCTTTATAGCACGTGGCATCTTATCAAAGGACAAAAATAATTTTTCCCGGCCTATCGTCCGCATTTCTATCATCAGTATTTCGTTGGGTCTGGCAGTAATGATATTGTCACTAGCCATTACTTTCGGGTTTAAAAATGCGATTTCTCAAAAGGTAATTGGATTTGGTTCACACATAAAAATCACCAGTTTCGACCTGAATAATTCTTTCGAATCAAGTCCTGTGGATATGCATCAGTCGTTTTACCCTGCACTCTCCGATTCCAATGGCATCAAACATATCCAGGTTTTCGCTACAAAGTCGGGCCTGGCCAAATCCGAAGACCAAATACAAGGTGTTGTACTTAAAGGCATCTGGACAGATTTTGACTGGACGTTTTTCAAGGATAATATCGTTATCGGTGAACCCATAGTAATCGACCCTAAAAAACGAACGGATGATATTTTAATTTCGAAGCGTATTGCTGATAAACTTAAATTTTCGCTTGGCGATGAAGTACGGATATATTTCATCAACCCGGATGAAATTAGCCCGCGTGGTAGGAAATTTACAATCAAGGGAATATACGATACCGGCCTGGAGGAGTTTGATGAAGTGTTTCTGATCGGTGATATCCGGCACATCCAAAAGCTTAATACCTGGAATGACAATGAAGTTAGTGGTTTCGAGGTTTTTGTAGACGATTTCAGGAATATGGGAAATGCCTACGAAATGGTGTACAGTACGATCAACTATAACCTTAATGCACAATCAATACAGGACCTTTACCCTCAAATTTTCGACTGGCTTGATTTGCAAGACATCAATGTGATCATCATCCTGGTTCTCATGATTGCTGTTGCAACCATTAATATGGTTTCAACTTTGCTGATTCTCATCCTCGAAAAAACAAATATGATCGGCATTCTGAAGGCACTAGGGACAAAAAATTCATCAGTAAGAAAGGTATTTATATACAATGCAATATTTATTATTGGCAGAGGCCTGCTTTGGGGAAATCTTTTTGGCCTGGCCATCGCCATACTTCAGCAGCAATTTGGTTTCATCCATCTCGACCAGGAATCCTATTACGTAAGTTCAGTACCAATCCAACTTGAGTTACTCCCCATCTTTCTACTCAATGCTGGCACACTGGCCATTTGTGTTTTATTCCTGCTGGTCCCTTCCTATGTGATTACAAAGATCAGCCCGGTGAGGGCGATTAGGTGGGAGTAAGACAGGAACATAATTTGGAAATGTTTTGATTTGTAAATTTGGAGATTGTCGAAAATGTATTGAGATGATTTGAGAAAGAAAAATCTAAAATCAAAATACATTACTTGACGTGTAACCCGCACTCTTTATGCTCCGGGTTTTCCCACCACCAACGGCCGGCACGCACATCTTCTCCTTCTTGTATAGCACGTGTGCAGGGCTGGCATCCTATACTCGGAAAGCCCTGATCGTGAAGTTTATTGTAAGGTATGTTTTTTTCTTCTATATAAGCCCAAACCTGTTCTTCAGTCCAATCGATTAAAGGGTTGAGTTTGATCATTCCGTTGTTATCATCCCATTCGACAAGTTCAAGTTCTTCGCGGGTTACCGATTGTGATCTTCTAAGTCCGCTGATCCACACATCCAGCCCATGAAGTGCACGTTTCAAGGGAACCATCTTCCTGATATGGCAACATTGCTTCCTGTTTCCGATGCTTTCGTAAAAAAGGTTGATCCCCTTTTGTTTCACCATTTCCTCAACCTGCTGTTGTTCAGGAAACATTACATCAATATTTATTTTATAGCGGGCGTTGGTCCTGTCGATGGCTTCGTAGGTTTCTGGAAACATCCTTCCGGTATCAAGAGTAAAGATCCTGGTTTCCTTGTCGATTGAAGCGATCATTTCGGTGAGTACCTGATCCTCCGCACCCATGCTGGATGCAAAGGCAATATTGCCTTTGAAATTCGTGAGAAAGTACGCTAGGATTTCTGGAGATGAGGCTCTCTGAAATCGTTTATTCAGTTCGTTTAAAGATTCTTTAGCTTTTTGTTCCATGCTTTATCTGCTGAGAAATATGATGGGCAAAAGTACAAAATTGTCAATATCCAGCATCAAAAACATAGAAGCCGACAAGGCTGTTCAATTCTAAAATATCAAAAACCATTATTTTTCATACAAGGTTAATCAACTATATTTTATATCAGAGAAGACTTCTCTTTGTGAAGGTTTGAGAATACTTTGTGAAATAGCTGTACCACAGAGCTACACTGAGAAGCACAGAGGTACACAGAAAAAAAATAAAAGAAATTAACAAATCTAATAGCAATAAACAGCCCTGTTAAAGCAGACCATGGTAAGGCCTTGAACAATTACCATTCGACAATTTCTTGGTCAAATGGCAATTACCAAAACACCGAATAGAGTACCACCAAAATTATCAGAATGGCATAAGCAGCAATGTTAAATACTTTACCTGTATGGAACATTTTATTGGTGAGTGAGATTCCTTTCGGATCATCATCTGCCTTATTGGTTGAAAGACTTACAAATGCAATTACAGCCATCGTGATGAGGAAGGTATAAAACATCTGGTCCATCCATGGGAGTTCAAGTGAAGGAACTTTAAGCAGAAGTGCCACAGGAATCGAGGCCAGAATACCTGCAATAGCACCCTTGTTGGTTGCTTTTTTATAAAATAATCCTAGCATAAACACAGCCAAAATACCGGGGCTTACCAGTCCTGTGTATTCCTGTATATACTGAAATGCCTGATCGATATTACCCAGGGCCGGTGCCACAAAAACTGCAATTAGCAGCGCAATGGCACCCGAAATCCGGCCAACAGCCACATCTTTATTTTTCGCCTTTTTATTCTCAAGATATGGTTTGTAAATATCCATAGTGAAAATAGTAGAAGTCGAATTAACCATCGATGCCAATGAGGACACAATGGCTGCTGCCAAAGCAGCCACCACAAGGCCCTTCAATCCGGCAGGTATAAAAGTACTGATCAGCCATGGATAGGCTTTATCGTAATTGAGCGAACCGTCAGCTTTTGTAAAAGCATCGCCAACACCATCTATCATTGCAGTACCGGCAGGTTCTGTAAACATCACATAGGCAATAATTCCGGGAACTACTACAAATAGTGGGATAAGGAGTTTAAGGAATGCTGCAAAAATGATCCCTCTTTGCGATTCCTTCAAACTTTTTGCTGCCAGTGTTCTCTGGATAATATATTGGTTAAAACCCCAGTAATAAAGGTTAGCTACCCACATTCCACCGATTAAAACCGCAATACCCGGCAAATTCATAAATTCGGGATTACCTTTTTTTATTATCATATGAAACTTATCTCCGGCAGTGTCATAAACATGTGATAGCCCGTTGAAAACGCCACCGTCAGGTGTTACATGATTTAGCGCTATTATGGTAGTGATAAAACCACCAATAACCAGCAAGGTAACCTGTACAACATCTGTCCATGCTACTGCAGCCAGGCCGCCATAAATAGAATACGCTGCCGCAAAACAGGCAAGGGCTATAATAGCCGGAAAGATCATACTCCCATCGCCATTACCAAGGATGGTGTCGATGGCTTTTCCACCAAGAAAAAGCACAGATGTAAGGTTGACGAAAATAAAAAGCCCAATCCAGAATACAGCTAAAATTGTTTTAAGATTTGTACTGTATCGCTTCTCGATAAACTGAGGAATGGTATATAGTCCTTTTTCGATAAAAACAGGTAGAAAATACTTACCTACAATAATAAGCGTAATTGCAGCCATCCATTCGTATGAAGCAATGGCCAGTCCAACAGCCATTCCAGACCCTGACATACCAATCATTTGCTCCGCCGAAATATTTGCAGCAATCAATGATGCGCCAATAGCCCACCAGGGGAGTGACTTTCCAGCCAAAAAATAATCTTCAGCATTTCTTTCATGTCCTTTTTTCTTTCTTGAAACAAATAAACCAATGCTCATAATAAGCATGGCATATGCAATAAAAATGATGTAATCGATAGTTGAAAATCCCATTCCGGAAGCCATAATCTTTAGTTTAAGTTCAGTTTTCTGAAAAGCAGCGCAAGATAAAAAATAATATGAATCCAATGATAAATTTTATTCCCTGATCCATATTGTGTATCCTGTTTGAGAGCTATATTTTTTACTTTTGTTGGCAACAACAACCAAATCAGAATTGATCATGAATATCAGGAAAGAACTTTATGGGGAAATTGATGGAAACAAGGTAAGTCAATTTAACTTGTCCAATGAATATGGCATGACCATGAAACTGATCAATTATGGTGGAATTGTTACGCATATGTTCATCCCCGGAAAGGATGGAACATCGGAAGATGTGGTTTTAGGTTACGATAGGCTGCAGCAATACCTGGATAATACACCATATTTTGGTGCCATTGTTGGCAGGTACGGCAATCGGATTGCAAACGGGAAATTTGAGCTGGATGGGAAGTCCTATCAACTACCAATAAATAACGGGCAAAACCATTTGCATGGTGGAGTGAAGGGGTTTGATAAAGTGGTATGGGATGCTGAAGAATTTATTTTTCCCGACAAAACAAGCGTTGTTCTCACCTACGCAAGTGATGATGATGATGAAGGCTTCCCTGGCAAACTTGATGTTAAAGTTACCTACAGCCTCACCAATGATAATGAACTAAAGATTCATTATGAAGCTACTACAGATAAACCCACCGTAGTCAACATGACTCATCACGGCTATTTTAATTTAAAAGGCCAGGGAAACGGAGACATCCTTGACCACCATCTGCAACTTATGGCCAATCGCTATTTGCCGGTTAACGAAAACCTGATCCCCACCGGAGAATTACACGAAGTCCAAAATTCCGCCATGGATTTTAAAACTCCTCACGCCATTGGTTCACGTATCGCTGAAGTTGAAGGCGGCTACGATCATACCTGGGTGTTGAATAATTATGACCGGAAAAAAATGCGGATGGCTGCAAAAGTTACTGAACCCGAATCAGGTAGGGTGATGGAAGTTTACACTGATCAACCTGGCATTCAGTTTTACACAGGCAATTTCCTGGATGGAAGTTTAACAGGAAAAGGTGGAAACAGGTACCACAAACACAATGGCTTTTGCCTCGAAACCCAGCATTATCCTGATTCACCCAACCAGCCTGATTTCCCATCGGTGGTTTTGAGACCGGGAGAGATGTATGAAACGGAAACGGTTTATAAGTTTAGTGTTTTGGAAAAGGATTAATAATAGAAATTGGGTGAATAGGGTAATTGGCGATTAAAAAATCAGTGATTGTTCTCTGGTAAAATACAAAGAGTATAATTATGTTGTCCTAACACATATCCATCTTTCCATTTTTCCTGTCTCTCAGTAGCGTAGACCCTTGTAAACAGCAATGAGGGTATCTTTCCATCTTTGCTACATTTCATCAATTTCCATACCTTTGCACCCTCAAAAATAATCACCCCTATGAAAGGTAAAATTCATCTCCTCCTGATTTTCTTCGGTTTTTTTGCATTGCTTGCTACCTTTCCTTTATTTTTTATAAGCAATGCCTCCGAAAAGAAGTATCCCCCTCCCGTCGAAACCATCGTCATCGACCGTGAAGAAAGTCACGACAAAAAACTGCAGTGGATTGAAGAGATGCACCGTACGGCACCCGAGGATAATTGGCGGAAAATGGATATGGATTATCGTTTGAATCATGCCACAGAGAAACTAAACAGTTCAAGTACTAAAAACGAAGTACTTTATGGAAAATGGAAGGAACTGGGATCAAACAATCAGGCCGGGAGAACACTGGTTGCCGATTATGTTCCTGAGACAAATGAATTATATGTTGCAGTGGATGGCGGTCAGATATGGAAGGGACAAGCCGGCCAGGATAACTGGAAAAGCATAACAGATCATATAAAAATACCAGCCATTCATTTCATTAAAAACTTTGATTTTGATGGTGGACAACGCCTGCTTGTCGGTTCAGGACGATGGAATATTCCAGGCCTCCTGTTTTCGGATGATGATGGCGAGACCTGGCAAGTTGCTACCGGACTTGAAAATGTAGAAGCGTGGGGTTATGTGCACAGGTTAATTATGAAAAATGACCCCCTTGAAGGCATATATGTATTATGCCTGGAGTGGGATTACACCAATTGGAATGCTATTTCGCAAGTGTACGTTTCTTTTGATTTAGGTGGGTCCTTTATGCCTCTTACAAGTTTTGACTTTGGGGCCGAAAAGGTTGATATATGGACAAATCCTTATGGGAATGATGAAGTTTATTTGTTAGCTGAGGACACTTTTTTTACTTTGGATGACCTGGGAAATTTAACACCTCTTGGCAACCTGCCTTCTGATAAACCGGAGTCGGTAATATTAACAGGTGCAAACCTTTCGGGTGTGCCACAACTTTACGCATTGCTTCGATACAACAGCAATTCAAATTTCTTTGCTTCCATTGATGGCGGCTATGCATGGTCCTTTAAAAGCTCCAAAGCTGAAGGCCCGTTTATGATCAATAGCTTTGTTGCCTCACCAACACAGATGGGCCTCGTTTATTTCGGTGGAATCAATGCTTCTTACAGCCAGAATTATGGGAATACGTGGACATTGGTCAACCAATGGCACCAATATTATGGTTCTCCTGAGGACATGCTGCATGCCGATATCCCCTCTTTTAACCCTTTTATTGATGACAATGGAGATGAGTTTATTCTGATCAATACCGATGGTGGGATTTATATTTCCTATGATTACCTTGAAAATGTTGCCAATCTTTCGATGAATAACCTGCGTATCAGCCAATATTATTCTACCTATACCTGCAGGTTTGCACCGGAATACACACATGCCGGGGCACAGGACCAGGGTTATCAATTCTCGGATCAGAATGCAGATACTTCGGTAATTGATTACGAACAATTGATCAGTGGCGACTATGGGCACATTGTATCCAGCGATGATGGGGCCAGTGTTTGGATGGATTATCCGGGATTTGCGATGTACGCACCCGATATCAATAACTCAACCGCACTCAAAACATGGGATTTTGTTGGTGAAAATTACCAGTGGATGCCAAGGTTAATGGCCGATCCTGACAATCCTGCCTCAGTTTATGTTGCTGGTGGAAGAATTACTACAGGAGCCCACCTGATACACGTGAATTATCATTCAGGCACGATGAGTTACGAGGAAGAGCCTTTTGATTTCAGTAATGGAACCAATGCCAATATTTCGGCTTTGGCCTATTCCCCTGCAAATTCCAGGTTTCGTTATGTAATGACCACAGAAGGTGATTTCTTTTATTCGAGTGATTCAGGATCAACCTGGACGCAAACCGAAGGTTTCACCGGACCCGGGTCACATTATTTCTATGGCGCTTCCATTGTCGCAGCGAACAACAACGAGGCTTTGCTTTATGTTGGTGGCAGCGGATATTCTAACCCCGGGGTTTATGTATCGGATAATTATGGAAATACCTTTGAAGCTTATAATACCGGCCTGCCTGAAACCCTTGTTTATAACCTGGCACTGAGTGCTGAGGACAGTTTGTTGTTTGCTGCTACAGAGTTGGGAGCCTATGTTTGTAAAACATGGGAAAACCAGTGGTACGAATTGGGCGACAGCAATCTTCCCGACCAAACATGGTGGTCAGTAGATTATGTAGGATCCCTAAACAAAGTAAGGTTTGCTTCCTATGGCAGGGGTATCTGGGAATTCGATCTCGATCCTGCTGTTGAGGCCGGATTTAATGCAGATAATTATACTATCAACGAAGGGGATGAAATAAACTTCACCGACGAATCCCAATGGAATCCTATTAGCTGGGAATGGGAGTTTCAGGGTGGCGAACCTTCAACCTCAAACGAACAAAACCCGGTTGGGATAATTTACCCAGACGCTGGCCTGTTCGATGTAAAATTGATCGTGCATAACCACCTGAGCAATGATACCTTGATCAAACATGATTTTATTGAAGTGTTTCCGGCAACGACAATCAATAACGTAGTAAATAATGAAACGGTTTCCGTCTATCCCAATCCAGCTTCGGATATCATCTATATCGAGAGTGAGACCATAATAAAACAGGTTGAAATCCTAAGCCTGGATTACCAGTCACAGATAATTCAGCAAGTAAGCAATGGTGGACAGATCAAGACTGAGGTGTCAATTGCTGCATTGCCGGCTGGCATTTATTTGATTAGAATTTCAACCATTAATGGAACCATTATTGAAAAGATTTCGAAACGATAAAATCAGGTTAAATTGAAAATTGAAAAAATAATGAAGTTGAGATTGGGCATTCAAGTAAATCTGGTTTATGTGATTCTTTTCTTGCTTCCAATAACATTGATGAGTCAGGAAACAATTAAATTTCCTGAACACTATGTCTGCACCATGGCCACCTCACCCATCACCATTGACGGTATTTCCACTGATGCAGCCTGGCAACAGGCCCCATGGTCAGACGAATTTGTGGATATTGAAGGAGACCAAATGCCTACCCCTAAATACAAAACCAGAGTAAAAATGTTGTGGGATGAAGAAACCCTGTTCATTCTTGCCGAAATTGAAGAACCTCACATCTGGGCAACAATCACTGAAAAAGATCAAATTATTTACATGGATAATGATTTTGAAGTTTTCCTGGATCCGGATGGCGACAACCACAATTACTACGAAATTGAAGTGAACGCGCTGGGAACTATTTTCGATCTGTTTATGAAAAAGCCTTATAAATCCGGAGGGAGGCCACTTATTGGATGGGACCTCCCGGGCTTAAAAACTGCTATTGGTATCAATGGAACGAAAAACGATCCTTCTGATACTGACGTTAGTTGGACAGTTGAAATGGCAATGCCGTTTGACGCTTTCAGGATGTTCCTTCCTGGAAAAAAAACTCCAGTTTCGGGCGACATTTGGCGAATCAATTTTTCAAGGGTACAGTGGAGGACTGAGATCGTTGAAGGAAAGTATCAAAAGCAAATCAATCCTCAAACCAACAAATCTTTCCCTGAAATGAATTGGGTTTGGTCACCGCAGGGAATAATTGATATGCACCGCCCCGAAACATGGGGATATCTGGTTTTTACGGATCACCCAAAAACAACAGCCTCTAATCAGGATGAAATAGATCCCTATTTTAACAAGAAAATATTGCTGGTCGACATGTATAATCAGCAAAAGGAATTTCATAGTTCACATGGAAACTATGCTGGCAGTATGTTTGAATTAAACAAATGGGGAAGGACTTCAAACAGGACCATCTTCATTGAAGCGACCAGCAGGCAATTCCTTATCAGCCTGGAGACTGACAACGGAAAACATTTGTTTATTGATCATGAAAAAAAAATATGGCTGGATTAAAATTTAACCTCTCATTATTCTTATCCAATGAATAAAAACCCACTGATTTTTCTTTTCCTCTTGATCATTCTTGCTTCTGCCTGTACAGAGATTAATCAACCAAAAGAGGTAAAATTTTGGATATGGGTGCATGCCGATAAAAACAAATCTTCAGCAGATTGGGAAAAGGATTTTGAAAAGTTGGAAAGACATGGCATCTATGGCATCCTCATCGGGGCAGATACCTCTGTTTTACGAAAAGTAATCACACCAGCTATAAAACACAACATTGAGGTGCACGCATGGTTCTGGACAATGAATCGTGGCGATGCAGACTCTTCATGGCTAAGTGTGAATCAGAATCGCCAATCACTGGCCAACGAAAAAGCATATGTAAATTATTATAAATTTATGTGCCCAGCACTACCCGAAGTCAGGACCTATCTTAAAAACAAAATCGATGAATTGCTTTCAATTGATGGCCTCGCAGGAATTCATATGGATTACATCCGTTACGTAGACGCCATATTGCCCCTTGGCTTACAACCAAAATATGGCCTTGTTCAGGATGAAATTTATCCTGAATTTGATTATGGCTACCATCCTTACCTTGTTGATATGTACATGAAAAAAACAGGAATCAATCCTTTTGACCTGGATGACCCGGCTACTGACCCCGATTGGCTTCAATTCAGGCTGGATATTTTAAATGAAACCGTAATAGAATTAAGAGATTACATCCAGGATCATGGGAAGGTAACTACCGCAGCAGTTTTCCCAACACCAGCCATGTCGCGTGAAATGGTAAGGCAGGAATGGAATCGTTGGGGGCTGGATGCGTATTTTCCCATGATTTACCACAATTTTTACAATGAGGATTTTCAATGGATCAAAAAGGTAATGCTGGAAAACAAATCTACAATCCCCGAATCAAGTGATGTTTTTTGTGGACTCTATGTCCCTGCACTAAAAAAAGACAATGACCTTTCGATGGCCATTGATGCTGCCCTAAATGGTGGAGCAGATGGAGTTGCACTTTTTGAGTATGGTGCAATGAATGAGGAGTTGTGGAAACAAATCGACGAAATTAATTTGAAATAAGACCTGCCAATTGTGACTCAACAGCCGCTAGATCCAATTTGTCAACAACAACGTCAAACTCAATACACAAAACGCTAAACGCTAAACGCACAACGCAAATCGCTATACGCCTACCCCTAAAACTCCAACTCGGCCCCGTGGCCTTTTAAATTGAAATACTTTCTCATCCACCAAACCACCAAATAAATGATGGGCGTATCGGCGAGGGCAAACAGTACCTTGAATAAAAAACCGCTGCCCAGCAAGGCCCAGAAATAATTCCATTCGATGACCTCAAAGGAGCACAAGAGAAACAAAACTGTGAAAGTATCGACAAATTGTGATGCAAAAGTTGAAGCATTGTTTCTAAACCAAAGATGCTTGCCTTTGGTAACCCGTTTCCAGAAATGAAAAATCTGAACATCAAGAAACTGAGCCAGCAAATATGCTGTAAGCGATGCGGCCACGGCGATAAATGTAAACCCAAATACACTCTGAAATTCCACATCCCCAACAGGTGACCAATCTGTAGCTGGCGCCAGAGACGAAACTACGATTATAGTTAGCATAAAAATACTTGCAAACAAACCAGCTAAAACAACCCTGTTTGCCCGCTTTCTTCCATACACCTCCGAAATAATATCTGTTACCAGAAAGGTTACTGGATAAGGGATAATTCCCACCGACAATTGAAATTCGAATATCCCGAACGGGTTCCATGTAAAGAATTTCTGAAAAATCAGGTTTCCGGTTACCAGGGAAGCTACAAATAATGCAGCCAAAATGAGGTAAATATTTTCAGCAACAGCTTTTTTCTTCGGATCCATTTGCCAAAAATAAAGAAATGGTTTTAATGATAAATAAAGATTCCAAATCTTCATGGATAGCTATTGGCCGTTGGCCACTTTTAAAAACTTGAAAGAATGCAGGTTGCAAATTGCTAATGAGTGTCTGTCCATAAAGTCGGCACTTTTCAGGAAAAGTAATACACCACCCGCAGATTTCGCCGTATAGCGCAGATTTAATCTGTGAATATTTGCGTTATCTGCGGGAAACCTGACTAAGACAGACACTAATTAGAGCCTGTCTTCTAAATAAAATAATCTGCTTTTGCTTTGAAAAATCCAAAATTCAATATTCAAAACGGTTTCAATATTTTGAAATTTGATTATTGTTATTTATTTGTCATTTGAAATTTGTGCTTTGGAATTTCATTTTCAGAAAACACCGAGTTTATGGACAGACGCTAATTAAAATACCGAAATCGTTCATTTTTTCCAGTTGTCAAATTATGTAAGGCAACATTCATAATATAATTTATTAAATGTTGTTATGCATTTCACACAAAATTGCAACCCTGTGTTTTCCTTCTTGTCATTGAATTTTGTAAACGGCATCTATGAATTCAAAATAAAACCTAACGTAAAATGAACTTCAAAAACCTGCCGTTCGTCATACTATTATGCATTCTGTTTTCAGTCGCGACAAGTGCATATGCAGATGGCGAACCAGAATCAAACAAATTTACTATCAGTGGTTACGTGCAAGACGCACAGACCGGAGAAAACCTGATTGGCGCCACTGTATACGTTACAGAATTGCAGTCGGGAGCTGTTTCTAACGTCTACGGCTTCTATTCTCTGAGTTTGCTGCCCGGAAATTACACCCTCACCTACTCTTACATTGGTTACCAGTCGGAACAGAAAAATGTTGCGCTTGATAATGACCTTACTCTAAACATAGAGCTAACGGCAACTAAACAAGAGTTGGAAGAAGTAGAAATTATCGGTGAGCGACAGGATAAAAACATACGGGCTCCCGAAATGAGTGTTACAAAGATTGATTCGAAAACCATTCGGGAGATACCTGCCCTGTTTGGTGAAGTTGACCTCATCAGGGCTATTCAGCTGCTTCCGGGAGTAAATACCGTTGCTGAGGGAGCCACGGGGTTCAGTGTCCGGGGTGGAAGTCCTGATCAAAACCTTGTGCTGCTTGATGAAGCAACAGTTTACAATGCCGGTCATATGCTGGGATTCTTTTCGGTATTTAACAACGATGCCGTTAAAGATGTAACCCTGTATAAAGGAGATATACCGGCAGCTTATGGCGGACGCCTCTCGTCGCTACTGGATGTACGTATGAAGGAGGGTAATTCCAAAAAGTTTTCAGGAACCGGTGGCATCGGGCTGATCTCGAGCAGGCTTACCCTGGAAGGACCGATACTTAAGGACAAAACTTCTTTTATCGTTTCGGGCCGAAGAACTTATGCCGATCTTTTTATTCCATTGTTTGGCAATGAAGACATGGATGGCAGCAAGCTCTATTTCTGGGATGTTAATGCCAAGCTAAATCACAAAATCAACGACAACAACCGAATTTATGCTTCAGCGTATTTTGGACGTGATGTTTTTAAAAATGAATTCGCCGGGATGAACATGGGAAACAATACGGTGACAGTTAGGTGGAACCATCTCTTCTCGAAAAAACTATTCTCAAATTTTACCTTTTTAAGATCCAGATATGAATATGAACTGGGTACTGCTGAGGGTGAAGCCAGCTCATTTGAGTGGAAATCAAAGATGGTGGATTATAGCGGTAAGGCCGATTTCACCTGGTACCTCGATCCTGAGAATACCATCCGCTTTGGTGGCATTTTAACCCATCACACATTTAATCCTGGCGAAGCCAGGGGATTGGGAGATGAAACCTTTTTTAATGAATACATCCTTCCGAAAAACTATGCACTTGAATCGGGTCTGTATGTTAGCAATGAACAAAAACTCGGAAATTTAATCACCTTAAAATATGGCCTCAGGTTTTCGATGTTTAATAACCTAGGCCCGGGTACAGTGTATGATTATGATGACGATTATGAAGTTATTGATTCGACTGTTTACGCAAAGGGCGACATTTATAACACCTATATGCGTATCGAACCCAGGCTTGGCATCACCTACGTGCTCAATGAGCGTTCATCTGTAAAGGCCAGTTATTCCAGAACTGTTCAATACCTGCAATTAGCTCAAAATTCTACAGCCGGTACACCGCTTGATATCTGGTTCCCGGCCAGCCCCAATGTTGAACCACAGCTTTCGGATCAGGTTGCTGCCGGATATTTCAGGAATTTTAAAAACAATACCTACGAAACATCAGTAGAAGCTTACTATAAATACATGCAAAATGCGATCGACTTTAAGGATCATGCCGAATTGCTACTGAACCCGCAACTGGAAGGGGAAATCAGGACCGGGACAGCCCAGGCCTATGGTATTGAATTTATGGTAAGAAAAGTTAAAGGCGACCTCACAGGATGGGTCAGCTACACATGGTCGAAGGCTGAACGAACCATCGAAGAAATCAATGATGGAAACCCATACCCTGCTCCTTACGACAAACCACACGACATATCTCTTGTAGTAAACTATGACCTGAGCAAACGGATCAGGCTAGGAGCAAATTGGGTTTATTCTACAGGGTTGCCTGTAACATTTCCAACCGGCCGGGCTGTTTGGGGAAATGTAATTGTACCCATTTATTCCGAACGAAACGCCT